>ENA-UOTX01001140-UOTX01001140.1-compost-metagenome-genome-assembly--contig:-NODE-1140-length-21912-cov-4.162125_pt1 | contig 21912 bp, 16 predicted proteins | sample MGYA00238143_ERZ746982 | MGnify/ENA primary metagenome ERZ746982 (study PRJEB28758, sample SAMN06268862) | compost metagenome | isolation source: single cell | place: USA: California, Emeryville, Joint... | reverse complement strand
AATCAATATTGGGGATCCTTGGAGGAAAATCAGGGGAATTCTTTTTCAAACAAATTAAAACTTTAAAGAGGGAATCTTCGACAGACGATCACAGGATCAAATATAGAAATTCTATGTCAAACTTGAATGATAAAAACATTTGCTGATCTAAATAATACACATGATCTTCGTTGATAACATTTAATAACAAGAAAAAAAGACGATTTCTAAGAAAATGAACCAAAGTAACTAGCGTCGGAAGTTGCTCTGTGTTAAATTCTTTGGTCTAATTTTAATTTCGCTTTGGGTTCTTCTTTGCATACTGTACCCTTTGACGATTGCTCCTTTTTTGGGACCAACTCCCACTACGAGTTTCTCACAATCGTGACTATATTGTTTCGTATTAGGAACATACAAATTGGCCGTTTTTGCATAGGGATGAATTTTCTCATCGTTGAGATCCACATACTCAAACGAGTATCTCTTATCCTTGATTACCGTCACAGGCCGCTTAAGGTCTGAAACATGCAGTTGCTTCGCAGGCATGGTAACTAAATCCTCTGGTAAACGCGGGTCCAAGCTTTGGTTTCGCTTTTGAATGGCCTTATCATTGCTCTCAGCCCTTAGCGAATTGCGAAACAATGATGACTTTGCTTTCGAATTTAGGCTCAGCACCGTAATCAAAGCTTTCTTAAAAACTTTTTGATCTTTCTCTGTTTCATCTATATGATATCTACTCGTAGTCTTCATTGATTCATTCTTTTTCGCAAGATCCTCAGCATGTCTATGATACGCTTCGAGCTCTTTTTTCATTTTCGTAACCATCATGCTCTCTTTTTTAACTTCCTTACGGCCTCTTGGTGACGTGTCCTTGAGCGAGGTCTCTTTGCGTGAGATATCCTTCGGCGAAATTTCATGGAATGAAATCTGTTTTGAGAGATCTTGGTTTGTTGGGACCTTCTCTTGAGAAATAGGAGCCCTTTGAGATAAATTCAGAGTATCAGTCATGCTTGCCTCTCCTTCCACTTCTTCGACGTTTGGCTCTTCGAGTTGTATACACTCGAATTTGTTTCTTGTAAGAGAATTTTGTCTAAGATCATGTGATTGAGCAATCGATAATCTTGTTCTCGGAACGAATTTCACAGGATCAAATTTCTGCGAAAGAACCCTATAATCGCTTGATTTATTCATCGAAGGAACTCTTTTAATAGGAGAAATGTCCAAGCTGTTCCTGTTTTTATTATCTTCCGCACCCTCTTCTGTCTTCTCTGTAATCTGGTTTCCCATGGACCCTTTTCCTTTGATAATAATAGTTGAGGTAAGCTTCACCTTTCTTATTGACTTCCGAGAAATCGCAGCGTTTGCACCATCGTTGCTTTCAGCTAAGCTACAAGGCTCATCTTGTTTATTTTCAATCTCAGGCACATTGAATTGCAGAGGGAGGAATAAATGACAGAGTTTAGTGATCTTCTTGCACTCTCCTCCATAATAATGGCTTGAATCACTCTTTCTTCGATGCAATTTTGATTCTGCTTTCTGCTGATTTAACTCGTTATCAATTGAGTTAATCGAATCTGCCGACTTCTTCGTGTGCTGGGTATTGGTGCGCCACTCCTGGTCTTTAAGGCCAAGCGAATCTTTCCGAGTAATGCTCTCTCCATCAGCCTTATCATTTGCCTTTTTTGAATTCGTATGCATTCTTTCGCTATCTAACGGTGTGCTCGAGGAATCATCAAGCTGCTTTTTGCTTGACCGACTCGCTTGCTCGCTGTTTTTTTCATTTGTGCGCTTCTCTTTCAATTTTTCAGGGCTCGTCATTGTCGTTGCGACAGCACTACGCATGTCTGAGGATTTCGGTGGTATGCCAATTCGGAGTGGGTTATAATTCCCATGCTTATCGAACAACTGAGCTACGTTCTTTTTCATGACTTCAGCCATGTCTCTCATTTGCTTCTTCTTAAGTTTCTCATACTGCTCCGAGTTCTGCTCATCGTACAAAATTCTTGGGGATTTTGCTAAATTATTAATGCATCGCTCAATGTCTTTCATTGCTTGCACAACATGCTCTTGTTTTAGAGCCTTTAGAATATATTCTCTTTGATTTTGAGGAACCACTTTCTGAGGCGGATTTTGATTAACTTGCTGCAGGTTGAGAGGAGGTAGCTTATGGTTTTTGTCAAGTTTGCTTAATGTAGCGGCGAGCGTAGGACTCTGCTGTGGAGAGGGAGTGTCTTTAGTTCGGGAGGTAATCGACCCAAATTTGACTACCTTTGGGACGCTCTTTTGCCTGACAAGCCCTTCATCAGGGATCTTAGTAATAGAGGTTGCTTCGATCGCTTGATGAAAGTCTTTGCTAATGTGAGTTTTACGGAATATCCATTTGTATACATCTTTCCAAAGTCCTGACGTGTGGTCGAAACAAATCGGCTGGAAGCCAAGATCGTGGGCGGTCGCGTAATAATCTTCTTCAAATTTCTCTTTCTCTTCATTTTCGGGGGATTGCTCGGTGTCATAATCTGAAACAGAATTCAGTGATCGATTGCGAGCGCGACGGATGGTCTCGCGTTCGTTTGCTTGCTTGGCTTTTCGTTCTTGGTTAATATGATCAGACATGAAAGAGTTACACTAAATCACAATAAGCAAACAAAATTTTGTATTGAGAAATAAAAATTTAATCGATTGAGAGCTTCAAATGATGTGAGAGGGAGAATTACTTTGAGAAAAACTGAATTTTGGATGCATAAAGGGGTTTTAAGGTCTCTCTCTCTTTCGCCAGGTATTGCTATTCGTTTCAAAATTAATCGAAAGCGGAATGCCAAAATCTTAGGTGTTAAATCAATATTTTCAGCATCCATTATAATCAGGTTTCTTTCACTGACGATAGCTGTGTATTGAGATCCTTCAAGGATCGTATTTATCCTTACGGTCATATTTTCAATGTCCAGCCACCCTGAGTTAGGGCCATAAAATTGTTGGATTTGGAAGCTCATCGCATGTTTTTGAATAAAACCGATAAGAACAAACCAAAAAAAAAAATCAAAAAAATCAGAAATTCCAAATTCAAGTCAGATCAAAACAGAAATATATTGGTAATGAAGATGAAGATGAGGAGATCTGAAATTTCATAATGAGTTATAAATATTCTTCTTCTCCTGACCTTCACTCAGTTACTTCTTCAGTAAGAAAGAGTAGCAATTGATTATATTTCGTTTTCTGAGAGGAAAAATAGTCTACAAGTCGTTTCATTATTTTCAACGAAGGATCATGTTATTTCCTCCATCAGTGGAAAAATAAGTATGAGAGATATCCATTGTCTCATTAGAGTTGAGCGTAGCTATTTTTTTTACAAAAACCTTATGATTTCCAACAAGTTCTACTTTCCAAGAAAAAAAGTCGTCATCTACTATTTCTCAATGATTGAGGCTTGCTACTCGTTCATCTTAGAATTAAAACATTTGTCGGGGGCCAGTTTTCACCAGCAAGACATCGAAACTTACAAAAATTTACTCAAGAACAATCCAAAAAGGCGTATTCTCGTTGGAATTTTTTCTATTTGGGTTCCTTTGCACAATTCCAGTACAATTCTAAAATAATAGCACATTATTAAAGCATCCTCTCTTGCTTTACAAAGAATCAATGTTTTTGTCTCCTGAAGCTGTTAATTTCTATAATTATTTCTCTTTCAGGAATTAAGTGAGTTTTAAAACTTTCGATTTTATTTCAATACCAAATTATTAGTAGATCCGCACACATGGACCCTTCAACTGAAACCTCTCAAGGTAATCCAAAAAGTAACCGCGGCGGTGGGCCCAAACAGCCTGGAGCTTCATTTATCACAAAAATAAACGAAATTTTGCAGGTATGGTAATTTTTTTTTCACTCTGAGCAACGAGAAATTAAATTTTCTCACGCGTTTCACTCCAACCATTTTCTCTTTCATATTTTTCCCTTCATTACTCTCTCCGCCCATTGTTTGATACTTCATCGACATAGGATGAGACCTGCCGTGAGTACATCCATTGGAACTCAGACGGATCAGCATTCCTGATACCTAGTCTCGAGAAATTCGCGAACTCCGTGCTTCCAAAATACTTTAAGCATAGCAATTACTCCTCATTCGTGAGACAAGTAAGTCAGCCACCTTATTTTCTCAAACTTAAATGTGATGCATTTTTAGTTGAATATGTATGGCTTTAGAAAAGTCAAGACCGACGAGGCAGAAAGCAGTTATTCGCATGATATGTTCAAGAAGAATGAAGCGTAATAATGATACTTTGTCTCTTTTTTTTATTCGAGATTGCTATTTTCTGTAAAGTCCATTGCATAAAATCAAGAGACTAAAGCTGAAAAAGAATCAATCCGATGACGAAGAAGATGAAAAATTCTTGGAAAAATATTCGGGAACTAGACGAGCCACTGTGAAAAAAGATATGAATGAAAGCACTGATTTTCGACAAATCCAACAGCAGCTTTCTAGTCTGACAGAAAAATTCAAAACCATCGAAGAAACCACGGACAGTCTACGAAATACGATCTCAGCGCAGAATGTCGAAATTCAAAAACTTATGACTGAGCTCATTCAATTGCGTGCAGATGAAGATAAAAAATTCCAAACAATTCTTGCCGAACTTGTGAATCCATCTCGAAAAACTGAAAATTTATATGAGCAGCAAGAGCAATTACTTATGAAGAATTTGGGAGCCCCGGAATCTTTAGCTCAATTAAACGCGGCTCATCCCGGAATTGAGAATAAAAATGGTGGCAATTTAGGTTGGTACTCATCGGATTACTATAGAGAATTTGCTAATGGTAAGGATATTATGATTTAGCTTTTCCTAATGGTATATTAGCCCAAGCGGTTGCTCTTGCAAAGGCGAAATTCCTTGGAGAGTCGTTCATGGCTTCAAAGGAGGGCATGGGCACTTTCAATCAGTCGCTAAACGGATACAACCCTATCTTCCCTCCTCGATACTTGGGAGGGGCTAAACCTGCCGGAAGTGAGATGGGAAATTTTATGCGCCCGAATACGTTAGAACAGGCGTATATGATGGGAGGCGGAGAGCAGCCAGCATTCCAAAGGTATTACAATGATAATGTCCCTGAGAATGCGTTTGATGGGCAAGAACAAATTGAAGAGAACTTTGGGCCTCAAAAGCGAGTCCAAAAAACAAATGTTCGAAACGCACAAAATGAAAATGATGGCAAGAATAAAAATCCAATGTAAATAGATACTGATATTACACAAGAATTCTGAATTTATTTTTGTTGAAATGCTATTCATTTCGGAACATTCTCGTAAAAAGACTTAAATAAATTCATCAGGTAGAAAAGAGACTAGTTTAATTTTTGTCATTTATCATTGGTCATTTGTGAGAAATATGATTATATTAGGATTCAACGAATTCCTAGATTAAATGCTTTTACATTTTATTGCAAACTTTAAGAGAAAGCGAAAGCTAGTTCAAGCAACTGTATCTCTTGGTCAGAAAGTCAATTGATAAATTCAGATTTTACTCATTTCAAGTTATTAATAATTGATTAATGATTTTCTTATCATGGCTAATAGAGCCCAAAAAAGCCATTCTTTATGACCAAAGCTTAATTTAAACGCTGGAAACGTGTTTAGACCTTGATAAATGTTCGAATGGCTATTTGGAAAAGGCTGTCAATAGTTTTTTTTCGCGATTCTAAATTTAACATGCTCCTTGAAGCGAGATTAAACACTCTTTTTTCAATATACGGCAAAAAAAATGTCAACCTCATCCATTGAATTTGGAAGCGAGTGTCTCACTCATACCCTTTGCCATGATTTCAAGATTTTTATGAACTCATCGAGCAGATGCTCTCGCAAGATATTAATTTTTTGCCTCGGCCTAAGTTACAATTAAATATAACTTTTATCCGCAGCTTTTGAGATAAACAAATCGGAAAAAATGAACCACGATGCTCCAGAGAAAAGCGTTGATTTAGTGGAACAACTCCAAAGAGACCTGGAGGAGGCGCCACTCAAAGCCACTAATCAACAGCCTCAGCAATCACCTGATCGCAACATGGCAAACCCACAACCTATCCCAAAAGGTGAGATGTACGCTGCTCCTCGATTCAATGTGGTAGCAGCTAATGACGATGCCACATCCACATTTAGGAATTTATGTGCCTGCTGCGGAAATGTCTGTGGATGCCTTGCTACTTGGGTTTGCTGCATTTGCTGTGATCCACCATACAAGAGAATCAATCAGGGAACAGTGGGAATAAAGATGAGTTTCGGTAAGGTCACAGCACTTTTTGCTCCTGGACTCTACTTTGTCAACCCTTGCACCGAGAAGTTGATCGTAGTCGATAAACGAGAGAGAGTTGTTGATGTTAGAGAGCAGCACGTCGTCAGCAAAGACAATGTTACTTCCATTATCGATGCTTGTGTTTACATCAAAATTCAGAACGCGTACAAAAGCGTTTTCATGGTGAGCGATGTCATCCGAGCTGTCCAAGAAATTTCTATTACAAGTTTGAGAGACATTGTTGGAAAGATTACTCTGCAAGAGCTGCTTGAAGAAAGAGAAAAAGTAGCAGATCTTCTCTACGAATTAATGGCACCATCCTGCGCGCAATGGGGTGTTGAAATCCGAAGAACTTTGATTCAAGAGATCAAATTCACAGAGAGCCTAAAGAAAAGCCTGTCTACCGCAGCAACCGCAATAAGATTGGCCGAATCAAAGGTCATTAACGCGCAAGCCGACGTAAGAGCTGCAAAACTCATGAAAGATGTTTCTGAAATCCTCAGCACAGAGGCTGCCATGCAAATTAGATATCTTGAAGCCGTAAATCAAATCTCCAAGACCGCAAATGCCAAGGTTGTGTTTTATCCTTCAGATTACTCTCAAATTGGGTCCGAGGGACTCCAGAGCATGGGCAGAGGCACCAGGATGTAAAAGATCTGGCAGTGGGACCAGTTTTCAGTCTTCATATGAACTTATAATAGTCTAATAATCATTTTTATTACATTGATACCCATTTAAGGCTTCCTCATAAAAACCCCTTTGATTAGACATTCACGCTAAGAGCCTAAGAGAATCATATTTCTAAGAATTAATATAACGTCATGATTTGTCGCTCTTAACACCCCTTTCAAATAAATAATATCATCAGAGGCAAGCTTTTAACTAATAATTGGAGATACCCTCAGCCTTTTTTGAGGATTCTCGACAGATTTTTTTTTTCCCTGTTCGCTGAACTTCAACCAAATTTTGGATGATTGAGACAAGCAAAGACACAGTATAAATGCGTTCAGGGATATAAGAATAGTTAGTTATAGTCACACATGCCATTGTGAAGTCTCAGTTGCCACTTTGTAATTTTCTAAACAGATTTCATGTTCTGAATAGCGACATTAATTTTCAATTGTGTTAAATAGTGAAAGTTGGGAGTCAAATGTGTATTCCAACACGACTACTAGCTAATTAACTCTGCCAAGAAGTTAACTGAATAAGAAAATGTTCTTAGTGGTTGTGTTTTAGTCGCTCACAAGATCGAAGTAATATTTAATTAAATCTGTGGAACTTTGGAAGAATTATTAGATAATCGAATACTAATTTCAAGTTTGGAATTAATTTCATTTATTTTCTGTTTAAATTAATTCAAAACTTTTTAAATTAGAGCAGTGCTTGATTTCTTAGATAAAATTCTTTTCTGAAACCCTTTCGCAAGAAACAAGCTGTTTTTCAGACCTCTGTTTGAGGATTGCGTTGATATTTAGAAGCTGTAATCGCGACACTCAGCAGTGGAAGGAGGTCTATCTCTCTTGCTTCTCCTTTAAAAGAAATCCCTCAAGTAGCATATTCTCTCTTTGGCATCAAAAGTTGTGAACATCAAGGAAAAAGAATCAATAACTTTACAAAAGCAGTTCTCTTACCTTCTGATAAAGCCATTATCGATGCAATTGATCCGTAGTTAATAGTTCTTCACAGCAGCTTTAAAAACTGAGATTTTTAAGTTTCTGAATGAGACTTTAAGCAAATTTGAATTCGTAATGAACTGTTTAATGAGCCCTACCTTAGACTGTCGCCTCATCGAGGCAGGAACTTAAATCTTGCAATAAGTCTAATATGACTAAAGTGAGGAGGGTTCATTCAGACAGAAGCGCTATTTATAGCTCAACGCAACATGGCAACATGGACATTCAAGCTCAAAGGCAAGGCGATAGTCAACTGCTGTCAAGAGCGATTTTTACTAAAAAGATTCCTCTAAAATGAGACGCCCAAATAAAACTCAATGGCTCGAGATTTGTGGAATCTTTTCCTATCTAATAAACAAGGATTTTGTTCAAATAATAAATTATCAAGCTGTGAGTGGATTTTATTGCACAAAAAGTTTTGCAATACTCGTAAGAACACTCAAATTCTTCGCAGATTTAATTAAAAATCATCTTAATTATGTTTATCAAAGAGATCATTAATTTAATCTGAGTAAAAAAAAATTCCTGATTCTTCTTTGGAACTCGGCTCATAATTTTTTGGTATTCTAGACCGAAAAACTCTGAATTAGGGTATTTTTATTAATTTCGAACTCTGAAATAAATCCAGAGCTCACGTATTTTATTAATTAAAAAATTCTAACTTTTTTTTTCATTCTCTGAAACCAACCTCATTCAATCTTTTCGGTCGAGGGCTACAAATGAACTTTCAGAATCCTTATGCTCAAACTGATTTGACGGCTTCACTCATTTCAGCTTCTATTTTAAACCAAACGCAAAATTTACTACCTGTGACGAACACCATCGAAAGTTTATTGAAACAGCAGCAATTACAGCTGTTACAAAATCAAGTTAATCAACTCCTTCATCGATCTGTGCCTCCCCAGCAAATTGAAATGCCACTTACCTTTATAAAAAATGGACCCTTTATGGCCAATCCTCTCGAAATGATGACTTCACTGCCCTCGAATCCTCTCTTGGATGCTTACCAAATCTCTCAGCTCAGCAGGCCCAAACTTCCTTTGCCAATCAACTCCTTTGGAACTCCAATCCAAGAACCCAACCTTTCTTTCCAGGACCCCGCCCAAGCACTTTCTAACCTTTTAGAAAAATACACTACTCTTGACAAACAAAATGAGACTCCAGTTCTTACCCAGACAACTCCTTCCATCAAGAAACCTGAAGAGCAAGCTCAAGTCTACCAGCCACGACCATATGACTCTCTTTCGAAAATCACCAAAAAGAGACCCAGGAGAAAAGCTGGAGAAATTGAACGGACTCACAAGTGCCCAATGATAGGCTGCGAGAAGAGTTATGGGTAAGCCTCACTTTTCAATGAAAAATAGTTATCATTATTTTTTATTTAGATCTGAAGCTTCTATGCTCCAGCACTTTCGCTTGAAGCACCCAATGGATGAGAACAATCAGAATGCTCTCTCCTCTTCAGTAGGACGAACGCAAGCAGCCATAACGAATGCAAACCCAAATGAAATCTTCCCTTCGAACAAACCAAGCCAAGCGGAAAGCACCGAAACGGCGATATCAACGCCGCGGCCTTAAATTACAAATAATTTTTTTTTTTCTACAACATTTTTCACATGCTAGCGCTAAAAAAGGTTAATTACTTTGTTTAGCTTTGCAAATCACCATTTTTTTCCCCGTTTGCTTTGTGATGGCCTCGCCTTACTCAAAGCGTAACTATTTTTTATATTTTATAACAGTCTTTGCTATCTGCATAATGAAAACAAATACTCTACAGTTAACCATACTAACCAGCTAATCATTTCCAAAAAAATTAAAAAAGAGACCGATCTCGACTCATTTCTTCTGATTCATTTCACGTAACAGCTTCGATAGATGATCGAGAGGATCGTACATATTTCTCAGCAGATTCACTGACTTCAATGGTCTGCTTATAACTGGCTCATCGCCTGCCTCCTCCTTTTCATCTTCTACAATTTGCGCCTATGAAAGAGGTAATGTCAGACCTGTATCGAGAATATTTTCAAACAAGTTGAGAGCCTTCTTCTTCTTTTGCGCCTTGTTCAATAATTTCTTTCTGGTCAGGGATATCTTTCGCGAATTGCTGAGAGAGACTTTTCTGTTCCTCTTCATGAGGTGACATGTCATCGAAAAAGTCATCGTCGTTAGATGATTCATAATCAGAGCCTGTCATCCAAGAAAGTTCAGATTATATTTGTTCATGTGGTGATTACCTAATTCCTCTTTCAATTTTTCCTTTTCAATGCGCTTTTGTTCCATTCTATCTTGAATGCGCTGCTGTTTAAGGCGTTCTTGATGGTTTTGCACTTCGTTAGTTTTGATGATGTGTTCGATGAGCTGAAAATTAGTCAGGAAATGGACTACGTTATTTAAATTTACTATGTCAAGAGCTTTTTCGAGAGTAGGATACAAGTTCTGGCGCAGGAACTCTATTTGCTTGTAATTGTTGAGGTCGTAGTCATAAATCATCGACATTGCTCTTTGCTTTACTCTGAAATTAAAATTGGTAAATGAAACAGCCGCGCAGTGTCTCTCGAATTTCAAAGAATAAACGAAATAATAAAATTGTAGACCTCATGATCCAAGTCAAGAGGGCTGCATTGTCCGCCAATAAATCATCCAGACTCTTTATCCAAACGACAACAAGTAATTCTGCTATTGATGAGAGCATTTGAGTGCTTCAATTATGCATTTGAAAATAAAAATAGCGGCTGTGTACACGAAATAATGTTTCGAAAATCTGAAAAATGAATCAAAAATCTGTTGATCTTTAAGAAATACACCCTCAGACAGTAGCAAGTTGTGTTAGTGAGGAGGTGGTTCGTCTCATTAGGAATGCAGTTAGATTAGACCTCGATCTGAAAATAGGAAGGTCGGTACAAAATTGTTATAGCAGCTAAAATGATTCATAGAAACTTCTGTCTCGTAGAACATTTTAAGTTTTCAAGAGACGCTAGTTTATGAGGAGGGGTTGGTCTAAAATTTTCATTCCTAGATAAAGACAAACCTACTCGGTGATGACAAGCCGATGAGTGCTATTCGTTTAGGTTTATATTCGCAGGAGGAATGGTGTAGTCCACTTTGATCCTTATAAACAGTTCAGAGTAATAATTTACTGTAACAAACTAGATATAGATAAGTAAGCTCAACACACTCCAAAATTACGCTTTCCTGTGACATACTGTAGCAGACTAAAATGATGTATAGGAGCGAGTTTATGGCAATTCGTGAAAATGAAAAGAATCCTGCAGTATTGTAAAATTTTCTCAATTTGGGGGGCTAAACGATTTGAACTAGGAATATAATATGACGCCTGTCAAACGTCAAGTTCGCTTTGTAAATTAATTTGAAAAGATGATTTTGATGTTCAACTAAAAGTATTTTAGCTCATTTTTTCGGACCTTTATTTCAGTTGGAATATGGAAAATTCCGTTCAAATAGAATCATAAATTGAAAAGAAATGGCAAATGTATTCGAGCTTACCAATACAGGGTATGAGTAGTTGAATAAGTTCTTTTTTTTAAGTCAAAGTTTCCCAATACAGAATAAAGGCAATGACAAACGTATTATTACAATGCTTTTTAAGAAAGATACCTCTATAATTGTAATTTGTTTTAAAAAATATTATTAATAATTTTCATTGAGTTAAATAGTAGCTCATTGGAATACTTCATAGTTTTTTCATTGAGAACTGAGCATCAACTTTAAACCTTCTAGAACCAAATCACACAATTTGATGACCAGATCTCGTCTTCTCTTTCAAGAAATTAGGAAGAATTTCTACAATTTTTTACGATACTCAGATTGCATGAATAGTAGTTAAACAAAATTGAATTTCAGCCTTAACGCTTTGTTCATCTAACAGCACAAATGAAATCACCTGGAATTTCTAGCCTCTGTTCATAATGATGTTCATTTTTTGAGAATCTTGGTAGTTGAGCTATGAGGCGATAGTATAAACAATATTTCTACCCTACGATTTAGGCTATCAAAGAAGATTGGTTATTTTTCCTTAAAGAATAAATGGACGCAGAAGGACATTGAAGTAGGGAGAGGGAGATTTATTTGCAATCTTATGGTTTAGCCACTATATCTAATCCTTTACATTTCCTAAGGTCTTTAATTCCCGAAATCATATTATTGGGCTTCTGCTTCTGAGCCAAATAATCCCCAGCCCCTACGAAATATCAACAACATATAGACTCATCTACTCAACCAAAAAAATATGAAGAAAGTAATTTTCTTATTACAGCTATTGAGTATTCATTTTACCTCAGTAAGAAGGCTCTTCCAAAATGTATCGTGTATTCGCTTTCATATGAATTTATTCAACCGCTATACACAAAAATTTACTATTCTTCAGTGAATTCTACTCATTTTCTTTGTGTTTGAGGACGTATGATTACTTTCACCGAGCAGATAGAGATTTTCATTGCTTCTAACAAAACCATTAAAAAATTTCTTTTTGGTTTAAGTGAATTTTACTCCTAAATAGTGATAATAATACTACTACAAGATTTTAAATCTTATTTAGCACATTCATAGACAACTCTGTAAAATTATTTTGTAATCAATATTTTGAATGGAAATAAAAAATATGTTTTTGGTAATACAGTGTTGGCATAAGAATGTAATTGGTAAAGGATTTGAACTATAATTTCTGAAGCTCGTACTTCAGTATCATCGACAGAAGAAGTGGAACAATATTCGAAATAACTTGCTTGTAAATATAATCCTTGTGATAAGTTAATGGAAATGAATTCCTGTAAAGTGTATTAAACTCAGATATCATCAAAACCATAAAATCGACTTGTTAGACTACCCCAACTGAATTAATAATGCAAGATGTAAACTTCATAACATCTCTGGAAATAATGACATCGACATCAGAATCAAAATATTCAAAATATTGAAAAAATATTTGCATTGCATCTTTTTATCATCAATTTCAACAGGTAGGACCTGATCTATGCGGAAAATTAAAGAAAAAGCTCAGTAAAATTTTCTTAAGCTTATCCAAATCAAATGAGAGAAGGCAGATCCACTGTTCGAAAATATATTTGCGAACTAGGTTCTACTTCGTATTATTCAGCAACGAGCAAGAATAATTCAAACCCTTTCAATTGATGTTTTCGGAACCTGAATGACCTTTTTCGCTATTTTTCCTACACTAGACTTGTTACTATTTTTGAAAACAAGAGCGAACAAAAGTTTTTGATCACCATCATATCACTTCTTTATATTTACTTTCTTGAATTGGCACATATTCGTCATCCCCCAATTGCTGTTTACAAATCATTTGTTTAAATAACACATGCCAGTAAAAGACTCTTCGTCTCTATCAGTTTCGATTCAAGAACATTCCTCTACTGATCGTAGGTCTTCAGTTAAATTGATTCAATTTCGTATTTAAAACCAAGCATACCTGATTCAGATTTACCTTCATCATCCGCTTTTACCTCTCACTAAAAAAACCCCTACTTCTCCAAAAATCCGAACAAGTGCGAGACCATTATATCCTTAATCATTTTCCTTCTTTGCCCCACGATCCAAAGACCAATAATGTTCAGTGATTCATCCTTAGTTCTTTTGCATTAAAAAAATTTTCAGAAGAATAATTCAGTAATTCGTTAAATAAGAAACCTGCTTCGAATAAGAACAAATTCAAAAATCAACTATCAATTGCCAATAATAAAAAAAAACAACAAAAATATCCTCCCATACTTGAGACTCAAAATGTTTGCCCGTGTTTTCTCCGGCGAAACGAAACCCGAATCTGATAATGATAATTATTACATCCGATACTTCTCTCTCGACCTATTTAGCTGGACCAATCTAATTTACAAGATCAACCTCTCTAACTTCAATCCTAAGGACATTGAGAACAGAGTTCCAATCCAAGAGTACGAAAAAGTTCTGAATCATATTCGACTGACCACAAAACGGCTCAGACGATTTGCTGAATTCACCCTCTACCTCTGGCTAATCATCGCCTTCTCCCCTTTGACTAATTATCTGAGGGAAACAGAATTCACGCTGGCAGTCATAACTTCATATGCTCTGAGCAGTCTAATTATTGTCTGTCCTGTCCTTTTGTACATGGTTGTTTACGGGCAAAGAGAAAATTTGAAGGTTAAGACGCAATTAGCTTTGACTGAATTGAATGACCGAGAATACAATCATAAAGGAGTAAACTGGAATCTGACTGAAGATGGCAAATATATTCACCTTCAAATGAATTTTTCTCATTATAGACATCAGAGGTTCAATCAGGTGAATCAGGCGACGAGCAACTACACTCCGATTGAAGAAACACCATTAGGGAAATTAACAGAGATTGAGATCCCCGAGCTGTTTACAGAGTCTGAGAGGTCAATTCTGGACGTTATCAGAGGAAGAAAGAGCAAAAGTTTGACTAAACCACTAATTAAAGTTTAAGGACACCGAGAAATCTAGTTAGTGTTATTGACAATTTATTTCATTGAGATGTCTCTTTCGTGTAAAACTGACTACAATTGTAAATGCCCGTGATTATTACTAAAATATTCAAAATTATATTATTCATAATCACGCGTTATATTCTCTAACTTACTGTAACCCGAGTGGTTTTTTTATGCTCTCTGTGAATTTCCTCGAAAGGCCAGAAATATATACTTGTTAGATAACTGCTTGCGAAGTGAAGCAACCTTTGAACATTCTGGACAGTCATTGAATCTTTTTTTTGTAGTGTAAATATCATAGATAATTATTTTTTTTTAAATCAGTCCGTTGAAATTTGATTATTTTTCAAATCTCTTCCTAAATGGATCGTGATAACTCACATCTATTAGCCACAGGAGATAATTCACTCATAAACTGGGCTGAGTTATATGAGAACCTGCGCGCAGGAAACTGTACCAATGTCGGGTTGTTCATCGAGTGCTGGGCGGATACCTCATTTCAGCAGAGCATTCAAAATCTTCACGAATGCATCATGGAGAAGAAGTGGAGCAATGTGAAGGAATTCGCAGAAGATCTCAGAGATCACTTTTTGTAAAAACTATCCTAGTCGCTTAAATTCAATCCTCACGCGTGCTTTTGGTCTAGATTTATATCTTCAGAAAAAAGCAAGCAATTAACCGAGGAGCTAATTGATATTTCAAAAACTCTTGGCGACTTGAAGTTTGGGGTAATATGAGAGTCTTTATTTTCCGATCTAGAATGTGTTCTGTATAGGAAAAACCTGATGAAACGCAATTGAAGAACCATCAAAAGTTTGCAGGAAAATATATGGAGTTGCTTGTCCAGTCCAAGTCGATCAAAGAAGCAGTGAAACGAATTCACGGCAAAAGAAGCGAGACTGAGAAAATAGATTACTACAGTAATATTGCTCGCCTTGCATTGCTAACAAAACCAAATTTCATAGTGTATCAGGTGGAAAAAGAGTTTTTCGGAAGCGAGATGGGCTGTGGATGCAAGATATTCTAATGCAGAAACATGTGACAATTAACTTGAAAATATCAAATGCAAAAGAAGCAAACCAATTTATTTTTATGAATCTCAATGATTTCTTTTACATTAACCCAAACCAAAAAGAAATTAGTTCGCCATTCATAAACTGATTTACAATAACTCGAAAATGTCCTCTTCGAAAGGCTCATACAATTGTTTGTTTGATATTCTTCTTTTCTTCTTTTTTAATTGTACATAATTGGCAGTGGCTAAACCTCCTGCGAGCTCAAAGTTCTGTTATTTATCGGGAATTCAATTATTATTCATAATGTGATATGTAATGAATTGAATATCTAGTTAAGTCCCTAAGTCTCTCTCATTTTAAAAGATTATTTCATGTATTTTACAAATTTACAACCTCATTGGAATTCATTCTCCTCTAACTACGTATCAAACTCATATAGCTCAATAGACCATAAAATATGCAAATCAAAACTCTCATCCTAAGCAACGATAAAACACTCACTCAGAGAAGACATCAAAGATTTGCAAATCTGTGTTCAGAGGCTAAAATTCTCTAAAATTTGTATAATTTTACTTGTCTTTAAAAGTTCTGCAATAATCGGTCGCTGTAGAATCCCAAAAGGTTCTTTCATTTGAGTGTGGACAGTGGCAAATCCGATTGCTTTGGAAGTTATTCAGATGAAGTCGGTTCCAAAATCAAAAAAATTCCATGATATATTGACATCAGCTAACTGGGAAATATAAAAAGAGCTCTAAGTTGCGCTCCTTAGTTGCTACCCTCCCTGAAAAGACCTTGCGAGTCTCCCAGTTGTTGATTTGTCTGGTTATTAGTGCTATCCTGGAACAGACTGTTCGACTGCTGGAAAATAGACTGGCCCATAGGGAGCCCTTGATTAGAAAATAATTGATTTTGGAGTCCCATATTTTGTGTGGTATTCGAAAAAAGATTCTGGCTTTGTCCGCCTCCAGAAAACAGATTTGATCCCTGCTGGTGCTGCAATATCGGCTGGAACGTTGGATTATGTTTTCCTTCTATATTCTCATTTTGCCACGCGATGAGATCCTTGAATGAATCTTGAACAACAAAATTAGCTTTTGAAAGGAACGCTTCCTGGACCGCGCTCGGGTTTGCACCTAAGTTCTGTTTATTGAAATCCTCGAGCAGTTTGTCAGCCATGAACTTATTATGTTTGGTGTATTCTTGATGCTTGAGATTCGAGCCCAGCTCTTTGTCTTTTTCACCAGATTCAGAGCTTGCGACCTTTTCTTCTGAGACTATGGACAAACCCTCACCAATGCCTAAATGGGCTAAAATTATAACGCCTGAAATACATTAAGGAAGTTTTACCTTCGGAACTTGTTGCAGAAAGGTCCCTCTCTTTCAGTTCGATCAAAGTCCTTGCAATCTGAATATTGAGGGCTTCTTCGTCTTTAAATTCTTCTGCCACCTTCATCGATTGCATGGTCAGCTCGGTTTTATATTTCTTTAAAAGGCTGGTCCATCGATTTTTGATGCTCATTTCGGTTCTTCCTGGCAGTATTTTGGCGATCTCATTCCATTTTTTTCCTTGACGGAGATACTCTCTCAGCATGATCACATCCTCTCTGTTTGTCCATGATCCTTTCTTGATAGAAGGATCTAGGTGGTTATTCCAACGCTCTCGGCATGACTTGCCCTGTCTGAACTGCTGGCTCCCACTTCGGGAATGCAGCTCCATTGCAATGTCTTTCCAGTGCATAGTGCCTCTTTCCTTCACGAGCTCTTCGAGCATCTCGTCTTCTTTCTTGGTCCATGGGTCTTTATTGAGTGGAACCTTCAGGACGTTTTGCCATCTCAATTGAAGTTGCTCCGGGGTTTTCCCGGGGAACATGCTTGAAATATGGTTCCAAGCTTTGTCGCTCTAAACAAATGTAATGGTCAGTTTCAATGCAATTAGAAGAGGAAGGAAAGAACAGAAATATATCAAGTGAATAATGACGGATAATTACCAAGTTCATAAAGTCTTCATTGTAAAGGCAGCAGAAATAAGCCATGAGAGACAAAAGCAAGAGCGTCTCGTCTTCACTCCAGTTCTTGCGAAGTTGCTTTGGATTACGAGCCATTTTAAACAACTGTCTTTCAAAATAATCTGCCAACCCTTTGGCGTCAAGAACGTTCTGGATTTTGATATTTAAGTTCCTGGAGAACTCGGCATTGTATCTCTGGACGGTCTGCTGTGAGTTCATGATGAGCCTATGGAAGTGATAGAAGGCTTTTCGATATTCAGACGCCTGGCTTGAGAATCCAACTCTGCTATTAATGTCTGACATCTGAGAAGCCATCTGTGTCCTGTCCAGGTTGGCCCTGTACTGCCCGCTCCTCATGCTAGTCTGCGACATCGTGTCGTAAGTTTGCTGGGGTTTGGGCTTTACTTCGTCAGTTTTCACTATAAATATTGGAGTTTGAAGATTAATAATGTTCAGGTTAAGAAAGGAATTACGTTGTTTGTACAAAAGGTCTGAGGGATCAGCCTTGGAATACTCATCATTGTCCGTTTCCGGTTTTAACGAACTATCTATCATTGAAAATTTTTGCTCTCTCCTTTCTCTTGTACCCTTAGTTAAGCGAATCGACTAAAATTTGCTTTTATTTTAATTGAGAATTAAAGGAAATACCTCTAAATTAATTATTTTCTTTATGAAAAATGCTTCTATCGAGGAAATATCAAGCATCCCATTGATTCTGAAAAATGTCAATCTTATCAAGTCCTAATCAGTAAGTATTTCATTGGAATAAACCCAACACGATTTTTTCAGTAATTGCGGCCTTATCTGTTTGCCAAAGCAGTTAAATGCTTTAACTTTTGGGATTGCCCTTCGATAAACCTTCCATCAACCTTCGATCAATGCAACATCTCGATATGCTCCTCGAACGAAGCCAATGTTTTGCGAGCTACTAGAGGTGAGAATTCCCTACTCTAAAATTTGAATTCGGGGAGAAAACCTTGGTTCCCATGGCTAGAGCAGTAATAGATCCCACCCCTTGGAGGAAGGGAAATTTGGCAGTTAATTAGATGACGCACTAATTCGAACAGAATCAACCCAAATTAATTGCTCTTAAAATTTCGAATTTGATTTGATAAAAGCATATAATTTTATAAAGCACAGCTTCGAATTTAAAGAAGCCCTTCATCAAATAGTCGCATTGTTAATTTTTTTTGCAACGTGCGTTTCCTTTAGTTTCATAAGTTGATTGATTCTATATATTTCTCCTGGAGGTCGCAAGCAGAAAACCTGTTTTTCATCACAGTTTTTGTTGAGATATAATGGGATATGACACTCTAATCGTAATAGGAGAAAAGTTCATAAAACATCTTGGGTTTTTGCTTTAACTGATTAGGGAGGTAAATCATAGAAAGCATGAAGTTACAGCGTTGAATAGTTGATCTCCGTTTAATTGAGTAATGATGCTGTCAATGCTGTGTTGCTGGGGGAATTTCTCGATGACTATCGACATCCATTTGTCTCTGACACGATTCTACATTCTGAGAGCTCTTTGAAATAAATGGCTAGTACTGTTTAGAGAGATCCCGAAAAGATCTCTAATGTTAATTAGCCTCTATTTCAGCCAAAGTCATCATTTCTTTAAGAGTACAGTGATTTTGTAGTGACTTGACCCCACAAACGTTGATGTTCTTTTTTGGTTTTTCAGCGATCTTAAATGAGATCGTTTCAATGATACAAAAACCCGGCTTCTAATTGAGTTAATATTCAAAAGGGATTATCATCGCAAAGAATTGAGCATACCCTATCAAGCTCTTATTTATGTATCATAGGTAGTTACTACGCCTAGCCCCTATCTATGGCAAGCTTCATAATAATGAGCATATTTTGGCAGTGCCCTTTCCACTAATGTAATAGAAAACTCGTTTCTAACTGACCATTCTACGAGATTTAAGTCGACATATTCGGAGGAATCGTGTGGCGTTTGACGATTTTTCATTCATAAACAGTGGTGTGTGCAAGAGAAAATATAAATTTCAAGTTTCAAATTTTTTTAAAGATAAGTAGATGTTGTTACACTATCAAAAAATGCTGTAGTGTTTTTCAAATCTTCTAATTTTCCATTAACATTCATTGAATCGTTAGAGTTGTTAACCGATTAAGGATCGATGCGTGTAAAATTTACGCTTTGTATTGTTCCGATATGTTCATTGGTGATGAATCAAACAACTGCACAAAACGGATAATGCCGACAGAGTCTCTTATAAAACGTATTGGGTATGCGTTATACTCCTTCGAAGAAGAAGAGGTTTCTGTTGAAAAAATGATATTTGTTGAAGCTTTGCAATCAATTTTGATAGGAGTCAGAGAATGTCGAAAGTTATCAGTGGAAGCGAAGCACTGAATGGTAAAAATTATAAAATTTAATCGTATTTTCCTTGAAAATTATTGAGCAGAATTCATTGAGCTACTTGACCTCCTCAATGACACAGAAATTTCGCATCATAGTTTTAAATTCGTTTGGTTATTTTAAATTATATAAGGCTGCCTTCCTAATATAAAAATTTCAGTTATTTTGTAACCTAATGCAAAACCTCAATATATTTCTTGAAATAGAAAATGCATGCGATGTTAAAACCCAATTATTTCTTGGACTCACCAAAATATAGAAAAAGCACATCTTTGCAGGAAACGATTGTAAGAGCTTCTGTGCCGGATTGTTAAAGGCTATCGTTGCTACTATGACTTCCCTGAAACCCTAAAAGAAAAAGAAATAGATTTGGATAGTTAACTAGAGCATATTGAATAACATTATGGATATTCACTCATTGGTATTCACATAAGTAAACCTGTATACTATTTATTTTAATGGCACGACTTAAGCTGGTTGACATAGTTTGGATTATCTGACTAGCTGATGGAAAGAAATATTTTCTATTGATCTTAATTGAAAACCCCAAAAGAAACTCATCAAGTCTAACAAAAAAAGAAATCCATCGACATTTTTCCTGTTAATAGCATGAAACGAGTTTCTATTGTGCAATAATGAAAACGTTATTCATTCTTGCCATATGAGTGCGAATCATTAAATACTTACTTACCTACCAGTGAGCTATAACTATTTTTGACCCTACTGATTTATCAACTCCAGAAATCTCACAATAAAAAATTATTTGATGCCACCATCAAACGCAGTTTTAGCTGTTCTCAATTTCTTTGAGAAATTCGAGCAGAGGAATTTAAAATACATTGGATTGACATACGCTTTTCTCAATGCTTGCACTTTTACACTCGGCAGCTTAATCATCAAGCTCTTAACGCAATACTCACCATCCGAGATCGCGCTGTACAGAGGGATCGTCGGCTCGGTATTCTCTTATTTCGTACTCAGGGGCACAGGCGGAACCATCGTGATACAAGGCGCAAAGAATAATTTCTATACTATCGTATTCCGTAGTGGAATACTGATAATTCTCACCCTCGCGCAGTACTATTCAACAAAAGCTCTTCCTCTAGGAGAAGCAAAAGTCCTATCATCTGTGGAACCCGTTATAAGTGGTATCACAGCGGCTTTCCTATTAAACGAGAAGTACGATTTGAGCCAATTCGCTGCATTTGTCTTGAGCTTTTTTGGAATTCTCTTAATCATAAAACCACACTTTCTTTTCCCTGATTGGGTTGCCCAAGGAAATAAATACACTGACCCAGAGAATCGAACGCTAGGTCAAATTCTGGTCTTAGTGATGGTGTTCATGAGCGTGGCGCTTAGAATTGCTACAAGGAAACATCTGTCCAAATTAAACTCGATGGTTGTCGCTTTCTATTCGCTATTTGTTCAATGCTTTATAATGCCGCTCTTTATTATATTCAGCGGCAGAGAGATGGTGTCGTTCACTGTCCGTCCTGATCTCCTGATATGTTTTGGAATCAGCGCACTGGTGACTCAGGCTTTGGGAGTAAGGGCTCTGAAATTTGAAACGGTTGGGCGCTGCACGCTAATGGGCCATGCAGGTATTGTGATGAGCTATCTGTTAGACATTTTCGTATTGGGAATAGACATTGACGCATATAGCTTTGGAGGAGCTTTGCTGATCATTGTCTCTGTTTTTTTAATGGTCCTGTGGAAAAGTAAATAATAATTTACTTTTCTTTGTCTATTCAATTGTTTATCTGTTGGGTTCTGTTTCTCAATAACCACCTCTTTAATGGATGAGAGAAATTAAACTATGCTTTACATAGTTCTTGCAACTTGTTGTTAAGTATTATGATTGAACTTTTGGTAACTCGTGGTAAAGAATAGTAAAGATCGAGGCAAGGGATTGAACTATTGAGAGGCTTATTGGTTATGTAGTTCCATCAATTCAACTGAAAAGCGAAAAATAGACATTTTTTTGGGTAGATCATCAGATATCATTTTAATTGCAGTAAAATTATAACATGCAAGCTATTTCGACACTGAATCTAGAAAATTTATAAGAAGCTCTCCTACCACATCAGAAGGAGCAATTAAGTAATTTCATAGA
>ENA-UOTX01001138-UOTX01001138.1-compost-metagenome-genome-assembly--contig:-NODE-1138-length-21977-cov-10.432557_pt1 | contig 21977 bp, 13 predicted proteins | sample MGYA00238143_ERZ746982 | MGnify/ENA primary metagenome ERZ746982 (study PRJEB28758, sample SAMN06268862) | compost metagenome | isolation source: single cell | place: USA: California, Emeryville, Joint... | reverse complement strand
CGATAGTATAGTGGTTAGTATATCTGCCTGTCACGCAGATGACCCGGGTTCAATTCCCGGTCGCGGAGTTTTTTTTTTTATGATTCAACTTAATTTGGCAAGCCTATATGAAAACAACGAGGAAAATAATTTCGCTGAAGTCTTATCCTGCAATTCATTTGATCAGTATAAGTATTGGATGGTCTTATTTTAGTGCTGTTATGAAGAAAAAATAAAGTCTATGCAAAGTCTCAAAGATGATCGTGCATCTCGTTGATCACAAGTTTCCAAGCTACAGCTACTTGAACACCTCGTCGAGCTAATCAATGTATCATAACAAAGATTAAATGACCTTCATTATATCTTTCGTTAATTCAAAAAATTTTAGATTATGATGTAGTTCTGTTTCTTGAAATACCTTACTACCACCAGGAGTAACAAAATTTATCACAATTTCTGAATAAGTATTTATTTCATGAACAACGTGAATCGAAAAATATCTTTCGCTTCAAATTATGTCGAAAGCACTCCAACTTAATGGGATACTTCTCCTTGTAATGAAGAAAGTCATAAAGGATGGCCATTGGAGGGAGTGGTAAGAGCAATAGGCGAGAATAAAGTACTTCATGACAATATCTGGCAGATATAGTCATAGTGCCTCTTCGATAGCTAATCACGACTACTTGATATGAAATGAGTATAGATTGCGCAGTCATCAAAAAGCAATTTTGTTATCGTACTCATTTGAAAATATTTTGAACCCAAGAAAAAGACTGTAAACACGAAAATATGAAAGCTGGTGTAGAAATTTAAGAATCAATTTTGATATTTGATGAAGCAAAACTGATATAAAGGAAATAGAATCTTGCTACTTTCTGAGATTAGGTCCGAGCCTGGAGAAAGTTTACGATTTTAGGCTTTTCGCTTGCTTGGAGAGTTATTTCCACTTGAAACATCATACTTTTCTTGAGGAGGGAGCACATGAGCTTTCCTTGGAGTGCTGATGAAAAGTAATCCATAGTAGGAAATTATTCTTGTGCAGAGAGCAATTATCAACATTATTCCAATTGACAATGCAATTCCTTGATGAGTGCCCAAAGTTTCTAGAGGGTCGCAACCACCACAGATATCAAAGTCACGATATTCATTCTGTGAAGTAAATAGCCCGATTAGATCACAAGTAGCAGAAATCTGAGAATTACTTGAAGTGCGGCCTGGAAGGCATATTTCATTGGAGAGATATACTGGAATTCGTAGAAATAGTAAGGAATTTTATCCTGTCCAACGAAGTAACCAGCAAAAAGCATCATAGGAATCAATATGAGTGGAGTCATATTCATGGCAAGTTCCATTGAAGGAATAAAAGTGGACATCACGAGACCAAAACCAGCACCTGCAAGCGCACCGACTACTGAAATTACGACTATTGTGAGAGATGGTTAACACATTTAATCCCTTCGAACAGTGAATTACTCAGTAAGAAAAATTTGTAAGCCGGGTTGTTGAGTCCGATCACGTAATAACTCATTCCAATCAGAAGGGTCGGCTGAGCGATCAGAACAGGCAACTCCGCAAATGCTTTGGCCCAGAAGTATGCTGAGGTATCGTAAGTTTTGTTCATCCTTTCACGAATGAAAATCGGTCTCTCGTTCGAAACTGAGGACAAAAATATTAGAGTTAGATGGTAGTCATGCATTATAGAATTACATGTTCCGATTGATCCTTGAGTACCAGCCATAAAGCCCATGGTTGCAAAGAAGAAGAGTACTCCATTTCTGTTTTGTATTCCAGATTGTCCAGTGCCAAGCTAAATAAGGAGTTTAAAATGAGAAAATACCAGGTGAAGATATTACGTCATTGAACACAATCATCATGATTGCCGCAAAAACTATCATCTGCACAATCTTCATTTTGGCTTCCATGGGGCTTCGGATTTCATCTTGGCACTTTCTGACGAAAATATACCAAAACTGCTTCAACCACGACACTTTGGAATGCTCTTTAGTGCTCACTACTTCTGTGTGCAGTCCTGAGAGAGCTTTTTCTCTCATGCCAGATTGAGCGTATGCTTTGTTATAATGTTCAAGTCTCTGGACGAATTGTTCTTCAATTTGTTGCTCGGTCATCTGCAGCGCATTCTTGGAGGCATTTTTGCTCTGATCCTTTTCCATCATATCAAGCAGGACGCCACTCTCATTCATTATTTTCATAAAGTAATCAGAAGGATTAGTGAGCCTTGGGCATTGATATCCAATGCTTGAAAAGTAATCAACCGCCATGTTTGATTTTCCTTGATAGATGATGTTTCCTCGAACAAGAAGTATTAGCTCGTCAAAGAGTCCGAAGATCTGTGATGAAGGTTGATGAATTGTGCTCACAACTGTTCTTCCTCCTTTTTGAGCAAGCTTCACTACTAAGCTTATCACATTCTCAGCTGTCTTAGAATCAAGTCCTGTGGTGGGTTCATCAAGGAAAACCATTGAAGGATTGGTGATGAGTTCGACTCCAATGGAAGTTCTCTTTCTCTCACCTCCTGAGAGACCTCGAATCAAGTTATTTCCAATTTTTGTAGTGGCAACATGAGCTAACCCAAGCTCTTGAAGCAAATCTTCAACCTGGCAAGTGTGATATATTTAAGATTCAAGGATGATGGTCAGATTGAATTACTCTTCTTTTCTTCTCTTCGTGTGATTCTTTCAGTCTCAGATTAGCAATGAACCAAAATGCCTCTGTCAAGTGGATCAAATATTGTAAGTTACTCATTTCTTAATTAGAATTGTTCATACCTCTGGGAGTGATTGTAGCAAGAAGAATATCATCCTGCATAACATAAGCAACATAATCTGCAATAGAGTCTAATGTGGCAATTGGATGGTCATTCACTTTTATGCCACCATTAATTTTAAGATTTTTCCCAGATATTCTTGCAGATAAGAAGTTCAACAATGTAGTTTTTCCAGAACCTATTTATTGAATTAAAAAGAAGAATTTAACCTTCAATAGAATTTAAAGAAAGGTACCTGAAGGACCCATAATTGCAGTGAATCTTCCGTTCTTAACAGATCCTGAAATATTGTTGAGAATAGTTTTGGTTTCTCTAACAGTCTTTTTCTTTCCATTCTCTATGACCTTCTTTCGGGTTGTGGCTTGGATATTGAGATGTTCCCAAGAGAGATCGATTTTCTTAAAGTCCTTCTTTGAGAACGTGACTGATTCTTTCTCGACCATCGGAGAGCGATCTGCTTTAAGAGCATCTGACTTGAATTGCTGTTGAGCTGAATTCGGAGAGCCTGGGTTAAGCGTATCAGACTCGTTTTGCAGTTGAGCCAATTTCGGGGAGTTAATATCTTTATGGTTGGGACTTTTGACACTCTCAACCTCTTGAGAAATACTTTCTGATTCTGCGATTGAGTTAAAATCTCAATTTATATAGGAGATTTTTTACTATTTCTAGGCTCCAGGAAATTAGACTTTCTGTTTGACATCTTTGTATTTTGAAATAGGAGAAATACTTTGAAGGATTTACGGTTGTAATTATTATCTGTCGTGAATAACTGAGTAAAATTTAAATAGGAAAAATTTTACCAGGAAGCACCCGTGCTGAAATATTACACCACAAGTCAGGCATTCACCCAATCAAGAAAACCTTTAAGAGGAATGGCCTATTTCTGACGATATCACTTAGAAATGATTAGAAATGCAGATAGCCATTTGATATTCAAATTCTTTCAACTAAGGTACATAATATCACACCTTAGGACACTCCTTTTTTTTGCAAAGATAATTTCTCAAGACTCTATTCATTAGAAAGGAATAAAATTTGTACTTACGCTCAAGCGCAAAAAGGAGAAAGTTTGTCCCCACCAGAAAGATATCAGATGAAATTTCTTTGCTAGGTTTTTGATCTGGCGTTCTTGAGGGGTGTTTCTTTTCAGGAGCAATTGGCTGTGTTTCAATGTCTTTGAAAATCTAGAGGAATTGCCATTCAAGCAACATAGTTGAAAGAGTTCAAATGGTGAAGAAATCTCTTGGTCCTGAATCAAAATTTCAGATTCATGGATCACCCCTCTTTAGTTGGTGATAAATAAATAAATTTATTGAGAATGGATCCTGGCCCGTTGCAGATCTTCATCTCTCTAATCCTTCCTTAAGTGCTTAAATTATAACTGTAGGTCCTTTGTAACTCATCCATTGCTCTTCTTAAGCAAAACAGCTAAAATTTGAGTATTTTCCTTGGAATTTGCCTGTCTTCTGTGCTGATACTGAATTAAGCAAGAATTTGTGATCACCAATATCCCCCTTTTTGCTATTGGAAATCAAAGTAATAAAAATTGTTTCAAGGGTAACCTCGAATTTGGGACGAATGTGCTTTCTCACACAATTTTTGGTTTTTGGATTCAAATTCAGAGGTTTGATTCAGGAAAGCTGAGTCGCAATATTTACAATAGGCTTCTCTGTTTGAGCTCGATCAGAGTTTGCTCTTCAAAAACCGATTAGCAGATAAACTATAGCCAGGCTACTACTATCATAGGTTGAGTACAACTCACTTATCTTATATACAGTAATAGATTATAATGGAGGTGGATTATGACTGAATTACCTCTCAAAAAACAAGGCATTTTCGGAAACGATTTTGGATTTCTGACGGAAATATCAGACTCAACATAACTATCTACATATTATATGACTTGCAGAGCGGCCGAATTTTAATAGGATTTTAATTTTTGTTGTGATTCTGGAATTAATTTTCAGCAATTTAACTTGTAATCAGTATGGCACCTCAAACTGAAATTTTTATTTTGGCTTCAATAATTATGCACTCGCTTCCACAAATATTAAATAATAAACCTTGCATTTTTCATTGAGTACCGCTTTTGTAGGATGGAAGACTTCGCACAAGAAATAAAAAATTGTTGAAGTGAAAGCAAATGCTTCTAACCGTTGCCAACGAGGTGAGATGATTATCAGTGAATCCAGTCTAAAACTAACGTGAGATATTTTTCTCCTTCATATGTTTTGCTAGCGATGAAAATATCTTTTTCTCCTATAGAGATACTTTCTCTTTCGAATTGATCTTGAAGGTCCAGAAGAATTACATCTTTTTTTCGCATTTTTTTACAGGAATAATATTGAAACAGAATAAAAGCACCACTTTTAGTATATAGTGATACAGAATAATAACTTTAAATTGCTTATTTTTCCTGATTTGAACTGAATCAAATCCTTGAAGAACTGGAATCATTTCTTAATGGAGAATTATCGTTTGAAAGCCATCATTTATAATAAAAAGCTCAGAATTTCATCATGATTGTTTCAAGGCCGCGCCTTTCACCGCCACCACTGTTCCCTCCCGACCCACCATTTCCTCCAATTCCGCCGTTTCCTCCTGCTGAACCAGTTCTTCCGATAGCGTTGACCCCTGTCCCACCACTTCCTCCTGACCCTCCTTCTCCTCCAGTACCACCTCTTCCTCCGTTATCAAATATGCTGCCCTTTCCACCAGCGGCACCTGCCCCTTCATTTCTACCCACGACACCTGTGTCTGTGCCACTGACTCCTGCTAATCCACCGTTTCCTCTGACTCCAACATTACCACCGTTGCCAAAGAAACCACCATCTCCGCCATTACCACCTGTCCTCCACTTCCATTCATCTATTCGCGCATACTCAAGGTAACCGAAGTTACGCCAGGAGCTCAATTGGAATTCCTAAGCTACATGGAACAAACAATCCTTCAATCGACTTTCCACGCTAAGCTAAGCGATTCAAACAAAACGTAAATAAATTCTCGCCTAAGTGCAATAATGTTCAGTTGTTTGATTTTATTCTTTTTTCATTAACGCATATTTGCTTGAGCGTTTTAAAAAATTTCGATTTTCTATCGAAATAATTAATTTATCTGTTCCAAATGCAAGAAAAGTTCTGAGTCACGTTAAGCGTTTCAAAATGGAAAGCTGTCCACCATGGAGATAAAAACAGCGTCCTATTGCTATGCAAAAAGGAGAAATGAATTCCATTCAAACTCTTCACGAAAAAAGAACTGCTCTAATGAGATACAATGATCGTCTCTTTTATCGCGTTTTGCTGCTCAGATGCCTCATATCAAGAGCGCTATCAATTTGCTTTTAGAAGTCCAATAGAAATATTTGGTTCTCGGAGAGTTCTTGCTGATATCCTCTCATACTGGATGGTCAATCAAGGTCTTTCTCGTTAGTCGCAACGTTATAAAGCTACTTGAATTGGCACCATTCACTTCAAATCAAACTCATTTCATTCAAGAAACTATAAGTGCTATAATGAATCCTGTTTGAGTTTTTATGACTTTATTGATTTGAGGAGATCAAGAACGTGCGCTAGCGGGAATTTGAATGATCAAACAAGCCATGAGCCAAACGGTTGAATGGACTTGATTTTAACATAATGAACATATTTTGTGCTTTAAGTATCAAATTTTTGAGGAAAAAAGAATAAACGCAACTTTCTAGACTTTCTTGATGAGGGGAATAAAATTATCTTTCGATAAAATTAATGAATAAACCACATATAGCATATTCCGTTTTATTGTTAAAGATTCTGCCCTATGTATGGATAACTTAGTTGGAAGGAATTCTATAAATTTATTGTTGCTTTAGTTGCATAGTTTGAACTAATGAGGGTTTGCTAATCTTAAAATCCGAGAAACGAGATTATCAGAAGGTGTTGGCATCTACATTTTTTTCAGAAAACCCCCCCAAAAAATGAGAACCCCGCTATTAATCTTAATTTGTCCGCAAAAAATAAAATGAAATTGATACGTCGGAGAAATTCATGGGGCATATTTTCACCACAACAGTGAGTTAGCATGTGATCTGAGGTTCCAAACTTCTCTTGAAATTGATGGATAAATGTGTAATTTTCTTATGAAAAAGTGCTCAAGAAAAGTTTGTCCACAGTGCGATCTTGTCGTAGCGCTGGGAAACATTTCTACCTATCATTCGAAAAGAATCATTTCAGGATGATGTCATCATATTTATTGAGAACCAAAAATTAAATTTCTCTGCTAGCTGGTGGAGCTGGAGGAGTTGGTGGCTTCTTTGGTAACGGCGGAAATGGTGGCAAGGGAGGAAGATGTGGACGGGGTGGCAACTCTGGCTCAACAAACAGCATACCTGGTGGGAATGGGAATATGGGAGGCAAAGGAGGGGCCGGTGGCTTCTTTGGAAACGGTGGAAATGGCGGCAAAGGAGGAAACGGTGCCAACGCTCCAAACTCTCCTTAGAACATAATAGACTGAATAATCTTTCCATTTGAGATTAGCAACATTCAAAACAGAAGAATCACCAATTCTTCTCAAAAAAAGAGCAATTTTTAAATGTTTCATATCCTTTTATTCAATGTTTATACTCTTCAGAAAAAGCTCGAGCATTTGCACATATACATTAATCTTTCTACTATGGAACAAGAGTTAATTTGTTGTCAAAGTCTTATGTTTCATATCCACACCCTTCTTCAGCAAATACATTATTGTGTATTGAATAAAGATGCTCAAAATCATCAATAATAATAAATAGGTTTTTGTAGGGTTCTCACATATTTTTTTAATTTGCTCTAAAAAAATCAAAGCCCACTATGTCCTCAGCTTCTTCCAAAGTAACCATCTTTGTCTTTAAATCATTCACATCCAGATAGCCTTTTCTCTGCAAGTCGAAAGCTCTGCGCGGAATTACGACCACAATTTGGACCCTTCATTAGTTGTTTGGCATTTTCTTGAATTCTGGCACCTCTAACGCACTCCAACACAGTGGCTTTTATAAACTCGCTTATTATTCCAACAATTTTCACAGTTTGCGTTGCTCTTCTACTTCCTGGGAAAATGACTTCAGTCTAAGTTTCAAGGCTTTTTCATCGACTGATTGAGGTCTCTAAATAACATGACTCGTTGTTTTTACTAGATTCGCTTTGAGCTTGTGTCATTATATTTTTTCCTTGAATAAAAGAAGACCTCGTTTTCTGTTGTATAGGGAGGAGGTTCTCAAACCCATATGCTATTTGGTAAAAGAATCAACCTGTTTTATTACTGATTTCATGAATTGTACCTAACATCCCTTTCAGTAATACTAAAGGATTTCATCATATTTTGCTAATTCTATTGAATAGAATCCCAACTTATGAGTATTATCTTGCAAACAAGTTGCTTGTGATAGATCACAGAACAGAAAATTCAGAATCTTGAATTACACTAAAGGACATACTCTTAACTTAACAAATTAAAACGCAGATAGCTATTAACAGCATTTCTCTGTTTTATTCTTACCATTACTATCCTCTTCTTTTTTAATCGCTGGGAATTTTGTTAGAGTTGTCCGGCCAACTTTGCTTGAAGGGTCTAAACTAAGTATCGAATCCTTGAGATTTTTCAAAATTTTGTTGTATATTTCAATCGCTAGCGTCGTAAACACCTCCTCAACTTTATATCCCGTTTTGGCACTTGTTTCGTAATAAGGCAGGTCATACTTTAAACCAAGATTGGCGGCGTCTTCATACAACACGGCTCGTGGCAGATCAACTTTATTTCCCACTAAAAATTTCACAATAGGCTCGTCTCCGAGCTCTTGCTGCAGATTTTTCAGCCAGATTTCAACATTTTGAAAAGATTCCTGATCGTTCAGGTCAAAGACGATAATTAGTCCCTGTGCTTCTCGATAGTAGTTTTTCGTAATGCATCTGAAGCGTTCTTGACCTGCAGTATCCCAGATTTGAAGTTTAACTTCCTTGTCCTCATCGAATTTAACCCGTTTGACTCGAAAATCAGTTCCTGTGGTTGCGAATAGTTACTTATGTACAATTTTGTGCTTACCGATGGTTGTTGTCATAATTTCATGAAATACGTTGTCACAATAACGAGTTAATATGCTACTTTTGCCAACTTTCGTGTCTCCTATGATGAGGATTTTTGCGACTTCTTCTTTGATTCGAGACATAGAAGTGTCAGTTCAGGTAATGAGCTTTTTAGATAAATTTTATATAGTGTAATCTTGATTTTGCAGACGGAAAAGTAAGGTGAGGCAGCATGAAACGAAATATAAGCTGAAATTTCAAAAAGAATGCTGTAGCCTTAATTGTTAAAGGAATTCAAATAACATGAAGAGTCTGAGACATTAGAGACTTACATTATAAGTTGTTTTGTTGTGAGCTGTTCAAAAAAAAAAAGATTCTGACCCCTCATCCTTCTCACGTTATCACCGAATTAGTTCTAGAATATCTAATTCGAATTTTTCAACGTAACAAGAACTCAATGCACTCATTAACATCGGTACTGCGGAATCAATAAAAAGAGCAACATGAAAGAGTGGTTAATTTATCTGATTTTCAAATAATCCAATCTCAATTTTTCAACAGATTAACAAATGAGCATTCCAAATACCATAAATCCGATTTAATCACGCTTGAGGTCAGAGTATTTTGGGATCTTTGAGGTCAAAATTCCTGATCCTCTGTCAATAAGAGCTACGAAAGAACAAAAAAAATCAGTTATTCCTCCTATTTAACAAAAAGATTTTCTTACCTTTGGCTTGCACTGTCAAATTATCAAAGGTAGCTCGTGCTTTCTCATTGCTTGCAAGAATTGAAGACAATCCAACTGCGTTGGCAGCTAGTAGGAATTATTAGCGACCAATATTATCATAATAATACCAATCCAAATGAGACTCATCGGGCTGAACATCGTGCCTACGACACCGATTAAGTAGAACGCAACGAATAGCTTTGAAAAATAACAGATCAGCCATGACATCTCTGTTAACAAATCACCTCAACAATTCCTCTGAGATCGCTTGGGCTGTGAACAGCTCTAACTCTAGACTGAATCGCAAATGCAATTTTGTGAAGGAATATGGCAATTGCTTTAGCCGTGTCTTCTGAGACGAAAGAGTGATCATCCTCAACGAGACTCCTTTGATTTCAAATAAGCAACTTCATTTCTGAACAAATTTATTAGAATCGTACCTGTCCTTCGAAACGTTTTTGACTCTCATCAAGACAGTAACGATGACTGCATAACCAAAGAGGAAGCTGGCAAATACACTGAGAATTCCCACATGGTTCATCAATGAAGTTAGGTAAGCGCCATTCACACCGACTAGGACTAGCACGGCTTCTTTAAAATTGAACTGAAGGCTCTTAGGGACCCCTGGGACATATTTGAGTGCGTTTTTTGGCGAGAGGTTGGTTACCTTTGTAGAGTTTATCCATTTTGTAGGTCTTAAAAACTTTGGGTGATTTGAAATAGTTTCTATTGGGTTGTTTTAGCTCTCAGAATCCGAATTTTGGAAATTAGGATTTGTTCTTAAGAAATAAAATTTAATCGAATATGTTGCTAAGAAAAACGAAGGCCCGAGCTGCATTATAATATACATAATAATACTGATATGTGAGTTACAAATTAGAGGGAAAAGTCAACTTATTAGTTTCATAGAAAGAAAGATTGGCCCTCTTCACTGGGAGTTATCAAAATATATAAGTAATTAGGTTCACTTCTTTAGATCCAATGTACAGAGTCTGTTGTATTATAAATGTATATGAGCCTGAGAGGTTAATTCGTGGAAGTCACTCAATTGTCCTCAAGCCAAGTTTTAAGGCTTATCAAGAGTTGAATAAAAGTTTAAATTTTCTCTCCACTTAATCAGCCAATTAATCAGGATTAATTGTCTCCAAAATATGAGAAAGGATATCAAAGGATCGAGATTTATATTGGTTCAAAATCTGAACAATTTTTCGAGCATAGAAACATTTAAAAAGTGTCGTTAGTCGTGCGCTATGAGGATAAAATTCGAATATATTCAACGAATCTATCATTTTCAAATCAACAACACCATACACCCCAAACTCAAATACAAAGAATTTCGCTGAGATAAATTGTGATTCATGACAAAATTCCCAATTGGAGAACTAAGCGATTTCAGATCGGAAATGGCTAAGAAAAAAGAATCTTACGACTTAATGCTTTCGGCTCAGGACAAACTGATAGAGGATTTTGAACGAAGAATGCTAGAAATTCTCGACGAAAACATCGCTCTTAAAGCCGCTAACTGCTCTTTGCAAACCCAAATCGACCAAAGCAGCAATAAAATATCCTCTCAGGACCTAGAAATCGCCAAGATCAAATTCGAGCATAAAGTGTATAAAATTCACGATTCTCTTGGTGAAAAGGCATAACACATATATAGACTTACTGACTCGCTGGAGCAATCAGAGCTGAAAGTAAAGAAATTAATCCAAGAGAAAAACGCAGATCTAAACACAGCATATATGGAATTAGAACGCAAATTCAAGTCGCTTGACCAAGAAGTAGCATTGTTTTATGACGAAGAAAAGAACGAGTGATTAACTTTTTCGAAACTAGAATATCCAGCTCAAAGCTGAGAAAAAAGCGCTTCAAGCAGAGGTTGAGAACTTACAAAAAGCTCAGTGCAACTCAAGCAACAATATCAAAGAAGTTTCCGATTGCTATCAGATTCAGGATTCGGAAATTCCAGAAGGGATGTTTTCTACAGTACATCGAAAATTCAACCTCGATAAACTCCATGAAGAGCCATCAGTCGGTGGTGGACTGAACCCTCAGAACTTTCTAACTCCGTTTCCTTTGAATCTGAAGCCTCTTGTTGCGACGAGCAATAGAAAGACTCTACCCTCGCAGAATTTGCCGCTGCCGATAAAGATCTCGGACGATGATTATGAGATCAAGCTCCTTGAGATAGAAAGTAAATTCCTCGTCTAAAGTTGCTTGGGGAGATTAATATTTTCTGATTGTAGCGTCATTGAAGGCTCAATTGATGCAGAAAGACAGGGAGGTGATACAAATGAGTATTAAAATGCGAGAGATACAGTCTGACGTGCGGAAGAAAGACGAAAAGATCTTTGAGCTGGAGAATGAACTAATCGCTTATAAGGCGAAATTCTCAACAAAGTAACTTTTCATGGATGCTTTTGATAGTTTGCAATGTTAACTAGGAGTGAAAAAGAAAATGACGACAATAACTTAAGAGACCAACTGGCAAAACGACAAAAGCTTAATAACTACGTCATTTATCTCATTGAGACGGGAGCTAATTATACAATAGGAGTACATTCAAAAAAAGGTGTTAAACTCCCCGAATAAAGACGAACTGAAGAAAGAAATCAAGTATCTTGCTTCGAAAAATAAAAATTATGAAAAGAAATTAGAGAGAAGTAAGGCTATGGAAGAAAGCTGTAAACTTACGCATAACAATTCCGTAAAACGATTGATTAGGTTACAAGAAAATTGATGAATTATCAAAGCATAATTTGAAGCTAGAGACTCAGCTTAGCGCGAACAGATCTCTCTTTGACTCTATTATGTGATATATAACCTAGAATATATATATAGCACTCATTGGTTGCGCTTAAACTTAATGTTTGCTATAGCCTTTGTAAATATTGATGTCTATTCATATGCTCTGAATGAATAACTACTTAGTTTAGTAAAATAAGCTCAGTTCAATGAAATCAGGTCTAAAAATCGAAAATTTCACCGAAATATCTGCGAATTGTCAGAACAACAGGCAATCAGAGACAGATCTACTAGGAAGATTTCTTATCTCGCATTAATTCATCTTTATGTGCTGATTTTTCAGAATGACTTCAGATATTGCAATTATGATCCCACAAAACAAAAATAAATTCAGATATTACAATTTATATCCATTGCAAATCACACGCACAGGTTCTATTGTATCTTTTTTACTGTTTCATTTAAGAACTTAAGATTGTCTTTGATCTTGGCAGCAACTTCATAAATTTTGGCAACATTCGCGTCAGGCTGCGCAAAGATGTTCAACAGGATGCCATCCCAGGCCTCTTGATAAACGATGTAGTTTTCATAGAAAAGGGTAATTGATTTTGCCTTTCCAGCGTTTAGTTTGGTCAAGTGCTCGTTTGTTTGCATAAACGCTGCTGCGAAAATTACTGCTGACTGCGATTGTTTAATCAAAGATTCCTCAAATCCGAAAGCTGCTGAGATATCGATGCCGTCTTTATCCGTGATTGTGATGGCTTCGATCATATCGTATCTTTCCAAGAAGCTTTTCAAGTATTTCTCCATTTTTATCTTTCTGTTTGCTTAGGTTATGCTCCGGAGTTAATCAATAAAATATATAGTTTTTGGCTCATACTATGAGGAAATAAGATATTACTTAAAGACAAATGGGAATATTTCTAACACTGTTTTGGAAAAATATCAGTTGATAAAGAGAATGAGTAAAAGGAGCAGGTAGATTGCTTCGAAATAATTGACTTTTTCTTGAATAATTGACATGTAATGATAATTAAACTCTTGCTTATTAGAACTCTTCTTCACTTGATGCGAGTTTCACAATATTATTGCATGCTGATTCTTTTGGAAAAAAAGATGAGCAGAACGGATTAAGTTGATACCTTTCGACTCTTTATTCATAAATTGATTATGGGAAACCAATATTGGACCCAAGTATCCTATGGAGTGAACAAAGTAGTGATTGGGATCATGGAAGCTAATGAATTGGCCCTTCAGTGATTTTTCATTAAGAACATGATTTGAAAAACTGTTGAGTCAATAGTTCATTGCAAGATATTTTTCACAAGATATATAATTTCTAATAATTTAATTTTATTAATCATTTGTGAAAAACAATTTATGAATCAAAATCACCTTGAGTATTGCGAACAGCAAAATGAATATAATGCATCTATGATCCTATTTAATTAAATCATGGTTATGGTAATGTGCCAGCCCGAAATACTGACGACATTAATTACTTCGATTATGTGTGAAAAAATTATTGAAAAAGATCAAATTTCAAATGAAACATTAATTATTCTTAATCAAGCCAAATGAATTTTATTCAGAATAATATCCCTACAGCCGATATAAATTATTCGATGTGATATGCAATCTCTAACTGCTTTAGTAAAGGAATACAGAATGTTATTCCGATATTTGATTTCGATTACACAAAAACTATTTTAGTCAAATAGTAACTTTTACTATTCTTTCGTGTGAGGAAGAAGTATTTTGAATTCGATCTCTTGAGTTAAATTACTTGAATTGATTTCAAAGCCTACTATTTATCACACTGCATCTTACTTCTGTAGTATTTTTTACTATCAGTCTATGTCATTCACCCCATTCACCGGTACATGCAGCTTGTTTTCAATCGCTTTACTACAACGCTCGAGTCTACTATTATTCGATCCATAATTTTACTTCTCTTCTTCTAAGGAGCTGAATAGCTCTCTCTTTTTTTTTTTCCTTCCCCTACTCCTTCTTGACCTCGGATTGAGAAACGAATACAGCGAAATCAAAATATGCAATCCGTTGTTATTGTCGACACAGAATATTCTGAAACCTATTCAGCCAGAGAAGTCAGGCAATGCAAAACCCAATTCAACTTAACCTGTCTAATTTTTTTCGTAGATAATCATTTGCCGAATGAACGTATTATATTCTAAACTTCGGCCATTTTACGTTTTCCCTCTCTTGTAAAGCCGCTAATCCTGTTGCCTAAAAATCCAAGAAGAGTGCGTTTTACTTGAATGGCACCATAATACTTATAGAAATGTTCACATAAAATAAAATCCAATAAAATTAGGATTCTTGTGCTTTGTATTTCCGTCCGCCAACTTCCTCCAACTTCAAAGAATTCTTCAAAAATGGGAACTTGTCAAACCACACCAAAGAACTTGGAAGCAAAAACAGAATTCGAAGTGAACAACAAGAAGCCTGATCCACAAAATTTCCTGAAAAACGTGATAAAAATACAATCTTTTGTAAGAGGAGCTCTCTCACGCAAAAAATACTTTAAGGAGCAGCTTAAAAACTACAATGACCAGATCATTGATCGTTTACAGGACTATGGGCATAACTATAATTTCAATAGAGGGAAAAGGCTGCCAGTGTTTAATTATTCATACGAAAAGGATCACGAAGATCCTGAATTCGAAACGAGAAAGTTTCTCCCAGCTGTTCAAACGGAAGGCGGAGGAGTATATAGAGGAGAATGGTACTTTATCTTTATAAAAATTGAGTTTAACGTGATTTATCAAAGGGTTGGAAATAAACGGCACGGTCGTGGAGTGCAAGTCTGGCCTGATGGCTCAATTTACGAAGGGTATTGGAGAAATAACCAAGCGAATATACTCGGGCGGTTGATCCATGCCGATGGAGATATTTATGAAGGGGAATGGGTAAATGATAAGGCTAATGGCTATGGGACGTATATCCACATGGACGGAACTAAATACGTTGGATATTGGAAGGATGATCAGCAGCACGGAAAGGGTTTTGAGACGTGGACTGACGGCTCAAAATATGAAGGAGAATATGTCAACGTTTGCAAAGAGGGCAAGGGCAAGTATAGTTTAGCAGATGGATCAGTTTATGAAGGACAGTTCAGAAATAATAATTTTGAAGGCATAGGTATGAATATATTGTCATATTGCATCTTAGTTTGTGCTTAGGTACTTATATCTGGAAGGATGGAAGAAAATACGTAGGTGAATGGGTTGATGGTAAAATGCATGGAAAAGGAAGGTATACTTGGCTGGATAAAAGATCTTATGAAGGCGACTATGTAGAAGATAAGAGGCATGGGTTTGGCATATTTACATGGTAAATTTAAGGACACTGAGAAGCATTTATTAATTTTGTTTAAAAAATAGGCCAGATGGGCAGAAATATTCAGGCGAATGGGCGGATGGGAAGCAACATGGGCGTGGCTTTTTCATATCTTCTGAAGGAAAGAAACGTGAAGGAGAATGGAAGAACGGTGAACGTGTAAGATGGATCGATGAAGAATTTCGAGATGAAATGAATGAAAGCCCGCTCAGAATTGAACAACTTGAATAGTGAGCAATCTTAATAAACTAAAGAAAGCAGCTTTTTCATGTTATTCTGGGTTAGGCTCCTCAAATCAAAGTAAGCCAGAATATTTTTGTTGAGAACAGCATATATTAAATATTGCCCCAATTTTTACATATTTTTTCGAACTAATTCTCTTATAATTTTTATTTGGAAATAATGTCTTATTGATTCGGCTTATAGCAATTAGCCTAGCGATCAGAGTAGTAGATATAATTGTAATGATAAATAACCATGATGTACTTGTTATTCGCAATTTTTCAAATTGTTTTTATCATTATCAATCTACGAAGAGGGAAAAACAGCGATTAATTTATGTCTCAACAATTTATAAATTCAGAAGCTCAATGGGTTAGAAAAAATTGTAATTGGCGCCATTCGCATTTGTCTGTGCAATCGTCTTGAGTGCATTTGCTTTCTCCTCATCAAGTCCTATATTCCCCGCCGCATTGACATCCTCCATACATTTCCAATTCTGGTTGCGTGCAATCTCCAATCCGCCTCTCCAACCTATTTTATTAGCATATATCATTAGCAGATTGAGCTGACTCCAAGCAGTATTCTGCGCAATCGCTATTGCTCCTTCATCACCAATATCATTGGTTGACAAATCCAGAAACCTTAAATTCTCCCAAACGCTGTTCTTTGCTAGCCCGATTGCTCCTGCATCTCCGATTGAATTATACATTAACCATAGTTCTTGAAGGTTCGTCCATGTGGTATTTCCCCCAAGCGCCGCAGCTCCTTCAGATCCAATGTTATTGTGGCTCAAACTTAGCACCCTCAGATTGCTCCAAGCTTTATTGTTTGCAATCGCTGCAGCCCCAGTCGCTCCTATATTGTTTCTCTCTAGCCACAGCCAATCTAGCTTCGTCCAAGTGACATTCTTTCCAATCGCCACTGCTCCTTCATCAGAAATCTTACCATCACTCAATACTAGATGTTTCAGATTGCACCAAGCGGTATTGCTTGCGATGCTGATAGCAGTTAGATCTCCAATTTCATTCTCGTATAAAGTCAGCTCTTCTAATTTAGTCCAAATGACGTTTTTCCCAATCGCTACTCCACCTTCTTCATCAATCCCATTAGAGGAAAGGTCCAGTTTCTTCAGATTTACCCATTTGGTGTTGGCCGCAATCGCAACTGCGCCTTTCGTCCCAAGTTGATTGCGAGAGAGGCAAAGATACTCTAAATTAGACCATTCACCGTTTTTCCCGAGCAGCACCCCAGCGTCAGCATCAATATCATTGTTTGCTAAATCAAGGTTGCGGAGATTTTTGAACGAGGCGTTATTTACAAGGCTAGTAACACTCTCATTTCCTAGAGTAGCCCAAAATGCTTTGAGTGTTTCTAATTTACTCCATGCCGTGTTCTTCAAAATCGCGGCCCCACCAGCATCTCCGAGGCTTCCGTTGAGGGAAATGTCAAGTGTTCGGAGATTTCTCCAAGCAGTGCTTCTGCCAAGCGCCTTGGCGCCCTTTGCTCCAATGCTATTGCTAGCTAGTGATAACACTTCCAGATCTTTCCATACTATATCTCTCTTAATCGGTTTTACTTTTTCCTCAACAGAATCATCGTCTTTGTCAATGTCTTCATCTCCATGAATGCATAATTTCTCACAGCCTCCATCCCCAAGCTGATTGTAGTCTAAATTCAAGCTTTTAAGCTTGCTCCATTGCGACTTTCCGCAAATCATTTCGATTGTATTCTCATCAACTCCATTACTTTCTAAATTGACTTCTTCCAAGCCAACAAGTTTATATTCAAGCAGCTGATTGATATCTATTTTTTCTCTGAAATAAGGTTGATTCCTTAGCTCGACATATCTCAAATCCTCATCGAGCTGATTTTGAACAATTTTCTCAAGTTTTTTCGCTTTTACTAGCTTTATCCATTCGTGCAATTCGAGGAGTATTTCCTTTGTAATCCACCACGCTATATTCGAATTTTCAGTACTTCCGATATGAACTCCAACTACAAAGATATTGAAATTGCTATCTTGATAAAACAGCCCGCTTCCAGCTTCTCCGTCAGCAGAAGTTCCTGTCTTCGTATAGTGAATAAGACCTTCTCTTACCTCAGTAATTTTAGCGGTTGCTTTCCATAGCTCGAACCTTTGATCACTTTCTTTTTCTTTAGTTGAGTTTTCGGGATATCCAGCCACGAATACTCGCTTTTTTCTGAGTATTTTCTCATCACTCTCGGCGTGCACTCCAAAGTAACCGGTTTCTCTGCCTATTTGTTTCTTTAATATTAGCACTGCGTAGCCATTGGGATTCAATCCGTTCTCCTCTCCGATGTGATTGATATAATCATTAGGAACGTATACATCTTGAACCTCGATCTCTCCGAAAGGAGCTTCGTTTTCGTTTGCTCCTGGAATGAAACTGATGTATGGATATCTTTTTCTGAGCGGTTTCTCATCCTGATAGACGTTATATGCAGAAGTTAAGACGACATCAGCTCCGATCAGGACGCCTGATCCCCATTTTGCTTTGGTGTCTTTTTCTGATTCTCTGACGATAACAATACCATGAGCACTTTGAGGGAAGGAAGTCGTGTTCGTGCATCTCTCTCTTTGACCTTTGGTGGAAGTTATCTCATTCTTTTGAGAGACAAATTTGCTCTCTTCTCTTATTTCTTTTCTTGGTTCGATTTGTTTGTATTGCAATTTTGAACCGCTTTCAGTTTTATATGGTAGAGTAGGCGTAGTATTTGGGTAGAGCATGAAGTGAGTTTCTGACTGAGTAATTCTAAATCCAATGAGAGCTTCTTGGATAGCGTTTTCGAGGATTGGGAGAGAGCTTTCTTCAGTACTTTCCATTGCGAAAAATCAAAGAATTGTATTTCGATAGTTTTGTTAGAGATCAATTTATTAATTATAATCATGGATCATTTAAGATATTTACCGATGAATAATGTTTGAATGATTAAGTTGCAATTTTGTAGAAAAGGGTTATGAATTAGATTTTCCACTATTTCTCAGCTAATATAGAAAAAATGCCTGAAAAGCTCTGATATACAAGGATTCGAACGCAAACCTTTTATCCAAGATTAGTTGTGGTATGTCAAAAGCAAACCTTTTACGATCTTGCTGGTTGCACTGTCTCGCCAAAATTTACATATGAACTCTCGCGCACGGAGTGTTGCGCTACTTAGTTGGGTATTTGTCTTTGGGAAAGTGAATACCAAAAAACACTCTACTATTCTAATTTTCGAGGTGAAGCAGAGTGGATTATAGTCAGATGTAGAAAACTTAGAATAGATACATGTTACAATTGAATTGTAAGGGAATTGAATTAAATGGTCTAATAGCAAAAAAAAGCATGTTTTCATTTCACATTCGTCCTTGCGCTTACTTCAGGAGCAATAAAATTTAATCGGATTCAATTTCTTGGAATTGAACGCAGCGCCTCTGTATTTACAAATAAATAAAATTGGCATTATAGAATGGAACTAAAATATAAAGCTGTGAGTTCCCTCAACTATCGTTTCTCATGCTCTTCTCTCTTTTTTTTGAAGAACAAGGCTGGATATCTTTAAATTATGCGGCAAGAAAAGAAATATCAGATTTGTTTTTAACAAATATATTCCTTCAATGTGGAATACTTGATTTAGCTGAAAAATCATGTCCAGGATTTGAATTATGATGTTTGATAGCAAAATACTTCAGATGCAATCACTTTAACATCAAAAAAAGCTAAATTTATACCCATGAGAGCCAGATCTAAAATTATTTAAGTACAAATGATTTTATTCATAGCAGAAAACAAATCACAGGAATTATTTTTCTTACATAAAGTCGGATTTTCTTTATCGCTCTATTTATTGTTGCTTACTAATTTGCTTATTATATAGATGCTGATATATATTTATATACATTAATGGATTTCTCTGTCTTTCGTAACCTTAGAGGGCTTTCTCAGACGCTGCTCAAAGAAAAGACGCATTTGCAATTATTCATAGGCTATATGAGTGCTTATCCTCTATCCCGAAGGACAGGGACCTCTATTCCCACAACAAATTATGTGAGAACCGATAGTCAAGATATCGCAAACTCCTGCACCCACCCATTCATTCTGCTAACGCCTCTCTCCTCTTAAACAACGATCCTAAGAACCCCAAACCGCAATCAAATACCGTAAATTTTCTGATGATAATATATAAGGAACTTCCTATCGCATGCACTGTCAACTGCAAAATTTTGCTTCATAGTTTGCTATATACTTAGCACTCATCTTCTCCAAAGACTTCATAACCCAACAAGAAGTGAGTTTCTGTCATTGAGATCTTCTTTTGCTCTTCTTGGCTGAGCTGCTGGAATCCAATGAACATGAAAGTCTTCAAATAGTATTCTAAAACAATTGTTTTTAAATGTTCTGGTTTATACGCCATTGCTTACTGATATCACCGAGGGTTTTTCTGCAGCAAACGTAGACTTTCTCAGCACCAGCTTGTTCAGCGAAAGCCAGCAAATTCAATAAAGATGATTTCGTAAGCGCTTCGAGTGTCTTGGTAGTAGCGATTTCGATGTAGAATTTCTTTTCATCATGGTCCATGAAGCATTTAAATTGGCCGTGAGGTTCCTTATTCTCCTTTTCTGCCTAAAAGAACATGGAAAATTTTGATTCTGGGCAGAAATACTAACTTACCACAAGAATCACTGAGGTGATGTCATAGATAGTGATGTTCTTGTCGTCGAGAGCTAGTTCAGTGAGGAGAATTTCATCAGAAGGGGTTCTTTGGAGTGCTATTTGTCCAGATTGATTTATTTCGAAAAAACGATGATTTCATTACGCTTGACTGCGGTTTGAGTTTCGGGCCCCTTTGCCTTGGTCTCTTCGGTAACGCTAAAAACACCTGTTGAGGTATTAGAGGTCAAGAAGGTAGGAAAAGGTTGGTTGTACCAAGGGGCTGACCGACCAACTACGAAAGAGCAGGTTCTTTCCCTAGGAGAAAATGAGAAATCATCGCGAGGATTGGCAGTTACTTCTGATAGTCATGTTTGATGGCTGACATGGTGCTAGTGTTATTTAAGAGCGACATGATTAGTGAGGTAAAGAGGAATCAGTTTTGTTATACAGGAAGAAAATTTTAATTATTATTGAATCAGATGGATAATCTTACTTTATACATAGTATTCACTTCAAATATCCAGAATAGTATCGTAAAATGACATTTCAGGCAGCAAAGAGTTGAAATGTTCCTACCATGTGAACCAATCCCCGATTCGATGAAAAAAACATTCGTAAATACTGTTGTTTAGATTTTCTTCTTGGAAATGAGGGTTAAAAGATTTTTCTAATGAATAGCCTGATAGTGTCTTGAAAGAGGGATTTCGAGTTAGCAGTCCAATAACTAATGAATTTCACCCAGACTTTCAAGCAAATAACAAGAAATTTTCATGATATGGTTGTTTTCCATTAACTCTCAACGGCAAATATCCCTTAGACAATTTTTTTTACGAGCAGAACATGCCAGTTTCATTCACGTAGTCAACAAACAGAGAAAAACTTACAAAAAAAAAAGAGCGTTTACTTGTATTTAAAAAAGGTGTCGGTGGTCGTTACCAAAAAAAAAAACAACTTCAGCGTTTGAAGGGGCTGAGAGTATTACTATATTAACATTATGAAAACGAGGTGTTGTTCTTCTGTGAGGTGACTTAGAGAAATGGCCAACCGGCAATAATTTTTTATTTTTCGGATGCCAAGGATCAAATGGTTCATGTATTGAAACACATGAAAATGAAATTAAGTAGGAGAAATGAAGGCATTCTGCTCTCAACTGTTCCTCATGCACTGGTTATATTAGGCAGTGAGCCTTACTAGGAGGGAAAAATACCACTCTTTTTAAAAATATGCTAAGAACTTAGTCGTTACCAACTTGCATAAATCTGACATAAGAGGTTAGATTTTAGAGCGATTTTATCTCTAACAATTCCTAACGCTTTGTTCTGATATGTGATTCGCTGGGCGATCGGGAAGGAAAACAAATGAATTAAGCATATCATTAAATTTTATTCAAAAGGGAAAAAATAGCCTTAAGACGGGATTGAACCGTCGACCTTTCGCTTACTAAGCGAATGCTCTGCCACTAAGCTACTAAG
>ENA-UOTX01001137-UOTX01001137.1-compost-metagenome-genome-assembly--contig:-NODE-1137-length-21979-cov-28.121359_pt1 | contig 21979 bp, 10 predicted proteins | sample MGYA00238143_ERZ746982 | MGnify/ENA primary metagenome ERZ746982 (study PRJEB28758, sample SAMN06268862) | compost metagenome | isolation source: single cell | place: USA: California, Emeryville, Joint... | reverse complement strand
TTTGAATTGGTGTCTTCTAGCTCTGCAACCCTCTCTTCAAGGGCTCTTTGCATACTACTGCTGGCTGCTCGTGAATCATCATACGAAGACTGCTGCTGAACGATCACACTAGTGAGATGTTGAACTTCCTCTTCAGCTCTTTTGAGTTTTTCCAATAACTCATTTTCTCTACCAGATTGCAATTTTAGCTCCGTGAGCTCGCTGTTGAGTCCTTCAATTTGCTGATCGAGGATTTTCAGTTGATCAACTAAAGTTTGTCTCTCTTCGTCAAATTTTGCAGCTTGTTCTTGGTTCGTTAGAGTCAAATTGGTTCTCAACTCTTCGATTTCATTAGCAAAATTTTGCTCTTTCAAATTGAGAGCATCTGACAGGTCCTTTATCCTTTGTTGATTCGAAATCAGCTCATCATTTAACGCACTGACTTCCTCTTGTTTCGCCATTTCCATATTATGCAATAGGTTTTCAAGCGTGGTGAATTCCTCTGTGATTTTTCTTATCTCCTCGTTCTTTTCTAACAACATCGCTGCTTCTTCGCTCTTTGCTTTTGATAGCTCATTTTTTAATTGCACAATAGTTTCATTCGCTTCGAGGAGGTTCTGCCGAGTCTCTTCGTCCGAGTTTTCTTGCATGGCTTTCATAGAAGAAACGAATTCCTGAAGGGAGATAATATCGGATTCAAGAGTGGAGACTTTGATTTGCGATTCATTCAAATTGTGAGAGAGTTGTAAGTTCTGTTCTTCTAAATTTCGCTTAGTTTCTTCAAGTTTTTGGATTTTAATTTGGTTTTCGGTGATCACTGTGCTTATTTCGGTCGTAAGCTGCTTGATTTGCTCGCTTTCAGCGCGCTTCTGGCTGGCTAATTGATCTTTAAGAGTCTGAATAGTCATTTGAAGCTCTTTTAGCTCATTTGCTTTTGCCTCATTTGACTCGGTACGGGCTTCCTCAATTGAAGCTTTCAGCTTCAGGAGCTCATTTTGGAGTTGTTCAATTTGAGTATCTTTTTCTCCAATCTTTAATTCTAAAGCATTGATGATTTCTTTATTGATTACCATTTCTGGATCTATGTTTGTAATATTAACGTTTTTCGCTTCTTCTTGAGCTTTCTTGAGAAGTGCAGTTAATTCGTCAACCCTGGCTTGAGTTTCTTCGTTGGTTGTAACCAACTCTATTATTTTGTCGTCCCTGTTTTGAATTTTATTCAGACAGTCCTGGATCTCCTGCTTGAGGTTTTCAATTTCAACAGCATTATTATTCTGAGAAGGTTCAGTGTTCTCATTGCTTTGTAGCTCGTTAAATTTTTTCAACAGTTCTTGGTGCTCAGTTCCTAGCTTCTCGATCTGCGCCATTGATTCAGAAATCATGTTTTTATAATTTTCTACTTCTCTGCTCAGCTGTTCTTTCGCAGCTGTTTCGCTGTCGAGGTTTTCAAGAAGACCTAATAGTCTCTCTCGCTCAGCCATTGCCACATCTACCTCCTTTTTCAAGATACTATTCTCGTTTTTCATCTCTTCAAGAGCCTGCAGAATTTCTTGCTTTTCAGGTTCCAGCTCGGCTGATCGCTTGAGACCAACCTCATCTGGTTTTTCTTGATTGGGCTTCTCAGGACCATGAGAGACCTCTTTAGCTGCTTTAGAAATCTCTTCTCGCAATTTCTCCATTTCTTTTTGTGCCGCTTCAAGCTGTCCTTGCAACTCTTCCTCTCTTTTCTGTGCTGCCTCTCTTTTTTGTACCTCCTCGTTTAGTTGTTGCTGCATTTCTTCAAATTTAGCGTTATCGGGCATTTCAACGGGTTTTTCAGCAGATTTTTCAACAGACTTTTCGCTAGTAAAGCCAGCTTTGATACTCGAACTGCGAGCTTCTTGGAGAGCAGCGTTCAATTCGAGAATTTGTGATTCCTTTTCGTTTAGAGCACGCTCCAGTTCCTGGCATTTTACTTCAAGCTCCTTCATGGCATCTTGCGTCTGCTTCAGCGTGTTTTCAGTGTCCTTTAGCACATTTTGAGTGTCCTCTAGCGCATTTTGCATGTCATCCAGCAACTTCTTTTGCTTGTCTAACTCTTCAACCGCTATTGAATATTCTATTTCTATGGTTTTTGTCTCTTGCTGACCTTTTTCTTCGAGTTCTTTAAGCTTTTCTATCGAAGCCACGCTCTGCTCTTTACTTTCTCTTTGTTTCAATTCTAAACTCATTTTCAACTTTTCTTCCGCCTTCTTTGCTTTCTCTAAATCTGTCTCGGCCTGCTTGAGCGCCATTACCACTTGATTGAGATTCGCTCTCAGCGTTTCATTTTCTTCTTTGATCGAATTCGCTTCTGCTACAGCACTCCCTTTTTGCTTGTCCACTTCTCTTACGAGATCTATCAGCTCCTCGACTTTTTCAGTAAGGTGCTTGTTTTCAATTTTGAGCTTTTGAATTTCTAGTCCCCCTTCGAAAGATTTCAGTTTTTTTTTGGCTACTTCAAGCTCTTGTCTGAGACTTTCCTCCAACTTTTTTGCTTTCACCTTCAGTTTCTCATAGAGAAGCCCTCTATTATCGTTTGTACATTTTGTTTTCCAATCCAGCACCTCTTTGTTTAGTTGAACGACCTTATCTTTCTCGCTCTTTAGTGATTTCTCCAGTTGTTCAATTTGCTCCAGGAGAGTGATCTCACGGCATTTTAACAGGTTTACATTATGATTTATGTCCTTTTTCATGCGGCTGATCTCAGTAGTCCCATTCGCCTTGTCATAAATGGCCAGTCTCTCCTTCAAGGCATCAATCTCTTTTTGCAGTTTATTTTTCTCCTCGACAACCTTATTAATTTCAGCTAAATTCGTTTTCTTTTCCTTCGTCCTCAGATCCTGTTCTTTTTTGAGCATTTCGATCGCTTTCTTAATTTCTCGCTTTAAAGACTCAATTGTGTGGTCTTTTCCTTTCAGCTGCACTTCAAGTTCAGCGATTTCCAAAGGAGTCGGAGACCCACTAGTGTTTCTAAAATCACTTCGAGAGGTTCGACTGTCCTCTCGTTTAGGCGTGGGTTTCTCATGGTTTTTCGTGTCATCAGGGCTCTGACGACCTCTACTCTCCTTTTTGACGGTGGTTCGATTCGAATTTGAGGTTCTATACGTGGTTTGGTGTCCAACTGCAGGGCCCATGCCCGCGACATTACCTTCATACTCTCTTATATTATTATGTGGAGGTGACCTTGACCCTGATCCAGTGGCATTTCGCATTTGCTCGAATTGAAAGGTCATTGAATCCTCTAACAAATTTGCAGCTCCTGGATCCCTTCCTACAGTAGATAAGGTATCTAATTGCGTATCTCTCCTTTTGGATTGCGGCTGCGTTGTTTTGCTTGATCTCTTCGAGACGATCGTAAGCAATTCGTCGACTGACATTTGAGAAATGAATTTGTTGTCTGGATTGATAACTGATTTTGCTCCAGCAATCTGCTTGGAAAAGGCAAGTAGGTCCAGAGGCGGTACTGTAGCTTGTTTTTCAGGGGAACTATGGCGGCTGACAAACTGTTCAAATCTCCCTTTGACTGAAGAGACCTCGGGCGGCGTGGCTTTGAGATAGCTGGCGAAAGCATCTTCTTTCGGTGATGATTCGTCTCGAGGATTAACGCTTTGAGGTTTCGCAGGTGATATATGAGCGATACTGTCGCTCTGGTCAGAGTTGGAAATGTTTATTGAGTCATTGCCTGGTGAGAGGTTCTTTAGGCGTTGGAGATAAAGGTCTTTAAGTCTTTCTTTAGATCGCGCGCCTGAGCTATCATTTTCTTTTCCGGCTATATTTTGCATCGTGGGGGTTGAAAAATTTTTGGCCGTACCTAAGGAGCGATCGGGACTGCTTTTCAATGAAGATAAGAGGGTAGAAGAGGCATTTTTCATGACCGATGAGGTCATTTTCTCATTCATTAACAGAAAAATTTTAATTAAGTTTATTACAAAAAGTGCTCTTATATTAAGTCCTGATTCAATCACGCATATTTTGGCTCATGGAGAATGGAACTCAGAGAGGATAATCTACATGAAGTTTTTGTATTCTTTTTGATAAACAATGTTCTTGATTTCCCTCAATCTCCAAGATTCGCTCTCTATTACTTGTATTTATTCTCTTAAACAGAGCCATAAATAAATTAGAGCAAGCATCTAACATATTTTTCTTCGAAGGATTGTTGCACTCTAAATTTTTTTCTGCAATTTGTCTTGTTTGTAGTTTCTCGCTGAAGGATCGTAGCCAACTTTGGTTTTATGATGAGAACTGATAAATATACATCTTAATCGTTCTCAAATAGCGCAATTATCCTAGCTATATGCACATATAATATTGACTACACTTCCTGCGTCGTCTTCTAGCTTGAACTTAGTCGACAGAGATCGATCTGGTTTAGCACTGAAACTATTTTTGTCCTAAAGGAAGAAATGTCAAATCCACATCGCGGAGAGAAATAGGAAATGCAGCAAGGAAGGAATATTACATTAGGCTTTCTGAAGTCTCTGCGTTGGGGAAGAGTTCCAAGAATTCTGCAACTGAGAGCTTTCCGATTAAAGTTGAGGCATTAGTGGCCGAGATGAGGGTATATTTCATCACACTGTCTCCTTTTGCCATGTTTTTTCTAAGAAAAGGTTAGATCAGGGTGCTAGATAATGCCATTAGTACTCGTAATTGAGAGCTCCACCAAAAATTTTTTTGATATTTGTTTTGCAGTAAAGACTTTTGTTGGCCTTGTTTGAACTTAATAAAAACTTTGAGCCGCTCCTACAAAGAAGCTTGCTTAAGATCATATCATCTCGAGTGGTTACTTCATAAAGCCCTTGGTTCCTTGAGAAAAGAAGTACTGGAACATTCCTTCCAATAAATCTGTATCCTGAAATAAAATTTCAATTTCTTTTGATTATACTCTTGTTGAAGGATAGAACTCTGATGAGTACCTGAGGTTGAAGAAAACATACTTCCTGAACAGAGTGTTTTCCTAAGGAGAGTGACATTGTGTTAAATGTATCTGGAAGCTTGCTAGATATGCCTGACTAAACTATTTATAAGATATTTGTTGAGATTTCTTTTTGAAAAGGGCCAATGCCCTTACAGTTTTTCAAGCAACGATTAAGTAGAGAAAATTGATCTCTTTTATATTTTTGGTCTGTATTAAAGGTTTCCTGAACTTAGCATCATTATGGTTCTAGAGAGATAAGAGGAATGAAACTCAGACATATATAGAAGGTAGAACATGGTCGCTGTCCCAAGTGATTCTTAAAATCGTAATGTTGTAATAGCTATTTATTCTCTCAATGGCTTCTTGTGAAAGCTGAAATGAAATGATATTTGATTTAGTTCTAATTTAAATGAAGCCAACAGACATAGCTTCATCTCAAAATTAAATGAAAACAGTTTTTCTTGAGGTAAAAGTTATGCTTATTTGAAATGTTTCTTTTTAAAGTTTGTTTTCCAATCTTGAAGTCCAAGAGAACTCTCTTATCCTTTGAACCACTTGCGAGCATATCACCGCTCGAGCTCCATCGTACGCACTTGACCCGATCTACAAAGCATCAATTGAGATAATTTATTAACCACATAAAAAAATGATATCCTTGTGAATAAAAATGAAATCTTTAGCTAATTTTTTTGGGGGATTCTTGATTGCCAATCTAATAGCAGAAGCTAATAAGTTTTCATTGCTTTGGAAATCTCAATCTGGGGTGTCTAGTCTAATCGAAAAAATCGTCATCTTTGAGATGATTGCTTGATCATATTAATTATTGGTTTCCGTATTGTTAGCGTTTAAGGATCCTTAAGAAAAATTCATAAGAAATCAATTTCATTCATCCTTTGTACGATTGAGAGATTTTCCCGGCCTCTTCATTATTTTCTTCTCTGATTAGAGAAATGTTTGGCGAATCCTGAGATCTAAAGAAGGAGATAGCATTATATATCTATATATAGCTGCCATTATCTTTGCGAATAACTATTCTCCCCGCTGTTGGTTGTGATTCTTTCTTAAATAAAGAAGATAGGCGAGCCTCATTCTAATTATTAATGAGAATAGTTTGATTTATTACACAGCAGCAATTTACTTTTATCTGAGGTCTTTCCAGCATAGAGATTTTTTCCAACCTTTAAGTCTAATAATGCTACCATCGTATCTCTTGAAATACTTGAGAGTGTATCTCCGCTTGGACTCCACCTGGCATAATTGATTGGACCTCAAGAGTTCTACTATTGCTGAGTTCCTCACTGGTATGGCCAACTTTTTTGTTGAGCTCGAGGAGCAAAAGTTTCGAGATTTTGAGAGTTCTTCGATTTGATTAATGAAAGTTTGTTGCTGAAATTATTTGCTATTGAAAATTCTCATAGATTCCATTCTAGCTTCTTTCATTGAAAAATAAGTGTGGTTCATTGAAAGTTGATTGTTGTGAGATTTGTGGATTTATTTGAGGTTAGTAAATAAACAATACACAGCATCTTTCTACATCTACAATAATTATATATGTATTAATTTCCAAATGTTTTTTATCCCTCTCAAAAAGTTATCGACAACTCTCGAATACGATATTACGTTGCCTCAGAATTTCAAGTTTAAAGGTCTAATTTATTATTTGAGGATGTGGACTCTTTTGAAAACGTATTTCGAGTAAAAGCTTCTTTGCAGCTGAGAGTTTCTTCAGTCAGTGGTCGCGCTAATCGTAATTTGGAAAATTAAATCTCTTTGAGCCCATTTTAGAAACTTAGATCAGCAAACCAATTTGAAAGCTTAGAATCGATCCTAATGCTCTTTCGAAATCACAGAAGAGAAAATTCATTTTAAGTAAAATTATTCAGGAGTGACCCTGAGAGCGAAGAAATTTATAAGCTCGAGGCGGCGTGATTCTTCGAGATTAATTACATTTGCGAAAACTTCTTTATTCTACTTAAATTCTCAGTTTTGTAATCAAGATCGATTTTGATAATCAAATAAAATTTATTTAGCATCTCTGCTCTCAATAAATTTGAAAAAGCCATGGAACGCAAGCTTCATCTCAGAAACATAGTAAACTCATTTTCAAGGCTAAACAAGCTCATTTACCAAAATTATCTAATTTTCAGTAGAAGAGACAACCACGAACTCTCCAGATTTACTTGCTTGGTGTTCGAGTTACACAAACAAGATCGGCATTGTTGACCTCAACACGAAGAAAAGTTATGCAAATTTTGATGGAGTTAAAATTCGAAACACAAGTAAAACATAGTTTTTTCAATTATTTTGAGGCTGATATGCTGTAATATTTTTAGAATGGAGCTGGACGCATGTGAAGGAGATACCAAACACAAAATTACTTGTTTCTCTGCATCATAACTACGGAGTGTCAGCCAATATGTCGGTATTTGATATATCAAAAAAAGATCAAATTAAGGAAATCTATTCTCTTGGAGAAGTCTCAGGAGGGAGTATAATTATTTTTTTTTACCTTTATCTTCTGAATAATTATATTTTTATCTCTAGGCAGTGGTCATGGAGATATAACATATAACTCTCGTAGAGGCATCCTTGGGGCAGTCCCTCTTGACAAAAAAATTTCTTACCACCTATTTCATGTTGATTCTAATCTCTCCAAGACCAGAGATATTGTCAAGCTTACTCGCAAGTCAAAATGGCATTCTCAACACAGTAATCATCAATCGTAATCGATACATCGAATTTACTATACTCTTTAGAGGACGTGATCAGCGGTCTTGATTTCAATCCTACTGGAGAATATGTGGCCACCATTGACTGGGAAGGCGTGTGTCTAGTATCAAATGTGAACACAGTTAATTACAGGTTCCATAAGGAATTAGGAAGGTACTCAGGTAAATTTGATTCCTAAGAATTTTTTTTCTGCCACACGAAAAATAAATCATTAAACTCCTGGCGATATCAATTTCACTCACATCGTTCAACTACTTTATTAGATTATGTGGGACGCTGCAGATGGAGCACCAATGCTGAAGAATCATTGATACTCGTGAAGTATAATAACAGACAGCTCAATATCCTAGATGCTGAGAAGAAAACTCTCACATTAAAGAGTCCAGTACAAATTGAAAATGCGAGTAATTGCAGCTATATTTTGTTTTTCCTCTTGTATGAATCCAAATTTTTCACTTCATGCATGATTAGTGGACTATATTCATTCTTAAAGTAAATTGGGAGATTAACTCACCATTTGAGACTATTTCCACTTTGTTATTTTCTTTTAGAGCTTTTTCTGGTTGTGTGAAAACAGAGACCAGTCGGACTGCGTCTGCTAGTTTTGATGGAACTGATTCTAAGAACTTCTCCACAACCAGCACCTCCGGCCACAATTAATTTCCTTGTACTCATCTGCTGAAATCCGGTGAAATACCAGATTGAGTATGATTGTTAAAACTCAACGTGGAGTGAGCTGCTCACATTCAGTAGTGTTTTTGGCAACAACCTTTAACGTCTTCTTTCTCATCTCTTTATAGTTGTGGCAAGGAAAGGAGGTTTACTGATTGTACTATAAGAGTTGCTGTTAATTTTGTGACTTCCTTCGCTTCGCTTGACTTTTCATCATTTCATTATTTCAACATGATAATATTTAATCTGTTAAGCTTGGACAAACTGGATTGATGTATGCCAAAACGATGGAAATCTACTGACTTCTGGTGGCTGGGATCAGAATATCAAGATATTTGATAAGCGAGAAAAGAAGATTATCAAAACCTTTTATCGTGTTCACTCAAGTAATAATTATGAAATTGTTTAAAAAAAGAATTAACGCTTGATATAACCTCTAGAACAGATTAACTGTGTGCGATGGAGTCCGAGCGGCGATAAGCTCGCGAGTACTTCAACTGATAAAACAGTAAAAATGTTGGATTTCAAAACAGGAAAAGTGCTTTATACTGGAAACACTTCAGATAATAGTAAATTATCTATTTCAGAATGCATGATCGTCATTCAACAATTATATAGCTGAAGCCTCTTCAGTGTGTTTCATCTAGATAAACATGAAATGCAAAGGACCCAGAGAACAAGAATTACTCTCAAGGATGTCGGCCAAGCAGCACAATTCAGATTATGACTTTGTGAATTAGGTTTAATAATCCTGACCTTAGGACTTCTAATCATCCTTACGTCAGGATATTTTTGTTCTCATTTGTGCTTATCGTGAGTAAGAAATCTCACTTTGCTAAGAGTTGTCGAACTATAAACAAATAAACAACAAAGTCGAATCATTAGCACAGGGCAATGTAATACAAATTACATTTTTAGATCATGATGATTTCTGGATTGGCAAAATGAGACAATAAGATTGTTGCATTAATTTTATTCACTCAAGCATTTGATATATTGCTAGATTGTCAATTGATCAAAGTTATCAGTAATAGCAGCAATTATGAACCACAAGGGTTCTCTGACCTCTCTCAACGGCATATTCTCATAGTTTCCAAATAGATTCGGCTTCTTTTTCCAGCCCACGTTCTGAAGGGTATATTTTTCAGCAAAGAAAGCAATTCTAACAAAGGAATGTTGAACAAAATATCGCTAGTTGCAAAGACGGTATTTAGGAGAAATTATTAAATCTTTATCCTTCTATGTGAAAAGCACTTTGAACTAATGATCACCTTGCATACTTGTAATCAAATATGATGATTATTAATACCCATGATGAGAGGAGAAGAAGAATTTCCAAAAACGCACTTATACGCAGCTAATTACATTTTCTCCCATCAACTAAAAGAAATTGCAATTCTATCTCGTAACATGCAGCTGCTATAATCGCAGGACATTCAATAGTAATCGAGTGATGATGTCCAAACCGAGAGTAAACAATGGTGTGATGTCTTTAGTTCTAGTCGAGCACTAAGAGGTCGATATCTGCATTTCTCACAACTTTCGTTCGACAAGCTGTGTGGTTATTGGTTTCACAACCGCTTCTGACATCCCAGCCTCTTTGTAATACAGATGCTCTTTGATAGTCACTACCCCAGTTAATCCAACGATTAGGACGTTGCTTCTTTCGCCTTTTTCGCCTTCTTTTTTATTATTCGAGCTGTCTGTGCGCCGTCTTGTGAGGATATTGCAATCCGTCAGCACGAAATCATACTTGAAAGGACTTAGTTTTCAGTTCTCGAATTGCATTTTGTCCATCTTATTACCAATATCCAAGTGTTGAGTCACAAATATTAATTTCAGGAATCGAAGCGCATGCAACTCATGCACTTTTCTAGTCTTGGAAGCCGATAGTGCTGCCGCCATATCAAATTTTCAGGAAGTTAATAGATATTTTCTTTTGTCAGACCATTTTCCCTTAGAGAATAGTACTCTCTCTTTTTTTTAGGAAAAATCCTTCGCATCTACTATTTATCCTCACATCCCAAATCACACTTCGCAGCTAATTCAATAAAAGGTACTGTAAGCACAAATTTCCAAGTTAGCTACGTTTATTTGGATGATGATGATGCAAAACTCTTCAGAAATAATATGGGGATAATCTTTCAGCATGAAATTGTAGTGTTAACTTCTTTATTTCAAAAGAGGCCAAATTTTCAGAGCTAGAGACACTGACCGCCTTTTCATCCAAATTCAGGTTGACTCCTATTTTTCCTTAGTTTCTCAAGGCATACGAATAACCCATTATTGACACCGCACACAAAGTCAAATAAAAATTTTGAAAATTTATCAATCATCTACTAATTATTTCCATTAACAACTCAACTATTCACAGGCAGAAAGTAGAGATTTAGATGAATTCGACAGCAAACATAGGGAAAGGAAAGGTAGCTGAGACCCGAACGGACAATTATCCAGATTTCACAGAAAAACAGCCTCAAGGATCAACACATCAGTTCGGAGTTTTAGGCTCACATGCAATTGATCCCACAAGCCGACTTTTCAACAATCAAACGCTCTCTTTGCATGGTAAAACTCTTCAGCAAACCTCAACAGCAGCATTGACAAAAATTATTGTCTTTCTTCTGGATAAATTCAACGAAGAAACAAGGTTCATTCAAAGCAACTCTAAAGCTATTGATTTGCTTCAAGCAACAAACAGTATCGGAGAACAGAAATTAGTTAAGCTTAAGTATCTTCTCAACTTTCAGTGTTTTCAGATCGCAAACAGGAAAATCCAGACCAACTTTTTCAAATCTGAGCAAATACTGCTGAGGTTAAGCAATGTCGTGAAGTTACTGAATTCGCTATACACTCGGCTAGAAACCGAGAGCGAGAGCCATATCCTCACATTCTTCGAAGAAGCTGAATGTTATAGGTGCTTTGTAAAGCTCTTCGGACAAGAGCCGTTCAGCCAGGAGTATGGCCGTAAGCTTTTCTCAGAGATTTGGAAATTAATCAGAAATCATCCACGACCACTTGATTTGCAAGCACAGCATTTCGAAATGCTATTTGAGCGCTATTATCTGTTTCTTTATGGGATCAGTCTTCCGTCTGCGTATGCTGCGGACTATCCCTTACATAAAGCAATATTCGAATCCGATTTGCCGCTGATCCGGAAGTTATGCACAGGCTCAACCTCGTCAAATTTTTATAGTCACATTGAGCAGGCAGACCCTTTGGGAATAACGCCGCTTATGCTTGCTGTCAAGCTCGATAGGAAGGATATTGTCCTTATTCTTGCTGAACACGGCGCTGATCCCAAACACCGGTGCATCCCATATACCAGGACTCCATTAGAGGAAGCAATATCCAATAAACAGCAAGAAATTTTGAGAATTTTGCTTGTAATAAGCCATCATCAGCAACTCATGCGTTGGGATCACTCAAAGAATGAAATCATGGATATACTTGAGAAGATGCCGGATTTCAGTTTTGATATTAGTTGGGAGTGCGATTCAAAGTATATCCCCTTCGTTAAAAAGCTAACACCCAGCGATACATATAAAATTTACAAGAAAGGCAGTAATTTGCGGATGGATATGACGCTTCTTGGGTGGGAAAAACTCAAACTCCTTCGAGGTAATGTCAGTATTTTACTGCAAGGAAGAGGGTCCGGAAAGCATGAAGGTCAGCTGCTTAAGGTGGACAACGTGCAACGAACAGTTTCTAATCTTCTTACTGAGATCAACTTAAAGAAATTGGAGAAAGAACTGGATCGGTTGATAAAACAGGAAGCTTATTCGAGTGAAATTAAATCAGAAAACATCCATTTTGACCCTGCAAAAAATTGGAGAGGTGACAGTGTAGTCCAAAAGCTCGAAAGTTACACAGTCACGAAATATAACGCCAAAGGCACGTTTTCGTTAATGTATACAAAGAAAAACTCTAGCACGCGTCTTGATCTGAGCAAATTTCAATCCTTTGAGGAATATTTCACGCATTGCCTTCAGAACCAAGTATGGAACGTCTCGGAAACTCCTTCAAGTATCAAATACTTTTTTCTGAGTAGATTATATCTTTATTTTCACTTTTTTAGGAGCCGAAGGTTTTGCGAGTCAGATTGACAGCATCATTGACGCAATGAACTGTGACAAGGAGTTAATAGAAAATCTCTTTGGGAAAGAAATGGTGGGAAAGTTGAAAGATAAAAAGGCCCAGAAGAGCAAAATGAAAGCTTCTCAGCTAGACGCGGCTGAGAAGAAGGTCTTCAAACAAATCAAGAAAAACGTTGTTGCTTCGGTCTGGGTGTGCGATCAATTTCCTCTGAACTTCGATCATCTTCTCCCCGTCCTAGATATCTTGTCTTCTGCTTCCCCATATATACAGCAGCTGAAAGATTTTCTCGAGAGAAAAAGTCTTCTTAGGAAGGGCTGCTTTCCTCTCAAGGCGACAATTCCGCTGTTCCATTCAGTGAACGCCATTATTTGTTTTAAGAATTTCAGTTTCAGGTATCATGATCTTTTCCTCCTCTCAGCTCAGCATTTATTCTCTTAGTCCTCTCAGTCCGTCTCTATTTAGCGTAGACAAGATTAAAAGTATCCACAATGAATGCATGCAGTCTGGGTCTGGGGATGCTGACGAATGCCTTGAAGACAGTCCTCAACTTAAAAAAGGTTGGGCTGAATACGCTAATCCGACGGGTAATAACCAGGTTATTTCAAATCAGCAAGGACAAGAGGCAGAGGAGGAATTTCGTGACCAAGTGTATGAAGGAAGCGAGGGTTCTCCGGAATCGTTTTGTCGCACCAATCGTGAGGTCCAGTCGTTTTTTAAGAAAAATGTGAAAGCAAGCATAGCAAATCAAGATTATTTTAACATTTTTGAAGAGGAGAGGCTAAATAACGAAATCGGAGGGATTGCAGGTCTTGACTTGGCAGAGAAATTTCGAGATGAAACTTTGAAAATTTTTTCACAAAAACTCCACACGCCCAAATCGATTGCATACTTAGATGGGAAATTTACTCCTTCAGGGAGATCTGCAACCTACTCATACGATAACCATGATACGTCCCCAAACAACTTCACAGAACCCCGGAATTTAGATCTGATTAATAACAATTTGTTAAAGAAAAGTACGATGTATCAGCTCCAGAACAACGACAACCAGGAGGTGATGCCTGAAAAAGGGTTATTTTCACATGGTGGCATCGCTGGAAGCAAAAATATTAATAGTTCTTTTGATGTCTCACGAGGACCGCTTTATATGCAGAGTGTTAACAATGATAAGTCAAAAAAGCAGGCATTGCGCAGCAAAGAGAATCTGTATGACGTTCTGCCAAATGTGAAGGAAACTAATGAGGATCCCACTCAAGCTTTTTATGAAGAAAGTGAGCAGGAAAACATACCTACTGAAATGTCAATTGATAAGCAAGAACCGAGGAAACTGTACACAAAGAATTTTAACAATCATCAACTGATGAGACTGAACGAGGAAGATTTATGAATAAAACACCAATATTCATATTCTATCCTGTTGAGTTGACTCGGATTCAATTTGCTCTCCTTTACGGGTTCTAAGCATCATAGGTAGTTTAATATCGTGAGTCCAACTGTAATACACTTCAATGAGAAATTTTTTCTTTTGTAATCTGAGATCTATTACTTGATGTATGAATAACGCCTAAAATTGGTAAAACGTTGATCACAGAATAGAGACTTGATCACAGTGAGCTGTATTAAACCTTCGACATCAAGAACGCGCGCTGGGCATTCTGATCGTTTTTGCCATTTGAGATGAATTAAGTGTTTGAACAAATTTCATTAGGCGTGTCTGCGGTAAAATAGTATAAGGCGGTTCAATAATTTGGAAGCCTAATCAATAATTTTAAATTTGTAGATGGCAGGAAAGAAAAAGAGCCCTAAAGGCAAGAAAGGCCGTGAGAGGAAGGCCAAAAAGCCCAAACCATCAACGAAAATTAAAGAAATACAGGACGAGAACACTAAACCTCAAAGTTCGATTGCGATTTTGCGGAAACTTTCGCAGAAAGAGTTAATGAAACGACGATTCTCCATCATAGAGCAGGCCAAAAAGGCCTCTGACGTTTTGGAGATCGAAAAGCAACATTTTTTTAAAGAACTAATCACTGGACTGGGCATTAATTCAAAAGTGAAGTTCAGTCAAAACATTTATTTTTCGAACGGTGATGTAAAAATCGATGAGAATGGCTGTAAAGATACCACTTCGGGAGAACCTACCAACCAAAAGACCAGCTCTAACAAGGGCGGCGAGAGCATTGCTCCTCGCAAATCGATTCTCAAGGTGAAGAATTCTTCAAATGAACCAAACACAATAAAGTACACCATCTAAGAAGTAATTCAAGAACAGTGTTTGAACTTGAGTGTAACTTAGAAATATACTAGCATTTGTAAACAAAGAGAGAGTGAGTGATTGAGTTTGTGCTATTCATAAATCTATCTTGTATGATATAACCAAAATGATGATAATTCTACTCTGAAATCGTTGTGAAAGAAACTTATTAGTATGATTAATTACAGATTAATGAAGTTGCTAGCTCAGTCTACATTCCTCATGCGAAGGGACAAGAAAATAATTCATTAAGTCTTTCATGGGCACCAAAGTTGGCAAAATAGATGAAATGATCGAGATACAGATTTACTTTGAACACGGACATGTATGATCGTTACAATGGTAATTGATCTCCCTCAGAGCACGCGGTTCTCGGCATAATTACGGTTGTGGTGAAAACTGCATTCATAGCAGCGAGTTCTAAGTGATTTACTCGGATTAAAGATTACGCATACTTTTAATAAAAAAAGTCTAATTATTAACGAACTCATAATAAATAAAGTTGATAAGATCTGACTCATCGATGTCAAACATTACCTTACCTGTAAAATCGGAAGATACTGGAAGTGACCAGACTTCGCCTGGCATCAAGAAGCTGGCTTTCGCCACAAATAAATCTCCTATGGCTTCCTCTCCTACAATCGTAGTTCAAAAAACTGATTCTAACAAAGACTCAGCAGGCGATAAAAGAAGCAATAGCCCTCTCAAAATCGATCTTAGTCCAGTAGCTGGCAAAATCAAAATCATTGAAGCTCCAGACAACACAAAACCCAAAGTCGACGTTGAAAAAGAAGGTCTAGAAAAAATCGTAGAAAACCAAAAGCAGTTGATCTCTGAGTTGATGAGTAAATTTTCACTCAGCATGCCATAATAACAATTCCTTTAGAAAGGAGAGCAACGGTATTTGAACCAAACGCTGTTCTTGATGAAGCTATGAACGAGTTAGAAGATCTTCTCGAAGAAAACGATTTTTATATGGAAGCTGCAGATGAAGCACGCAAAAGACGAAAAGGAGAGGTAAAAACAGCATATCGAGCTATTATCTCAATCATTCTGCCTCTATAGCGCTCCACGAGAAACCTTTTGAAATCAGGCTCACAGTCTATTGGCTTCTCAAATAATTATGACAACTCGAACGACAGCAGTGATTCCGATTCAGACTCGGATTCGGATTCAGATTCACAATCCCAAAAAAGTGACAGAAAAAACAAAAGGTAAACGTTAACTATGAAAAAAGGGCTAATACAATTTGAATTAAATAGGAAGGGTCGACAGAAAGATGACGGAATGATGAATCAACCAATGGAGCTCACGCCTGACCAGACGAAGTTCTTCATGGGTCCAGTTGAGAAGATAGTTAATTCAGCCGCAAACGCTTACCCTGATGTCAAAATCGAAACTGGGAAAATTGACCAAATGCGCATTAAATTTACTTTGAACGCTCAAGATGTGATCGACACCGTCGCTGAGCTCAACAAAATCCTCACAGGAGTCTTTGAAAACCGTCCACCAGCGACAAAATCCGAGCATGAATCAAAGGAGCAATTGGAAGGTCTTTTAGATAAAGCGCTTCCCTTTAGAACAAGAACTGATGACCCTATCCGAGAGGTGCTACATGCTCTCAACGACTTTTACTCAAAGAAGCTCGATGTAATTAAGCTAACTCAAGCCAATCCGCGAAATTATGAGGATAATCTCCTCGAGTTAATGAAAATGGATTTCGGACTCGAAATAAAAGACCAAGAGGATCCTATCTTCGAGAAAATAAAAGCAAATCTGCAGAATTTAAGAGGAATTCATGAAGCTTTAAGTGCAAATGGGCTGGCTCAGTTGAAGGAAGCTAGTGAGTTGAAAGGACCATTCTATGAAGATGATGAAGAGGATGGTTCTGATGTGGATTCGGACTTGGAGAGAAATGCCCATGCGATTAAAGCGGAAATACTGAGACGGAAAGTAAATAAGGGAAAAGATTACTCAAAGTTTACTCAAGAAGAGCTGCTTAAATTATTAAAAGAGAAGGATTTGGAGATTTCAATCATCCGAAAGAAAGAAGCTTCGTATCAAAATACTATTTATCTAATCAGTCAAGAACTCCAAAAGCTCAAGACTCTAAAGTATTTTAACGAGAATGGAAAGCCTCTTCATTTTGAATCTGAATCAATCGGTAATTATTGCACGTCAATGTCTTTGCTTTATTAACACTATTATATAAATAGGAGATGAAATTCCTGGGTTAGTTTCAATTATTTACTCATGAGAAAAGCTTGATTAACTCAAGGTATATCTGCAGAAAGTTCAAGGAGTGGCCACTATTAATTACATCCTTGAATAGTTAGAAAATGGTTAGTGTAAAATGGTTATTTGGAAACATTTGCGTTTATACTGATTCGTCTTAATAAAAGTTCACTGAAAGTATTAAAACAGCGATTTTTCTCATCATTTCACATTCTTTTCTGATTTCGTTTGATGCTGCCTTTTCCTAGACTGATATACCCGGGGTTTTATCAATAAGCAACTTAGTGGAGATCCTCTCAAAACTACTTTTGAATAATAAAATGACGTTTTTATGTGATACTACAATATTAGAGCAAAGGGCAATGGATTACGCAGAACTCTCTGTAAAAAAGATGGAGGTATTCAAAAAATCTTCCTTGATAGGGTTGTATCCACTCTGCGTCTGGCACCACTTTTCTTTAGCGAATTCATCCATAAATTCGTGGGTTTTTAGGAACCTTCCTTTTCGCTTGGTTACTTTTTTGTACATATCTTGCAGCAGATAAAAATTCGTTGGGAAAAAGATATCTGCTTGTCCACGGCCCACAAGATAGGATTTGTAGTCTTCTTTTTCATGAGATTTTTCTAGTTTCTTTGACACAATTGGTGAACACAGCCCTTGATACACGCTCTCTGAACCTCTCAACGCATCAAAGTCAGCCATTATCAGATGATGATTTGGCAGCAATTTATTGACGGTTTTAAGCATCTGCAAGCAAGCAGTTGGGATAAAGAGATTTTTTGAATCTTTTGGCCTGTACATCCAATTGACGATTCTCTCAGCGATGCCACCTTTCTTTTCCATGTCCTCATAATACTCTTTATTCGGCATTGTCGTATAAATTTCAATTAGCTCTTTTATCAGAGGGTCTGCGATAGGTCGTTTGATTTCTTCATAGGTTTCTTTACCTTGGGCATCGACAGTGGCGTTTACCCACGTTTCATAGGCCCAAGCCTTGTTCTCATCGGAATAGTAGATTCTATCGTGAGGCATATTATCCAAGACTTCTAAGAAGACCACGAACGTCAAACTGTCATCAACTCCCTTGTAATTTAGTATGTTTTCGTTTACAACGGTGATCTGACCTTTGTCGAGTAATTTCTTATGATTAATAGCGAGCTTTTCTGTTGCTCTGGCGCACATCTGAGGAGAAACTTCAACAATCTTGTAGTCTACATTCGTATAATGCTGAGCTTCATAATTTTTCAAATAGAAAAGGATTGAGTCGGCCGCAGACCCTGACCCAGCTCCAACTTCAATGATTTTGAGCTTAGATGTTTTCTTTGATTTCTTAGCTTTAACAAAAGTTTGAACGATATAATTGGCTAAACTAAACCCATACCAAGGTCTGAAGAGCTCTGATGGAGTCAGCCATGCATTCTTGGGGTATTTCTTTGCGATCTCTCGAGCATATTCGTCGTACCCGACGAGTTCCCTGAAATTAATGGGTTCTGAAATTTCTCCGATTTGCACATTTTCTTGGCAGAAATATCCTCCCTCGGGGCTGTAGAGGCGGTCGTTGATAAAATCGCGGGTCAAGCAAGGAAATTTAAGAGTAGAGAAATTCCTGACGAAGCGTTTGCTGGCTTTGACAGTATTGACGAGCATATCTGAGATGAAAATTTTGATATCTAAACTAATTTTATTTCAAATCTCGTCTCAGTTTGAAGTGAGTGCCGAAAAGAGAAAATTACGAACGCTTCAGGGCAGAACTAAAATTATATTCATGTTGCCTGTGATACAATTAAACCAAGTATTGAATACATTTTGCTAATTGCGAATGATCTTCCAGAATAAAAATAAGCATGGTCTCCTATCATATTATCTGTAGGTTAAACACTAGTTGTTTCTAATTGAGATATCACTACAATTTTGAAGAAATCCAATGAAATAATATGGAAGATATAATTTTCATAGCTGCAAGTTCGAGAATTAATTAGTAGATAGAACGATGCTAAAGACCTGAATAAATTCAAGTTTCCAAAATAATTGTGCGACTTTAGCAAGACAGTATCAATATTCGAATTGAGACTTAGTATTTTAAAAAGAGAGCGAAAATTATTGTTTTACTGTTGATTATACAATGTGTCGTTGTGTTATTTGAAGTCCTATTGATAATAATTTTCCTAATATTTTATAACTGAGAGACATAAATGTTGATTGATAGTCGAGAGATGAGGTTCCTTGCTCATAAAAATTCAGATTACGTTAGTAACTTTATCTTTGAAAAAAGAATGCATTGGAATGATAACTGTTGATTTGTTATTGAATAAATGAATAAGTTTTTTAGATCTCATCTCAGTCATTGTATTAAAGATGAGAATAAATTTCCAGTAAAACTGCTCCTATTAGACAATGATGAGGCATCTCACTGTCGACCGATATCCCTTCTGATTTGAAAACATAAAATAAATAAATAGCTGATTTCAGACTCGTTTTGCTGATACTAAAGACCCATTCGGTTTATTTAGATTTTCGTTTCATATTTTGCAGTCAAATGTTCCATTCAACAGAACCTCGCTCTTTTTTTCCAGTACAAAATATGATTATTTTGCTCTATCAACCCAACGCTCAACCAGTCAGACTCATCCGCTAAATAAAATTTACACCGTGAGCACAAGATCAGTGCTTGTTAATTTCTTTTTTTTAACTAGATAAGGTATGATACACTCAGAGAAGCCTCAGAACGGAGCAGGTAACCTCATTAAGAGATTCGTCTCTCACTTTTGCAAAGAGCTCAAGCAGTCATGTCCTTTTCATGACGAAAGAAACACATTCAGACCTACAACTGCGCCTGCACGACCCTTAACTGATATAGAAGAATTTCGCCGTTCGAAAGAATTTTTTCTGCTTGAGCAAGCCGTCATCTGCTCAGCTCAACTCATACAGAAGTCCAATCAGAAATATGACCTAGACGCCATCGATGGGCAGAAGATGTGCAAAAGATTCCTAAAAATCATTGAGAAACTGCATGAGGTATATTGCAATTCACTAGCAAAGACAATAAATACACTTCTCTAGTGCTTTAAATCTCAACCCGCGAGTCGAAGCTACCGTAATGAATTCTCCAGAGCCTATAAGATTCTTTATAAGGAAGGAACGCTATGCTATCTAACAGAAATATTAGATTCAGCACAAGAAGGTAAGCAAAACTCCTCAATCTAGTCCACTGATGTGAGGTGATAGCTTTCCCATATCTCTGGGTGAACGGCGAAAAATATATTTTTTCGAATGAGGTCATTGACTCGGGCAAACGACTTTTCGCATCCTTTTGCAAAATTCAACAGATTATCAGAAATTTATACACGCGTGCATGCCAGGACAATAATGCCAACACGACTTTTCAGATACGAAGCATAATGCGTAAAAATCTCGAGGAATTCGATAATGATTGGGTGGCTTTCGAACAGGTTGTTACATTTTTTTCAAAATTTGATTCACCTTATGCTGTTCAATTTGCTTTAGCTTTATGTAATGGAACTCATGCTGATCGAAGGAGACGCTCGAAGGTTTGTTTCGGATGCGATAGAAACAGAAAGGGAGCTGCAATCTATAGAGATTCGAGAAAAAATCAAAGGAAAAATCGTGTTGGATATGCCCGAATACCACAGTCGAAGAGAAAAACTTGCGAAACAGATAGCCCAGCTAAATGCAGTCGCTAACTCAGAAGGGAAGGGGAGAGATGACCTCTCTGTCGAGATTCTCTATTCCGCAGAAGGAATAATGAGGCGAATCTCGCCTGATCAATCACGTGCTGTAAGGGCTCTGGCAGAGCGTATCAGGAACTCGTTTATGAATCTCCGAAATTTGCTACGGAAATACGAGCAGAATATCGAAATCGTGGATCCTCAATTGAAGAATAATGCGGACCTAGTCAGCTGCTTGGTGGCCTATGAATCATCGTGGGAGAAAGGAAAAGACTGGTTCCTTTCTGGGAAGAAATGTAATCAGCTCATCCATTTCTCTCAAATAATCGAAGCAACCTCTGAGAAGTATCATGACTTTGCTGAACAGATTGAATGCCGTGATGCGGACATTTTTGTTACGGTGCCAGCACTTTTGATTTTAAAGTCACTAGAAGATAACGATAGGGGCATCTGCCGTTATTTCCTACCTAATTTAGGGGATCCTAAAGACCGAATCGGAGCTAAGTATAAAGAACTTGAGGAAATTTACAAAAGAAACGCTCCAGACACTGATAATAAACACTATGAGTTTTATAATCATATCGAAAGGTTGACGTTGGCGCTGCCTCTTATAGCTGAGATGGATTTTTCTCCCGAAACCCAAAAAGATATCGACAGTATAATCCATGTTATCAAACAACTTTCGATAGAGCTACAACGAGCAAATCCTAGTGAATGGAACAGTTTCTTGGACGTTGTGCTTCATAGCGAGTCGTAAGATGAATACTTTTTAAATTTTTTTCATTGATAATAAATGCCACTTTATAAAAAAAATCCTACAATATGCTGGAATTTTAACCATATATCGAGTAACTTGCATTATGCACAATCAATCACCAATAAATTGACAAACCCACAGTGTTTGTAGGCCACTTCGAAATAATCATTATTTAAATTTCTTTAGCTAATTAGAAGTAAGTTTGCTAAAGTTTGAGATGAAGGTGTTCTTTAGAGATGACGATCACATAATATTTTTGAATGTAAGTCTATACCAGACAAAAAAGAGAGATTTAGTAGCATTATGAGAAAACAAAATTTATTAGCGCAAAAAGCAAGACTATCAAATCTTCTACTCAAGACAAAAATTATTTTCAATCTAACTCGCTGAATAAACTCTTGAATACATTCCTTTGAAAAAGCAGGATACAGAATTGAATATGGAGAACAACGCCGGAGGATTGGAAAGCTTTGAAGAATTTACAGCTAAATTCAGTATCAACAACGAGCAGCAGCTGTTGCTTGAGCAACCCACTAAAAAGACCTATAAGTTTGTGAATAAAGCTGACGGAAATTTATATGTTGCTAAGGAAGTCCAACTCACCAAACCGCTATCGGAGCTTTCAGCTCTT
>ENA-UOTX01001136-UOTX01001136.1-compost-metagenome-genome-assembly--contig:-NODE-1136-length-22028-cov-13.332559_pt1 | contig 22028 bp, 8 predicted proteins | sample MGYA00238143_ERZ746982 | MGnify/ENA primary metagenome ERZ746982 (study PRJEB28758, sample SAMN06268862) | compost metagenome | isolation source: single cell | place: USA: California, Emeryville, Joint... | reverse complement strand
TTCTGCTCCCCTCAACTCTAAATATCTTATTAGAAAATATTAATGTAATGTCTCTCAATCTATAGGAAGGTTCGCATCTCAATAGATTTTTCACAATTACCAAGAGCATGTAATAATGAAATCGACTTTAAGGTAATTCTTTTATCATGAGAACCTTGCCAAGTGTGAAATTTTCAAGGAACTCAAGCATCTCGTTTTTCAGGATGAATACCACGATCCGTTTCAAAACCTTTTGCTAGAATCTCCCATATCTTAGTAGATTACGATTAAAAACTGAGATATACCCATACAAACCTGAAATTCTCATTCGGAAAAACAAATTATTTAGTTATTTCGATAATAACCTGTGAGAGGATATAAAGCGGACGTAGTTAACATAATAATGATTTTGCTTCAAATGAAGACCTTGACAAAAAATATTTCAGGTCTTAAATAGGAAAAAGATCTTAAATTGAGCGTTCGAATTTTATTGGACTTAATTAAAACCTAGAGAGAGAGAGCAAATACTATCAAACCTATTGTCTTTGCTAAATAGATAGTATCTCTTCTCATCTCTTCGCATTTTGCACTGACAACCCGAACAACGTTAATATCTTTGAAATCGAATCAAAGCAAGAACATTCTACTTTCAGAGGAACACAAATTAGGAATTTAAAAGGTAACGTGGCCTCTCGAATTTGAGCCTGAGACAAATTGCTCAACACAGTATGATGTCACCCAGCCTCAAGTGAGAGAAATCCCAAATACAAGTCTTCTGGTCTCTCTCGACCATGTACATAACAGCTCCGCAAGTATGGAGATATTCGATATCTCGCTCAAAGGACAGGCGAGGAAAATTTATTCCTTTGAAGAAACCTTCGGAGGTTACAAGCCATGTTAAATATTGTTTTATACTCGTTCTGAAAAAATTATCGCTGCCAAATTTACTTTTGCGTTCGGTATTTCATTAAGCACTTCTTGTTTTAGGAGTGGAATTTGGTGATGTGGCATACAATGCGCGTAGGAACATCCTCGGTACGATCTCTCTTAGAGGAAAAACGGCTTACCATCTGTTTCATACCGCCGGTGATTCCTCGAAAATTGGAGGTGGAATCAAACTTTGGCGAAAGTCCAAATGGCACCTTCAACACAGCTCAGCAAATCGTAAGTTCACTGTTGTTGGTTTAGAGTTTCTTTTATCGAATGAAATAAGCCCTTCTGGAGTTAATCTATTGCTTCTTTCATAAAAACATATTAATTTTCTCTGATATTAACTTGATGAGTAGTGAATAATATTACAAGTCTTGATTTTGATCCGAATGGAAAGGTTATCGCACTATTTGATCGTGAGGGAATTTGCTTAGTTTCAGATGTCAATACCAATAATTGCAAGCTGCATATCAAATTGCGAGGAGGTATGATTTGCTTGCATTTTCTTCATTTGGTTTTTCTTCCTGTTGTGGTGATGATTTCTTTTTCAGGAAATAAGTGATAAATTTCCAGTGATCTTACACTTCCTCTTTAGATGAGTACAATCGGTGCAGGTGGAGTACAAATGCTGACGAATCTCTCTTATATCTGAAATATCAAAGTATGCTTCTCAATATGTTTGACGCTGAGAAGAAAGCTCCATTGTTGAAGAGTTCATTTCATCTACTTGCACGACCAACAAGTAACAGCGCTTGATTTCATTATTCACAATAGCAATAGGTTGGGTATACTGGATTGATATTTGCCCAGTTGATGGGAACTTGCTTGCCTATGGAGGCGATGGTGATGTCAAGGTTTTTGACCGTCGAGTATCAAAGACCGTTCGAACTTTTCAAAAGGTTCATGGAGGTAAATAAGTTATTAATTCGCTTGCAACCTGTCTTAATTAATCCAAATAGCAATAGCTTCAATACTTAACGTTCGCTGGGATTCAAGCGGAGACATGGTCACCAGCGCAGGTATGGATGCGAAAGTCAATTTGCTGGACTTCAAAACGGAGAAAGTGTATCACACCCAAAAGACTTCAAACGAAAGTAATTGCTCTGATATTCAATTTTCTTATTCTTGATTAAACAATTAGAACCGGCTCTATCGGTTTGTTTCATCTAGAGAGAAGCTAATTAGAAGAGAGGCGAGAACTGAGAAAAATAATTCGATTTAAGGATAGAATCTAGAATTATTCCTATATAGAAATTATACCCAAGCAGCACTTCATGTCCTTCATAAGCTGAAGACAAAATTAGCAGAAACAACAGACAAATGCGAGAAAAGAAAATCAAAAACAATTATTATGAGAATTCTCGATTAAGTACAGTATCTACTAAATTGATAAGAACTACATTTAGTAGGAAGAGGAGGAGAGAAAAATCTGTAAAGCTTCTTCTAATTTGTTTTCATTGTCCAGCAAGTTCAACGAAATGCTCAAACAAGTTCAAAATGAGAATGAAATACACTAATAAATTTCGTTAGAACCAACTTTCCAAAAAGTAGGCTAATAATTATTATTCAGATTTACTATCCATCCCATGTCTCTTAAGCATCAAGCAAAATTTACCTCATACACGAAATATCTAACTTCGACGGCATTAATTTGGATTTCGATTCATACTTTAACCCATCGAATGCTTATTTTCTCTGAAATAGTGTATATTTGACTTCGTTACCTTCAATTAACAGGAAAAGAAGCTGTAATTTAGTCAACAAGGCGTTCTTTGCATCTAATCAGGCAAGTCAGTAACAACAACAATTTATTACTAAGTATTGGGAGATTTAAGTATATAAACTTTTGATCACTGCAGGATCAAAACGAATAGGAATTCTGGTTTTTTAAGGCTAGCTCAGATACTGAATAAATTCCCAGTTCTTGAAAAATGAAACAAACAGTTTCTTTCCGGAAAACGAGGCAGTGAGGAAAACAGATACAACCGAAGAGATTATCATTCTTTCGCGAAAGATTGTACGATACTTAAGCCAGCACAGCTAATCAATCTTTTTTCTTGAATCAATACTGATTTTTGCACTTCCACCAGAAGTTACTGATTTGAATCACTAAATCGCTCCATTGTAATTGCTTGTGAAACAACACATATCATGTAAAGGAATGAGGAAGTCGTAGTTTTGTTAGAACTTGAGTTTATCTCCAAAGAAATTGAAAGTGAATCTGTTCATTGACTCAAAATGATCGAGTAAAGCCTCTGCTACAATTTAGTGTGTTGAATCTGCCTACAGCTGGTGAAATCTTTGGATTCTTTACTGAGTTGCAAGATTAACGACTCTCTAAGAACTAAATGCACTTATCAATTTTTGATTTTTCAGGATAGCCTCTTTAATTTTTTCCAGTAACCAAAATTAAATTTGTGAGTAATCCTTCTGTTATCTTTGCGAATCCATCCTGTGAGTCACGAATTCCGAATCTATCCTTTCTGTCCTCAATCTCTTTTTCGTTTCTACACATTCTTGCTAATTTCGATGATAGATACGCGAGCAATTCGACATTTTTTCCTTTCAAGACTACTAATTAAATTTCCTGCAAAACTACTGACCCAGGAGAATTAAGATTCCGTTTTAAAGCAAGAATCACTCAACTCGTACTATCTTCACAGAAAGCTATATCTTTGAAATAAAAAGTTTAGTATTTAAAAAGTTTCATGCGATTTTACCTTGAAGATTAAATGAGTTATTATTATTTGCTTTTGATTTACACCCTATTGTTTTTCGGGCCACTAAGACTCGTAGTCTCGAAGGATCTGATTGTAGATGCAGACTTAACGAAGAAAATTGGCAATTCTTATCCAACCCTCGACCAGGCCATCTCCGCAACGCTAGATGCCGATGATGAGAACACGATAACCCTCAAAGCTAGCTGCGCTGGCAAAAACCAGTACATCTTGCGATCTGATAAATATTTGAACGGTGGGAACTCCAACAAAACCAGATTGAAAATAGCTTTCGAGAATGCTCCTCAATTGATGAATGATACAGCTGTTTGCAGTCGGCTTCCGACTCTCGTGATTGGAAATGAATTCTGCTTATCTATCGGTGACTTCAGCTCTCTCGTCTTTATAGGACTGAATATTCAATATACTGGTAATGCGTGTTCAAATGCGCTTATCAATATCCAAACGCTCACTTTCTCAAGTTTCTGTTTCAACAATTCGGAACCTTCAGCTTCATTAGCTACGGTCACGAATTCCTCCTTTCTCATCAACAGTGTGAAGACTTTATCAATGATAAACGGAATCTACATCTACGATGCTTACAAGCAGGTCACAATTGATCATGCACAAGAAGTAACTCTCGACAACATTACTTTTGTTGCTTTGGCAAAGAGCATTGATAGCAAAATGGCAGCTCTTAATTTCGCGGTCAATGAATCTATCAGTTCTAACCTCAAGATAAATAATTTTCAACTTATCTGTGAGCCAACCGCCCTCGTGATGCCTTTTGCCGTTTGGGTCGAAAATGTAGACGAAGTCTCTATCTCAAATGTGAGCATATCGAACTGTGATTTCAACGGTCCTGCCACCAGCAGCCAAGCGATTTTTGTGGTTATCGGAGCATCAGAGCTAATTATTCAGGACGTCACTCTCTACAATTTGACATATGGGCTCTACTACCAATCATTCTTTGTTATGTCATCCGTCGTCAATTCTATTCTCAGGAACTTCCACATAGTGAACTTATATTCTCTGTACCAAGGGAAAAATGACGCACAAATTGTATATTTCAATGACAACAGCAAAACACCAAACGGCTATCTGCAGAAGTATTCTGCTACCTTCAGCGAATGGAGTCTGGACAATTGTACCTTCAATACCTACAAAATGCTGATATACGGCAATTTACAGAGTTTCAGTCATCTTGGAGACGTCATCGTTGAAAACTTTCAAATAGCCGATTCTTCTCTCAGTTGGAAATGCTTCCTCTTTGGTTTGCAGGTCAAAGGACCACCAAGTGGAACCATTAATTCCCACATAGCACACTTTAAAATGCGAAATGTCAATGTGACGAATCTTACGCTTAGGTACTCTGACATGATTTTCGTGAATATCTTGTCTCCGAGGTTCATCGCTGCAATTGAAAACGCGCGGCTAGAAATCACTGATTTCGGCCTGTCGAGTAGTGTCTTAGATCACTCTTCGGTTATCCATGCAGAAGGCTTTGGTACTTACCTCTCAAACGTTACTACTGAAGATGTGACCTTTAAAACATCCTCGAACTTTTACTTGAGCAATACGATCATGAGTACAGTGATAATGACCAATGCGAACGTCAACAAGATCTCATTAGACGACTACTCCAATTTCATAGCAGGAAACATCACAACGACACGCCTAATGAGTCTGGATAGCTCGCTGGAAGGTATAATCTATATCTTTGCAGAGACAAGGCCTTTTATGGTCTATGACAGCAGCTTCAAGTCTGTAAGAATTTATTCTAGTTCATACCTGCTGAGAAGCACAAATCCCATGGTGATCGTCCAGGAAAATAAATTTGACGATATTATGGTGAGCGGCGCTGGATTGTTTCAATTAGGGAAATATCCGTATTTCCTCACCTCTGAAACATATATCATCAGTTCTGACGACGTTACTACTCATTACCCCTCGAATATAGGGTCAGTTTTCGAGTGTTCCTTTGCCGAGCGTAGCATATTCCAAGGCTATCCTGAGCTGGAAAGGGTCTATAATAATTCTCGGGGGGCGATTTCAGAATATGACCCGAAGAAATCGATTTTCTTTATTTCGGTGAATGGAAACGTCATGACAGACGTCCGTACAGTTGATACTTATTTCCTGATCCATGTCGAGAACTTTCAGCTCACAAATGGGAACGTCGCAGTGATAAATAATAGATTCACTGATATCTCATCAACTAACGTCTTAACCGTAATCGGAGGGACGATTATTCAAGGCGGTGTCTTTGCTCAGAACACCTTCTCCAGAATGAGCTTTCCTGGATACGCGTTTTCTTTCATCGCTTTTACTTTACATGGTTTCTTCCTGGATTCCAACCTGATTTCTCACACTCAACAGCTCGCATTGTATTTTATCAATTCCCTTGAATGCGATCAAGTCAGGATAAGCCGTGCGACAGCATTCAACCTTCAAGCTGAAAATGCTTTTATTGATATCACCTGTAGTGCGGTTAGGGACAATGTGACGATTCAAGATTCAATATTTGAGAATATACTTCAGACCAGCAAGCGAGGAGTTCTCGAGCCCTTGAATTTTATCTCACTAAAAACCAAGAAAGACTCAGCGGATGGGTCCTCGCTGTTTGCAATTGAAAGCAATCGTTTCTACAACGTTACAGTGTTAGGAACTGAAGGATATTCCCAAGAATTGCATCAAAGCGCCTTTATTTACATGGTTTCGTTGGGATCCAAAGCTCAATTCAAAAGGAACTCCTTTCATCACATCACAACTGCGTCTAACGGAAATATAATGAAACTGTCAGTACCTCTGATAATATTTTCAGAGTGTAAATTTTCTGAACTCTCATTTGGAAGCGTTGATGGCGCTATCCATGCAATCTTCGAAGCTTTATCAATTAACAAGTGCGTCTTCTCGTCAAGTGAAAGCACAGATTCGGATGGCGTGGGTTTATTCAAGCTTACAAATCCTGACCCTCAGAATATTGTATTACTGGTAAATATCCAGAACACAATATTTAGAGATAACATGGCGCCTTATAGTACCGTGCTGTATGCAAAGGACAGTGCTATTGTCCTTAATATCGATAGGAGTGATTTTTCAAACAATCACATCACAGAGACAAGCAGCCTACTGACTCTCTACCATGCTTATAATTCGAAGATAAGCATCAAGAACTCGACTTTCAAAGAAAATGGAGGGGCCCTATCGTATTATCCGAGTTTAAAAATGATTTCAATTGAGAATTCAGGGCCTCGAGTATCTGCTCAGCTGTCTGATTTGGCAATAGATATAACTGATTCAGCGAAAGGAGTCTTTCTATGGATCAGCGGACAACAGCCAGTGACGTTATCCGGGACACGGATATCATACTCTTGTGGATCGGTTTCTACGTTCCCGCAATTTGGATTATTCGAAGGTGATAACTTTAATGCAGTATTTACAAACCTGCAGATGCATAATATTTCAATGGGCAAGGTTGGGTTGTTTACTGTCAATGCGATTATGGCAACCGCGAAAAGCTCAAATGAATGGCGATTAAAAATACTTGATAGTAATTTCGAGCGCCTGAACCTCTTTGAGGCTCTTATCGTTATCAATTCAGAGAATTATTTGTCAACTGCTCTGAATAACCTGAGTGTTATTCTCCAAAATACTTTCATTTCTCAAGTAAAGTGGCTGAGCTCTTCAAATGGTGTTGTGAGCTCTTCGACATCTCGAATCGGAAGGAGTTCTGAAGAGAATGATTATGCGATCACGTTCAATAACTGCACCTTTGCAAATCTGACTGGAAGCAGTGGCTTAATTCTTGGGTCAATAGAGCCAACTTTCGATTCCGTGGCGTCCATTAGAAACTGTACATTCTATTCGATAGCGGCAAAAGGACCAGGTGCCATACTTAATCCCTCTAAAGACTTTTTCTCCAACGGGACAAAGAAGATAACGACGAAAAATAGCAGCAGACGACATCCAATGTTCGAAGTAACTCGAAGTTCTTTTGAGAATATTTCTTCCTCTTCAGGTAACATACTTTATTGGATGAGTTCTTTAGGAGGGACTTTTATTGAATCTGTAGATAATCGGTTTGCTGACGTTAATTGCAATGGCAATGGAGGCCTCTTATTCGCAAGTTACCTTCCGGAAGACAATTTTTTCAACTCAGAGGCAGTGCCTTCTCTAACTGTCGTTTCAAGGAATGACACTGTGCGAGGGGTTTATGGAACTTACAATGGAGGAATCATATACGCCTATGGAATGAACGAATTATTCAACATTACCTTAAGAAATCTTACTCTGTCAGAGATTGACTGCTCTGCCAACGGTGGTGTTGCTTACTTGTTCTCTCCGTTTAAAAAGCAAGAGTCGGCGATTCAGACTTCAAGTCGTCTCTTAGATGCTCCAATTCAACAACCCCTAGCAGGGACAATCAGAATGTCTGAAAGCAATTTCAGCAACATTACAACTGAAAATGGAGGAATCATCTATGAAAGCACTCCGAAAGAGACTCTGAATCTCTATTTTGAGTCAAATACTTTCAACAATGTATCTGCTCGAGCGCGAGGAGGAGCATTTTACTTCAACAAACCTAAGATATCGCTGAATACAAACACTTTTGAGAAGGTATCAGCAAAACTAGCCGGACCTATCATATACAGTCTCTCAGACCAGATCAATTTGACCAATTTCAATAATGGAAACGCTGTAATTCCACCTCTTGGGCCCTATTATTCATTTGCACCTACAAATCTCCTCGTTGAGTTCATCTCACTAGACGATGGGTCATCTCTAATGATGGAATCTGAGGACACTCTTTCATCGACTCCTATTGCCCCAAATTTAACATCTTACTCCCTCTCTAAATACCGGATCAACTTTGTCCTCGTTTCCATGGGACCACATGGCTCTCAGATCGTATATGATGAATCCTCTAGTGCAGTTATTACTCTGGTTTTCATTTCAAATAATGGAGAAAGCACTCAAACATATTTGAGCAGCAATTGCTATAAATCATCATGTACTGCCCTTGCAAGCACTGTGACACTTCGGGGTCTTGCTGGTGATCTGATCCTTGTCAATACAACCTACCGCTCTGATGTGTACACGCAGTTCCAGCAATTCTATATTAGACTGAGGGGTTGTTTGCCTGGAGAAATAAATAACACTGCTAGTTATGAATGCACGTATTGCAAGCCTGGGACCTATTCCCTATCTCCAGAGGATACCCAATGCTCTGAGTGTCCTCATGGCGCTATTTGCCTCGGAGGAGCAAACATCAATGTCGTTCAAGGGTTTTATAAAAGCACCATTTCCTCCACAAGAGTGCATATAGTAGAATGCCTTGACAACAAAAGCAACTGCTTAGGAGGTGCGAATAATTCTTGCTCATACCCTTATTCTGGTCCTGCTTGCCGCCAATGCAATTTAGAAAACGAATACTTCATGAACGCTAATTCAGGAACCTGTGCTTCATGTTCAGCCAAGGGCTCGCTTATCGCTGTCGCCGTGGTGCTGCTTGTGATTTCTATTGTTTATCAGATAATGATGACTATGGTCACCTACAATGAAAACAAAAGAATTGAAACTCAATGCCAGAAACAAGAGAAACTAAAGGCAATCAATCCAGGCCAGTTTTTGATATTATTCTCAACCTTTACTCAGGTCATATCCATTGCTGCAAATCTCGACGGAAACACTATATCTTGGCTGCTGATAGCAACAAATATTGTGGGAAACCCCTACACGCAAGTGATCTTCCCGCTTCAATGTTTCTTACTAGTTAGCACGCCAGATCCATTCAACGCATTGCAATTCAAAGTCCTGCTTTATGTGCTCTCTCCATTGATGAAGCTGGTCTTAGTTACTATCTTTGAATTCTTCAGAAATCTTATTTGGAAAGATCCAGAAGGTGCTGGAAGAAGAAAATCATTAGTGCGGATAGGAGCGGCAGCAGTCGTCTTAATATTGTTGGAGCAGCCTGGTATTATCGCTGTGCTTTGTCAGTATCTCACTTGCGCTCCTCTTGATCCTTTCATGAACGAGAGCTATGTCAAAACTCAAAATTCGGTTCAATGCAATACTTACAAATATAATCTCTTTAAATACGTTGTGGTCATTCCTGCATTGGTATTCTGGGCGCTCATCATCCCGCTTGGCATCTTTATAGTTCTATGCAAGATAAGGAGGAAGCTCTTTACATCAGAACATCTTAGAACCGCCTTCGGCAATCTCTATAACAGCTATTATGAGAGTTCATACTACTGGGGAGTTGTAATAATCATCTTCAAAGTCTTACTCTTTGTGCTCAATGCAGTTCTAAGCACTACACTGATTTTCAAAGGAATCATTCTCATGATGATTGTCCACTTGTATTTCTACTTGATCAAAAGGAGATCTCCTTACTCTTATACACCACTCTTTTTGGCGGAGAAGTACTGCTGCATTGCTTATATGATCACACTAACTCTAGAATTCCTAAAGCTCACATCAGATAATTCCGAAATAAGATACGCATGCAGTCTTCTGACCGTTACAACTGTTGCAATCGCTGGAGGGTATCTCTTGATGAACATTTTCTCGCCATGCCTTGGAAAATTGGGAAATTTCATCCAAAAAATCAGAGGCAAAAGTCAAGAAAAGCCGATCGTATTGGAGAATGCGGGGTCACTCCAGACGAAGGATCAAAATCTCCCTCCTAGTGATGATCAGAAATATAGAAGAGAAGCGATATCTGTTGAACTTCAGGCGAAGTAAGGATTATTTTTTTATCAATTGGATTGACTAATTTACTATTAGAATGGGATGCCTAAGTGACTATGAGAAGAGATTAAGTGAGACAATGAAAGAGACATATCTTCCACCAATAGAAACCAATACAATAACATTAGACTTCCATCAGTATTCCCATAAAAGATCTCAAGATCTTGAAGAAGAGGAAGAGGGAGAAAAGCCGTCCATAGAGGCTAATACAAGAAACAAAGTCATATCCAGAGAGAAATTAAGAGGTGATAGTTTGATAGTCTCTAATATAACGAAAACGGAACGTGTAAAAAACGATATGAATAGAAGTCTTCAAACTATCCCAGGAATTCTTCATCTCTCTTAATTTGTTAATGTAATTTAGGAATAATTAACTGTGAGTTTGAATTAAGTCATCCTATATTGTTTATTAAAGGGACTTTGAGAACATTTACAATGTTGTTATAGATTGTTTCACTTTAATTATAATACCCATCTTTTGAAGTATTTATATATAATGAGTTTCCATTGATTATCATGTCAATCATCTTTCTTCTAAGCAAATTGAGGATGATCAAGATTTTAAGAATAATTGGTTCGAAGAATGACGAAGACAACCATATTATTAATATAAATTCTTGAGAGACTGAGAATATTAATATATGAAGTTAAATTGCATATTTTATGCTCTTCATCCTCTGATTTCTTAAATATTGATTCTTTTTTGTTTAGAGAAAGCATACAGAAGTGACCTCCCCTGAAAGTTGACGAAAAAGAAAATAAGTCCAATTAAGAAGTAATAGATTACATTCCTCTGAATTATTTTCAGTATGAATGAGTTTCCCAGACTTAGCGTCCCATAATTTCGCCGATTTTCCCATAGGTTTGAATACATGATATCCACCAGTGCCAGTTGCCAACATATCTCCATTTGGGCTCCATCTAACGCAATTAATAGGGCCTAAAACAGTAATTATTTGGATTTTTTTAAGAGTTCAACTGATCAAATACTTGAAATAGATCCAGGAAAAGTTTTAACAACCCTCGATTCCCTTCGGTCGAACAGTTTGATGCTGCCATCAACTCCGCCGGAAGCAAGCAAATTTCCGTCGATTGGAGACACATCGATCCACATTGTACAGGGAATAGCTTTCAAGAAATTAGGCGTCAAGTAAAGTAACCAAAAAAAGATAAATCAAATGAAAAGGGTAACATCTATGCAGTAATGATAAGAAAGTTGAGGGAAATTTTCAATCATCCCTCAATTATAATCTTGTTATTGATATTCCAGGATTATTTTTCATGAGTATCTAAAGGAAGAGCATGAAATAAATTGCAATTACCAATTTTTTCAAGTTGAATAGATTGTCGCATCGTTAAAATCTTTTTCTCAACATCGAGGATATTAAGCTGATTCATATCATACTTGACGAACAAGAATGGTTCACCAGCATTGGTACTCCATCTCGAAAGAGCCCAATTGTCATCTACAATATAAATATAAGAGCAAGCTCTAGAGATATACATCTTTAACGCTTCTAATTGGCTGTCATTAAAGGAGAGAATTACAGCTTGATGATGTATCAGAAGAAGACAAGATCAAAACTATTAAACCTGGACATCTCTTACCTATAGCAGTCTGATCATGATCGGATGTTATAAGATGTTTCAGGATGCTACACTCGTTTGTGTCAACTCTCGATATGGTGCATATTCCGTTACAGTTGATGGTTGCCATCAATTCTCCAGTAGGATCGAAATCAAGACCCGTGATAAAGTCCACAACTAATAAAAATAGATGGATTGTAAAATGTGATATCAAACGAAATAAATCAAACATGTGAATAACTCATAGCAGAGAAGATAAGGGACTTGGAAAGCAAAGAAATTTTTTTCTGATGAAAGAAGAGACTAGGGTTAATTAATTCGATGAGCATATTACTATTTTCAGAGTGCCACTTTGTCTTTCGACAAAACTTTACGATATCACTACTTTTTGGGGCATGCGAATCGATTTTGAAAAAATTGTAAGCAATTGCTCCTTTAAAAGAAATAGTAGCAAGAATACTCCTTCGGGAATTATATGTCACGTCTCCATTTCCCATGTCTGAAGAAGAAAGTCATTTTTTATTTGTTGAAAACAAAACTAAAGAGAAAATTTCAGAAAAGAACAAAGACTGCACTATTTTCTCTTCAAAAGTAAATGGAACTTCATTTACAACTGTGAACTTCTTCAAAAGAGTAGATTTTCTTTGCTGATCCTTGCTTTGAGATATCGAATATTTGCATATTAGCGGATTTGGAATACGAAAAATGCAGAGATGCCATCAAGTTTGTGCCGGAGATTTCTTTCACGTGAGTCCACCTGCCTATTACACAGAATAGGTAAAATAAAAGAGTCGAGAATTACTTGGACTTTTAGATATGAGTTGAACGCCTTTGAAGCTTGCGTAGACTTGTTTCTTTTCGATGTCCATAACTCTGATGTTATTATTAATGGATGAGCACCAAGCAAGCAGCTTTGATGAAGAGAAAGATCCGCTATCTACTCAACATTAGAGCAAAAAAGTGAGAAGAGACATTTTACTGTTTGTTCTGAGCAAAGTGGTTGATCGAAAACCTGTTTGAGTCTCGACTTGGTTTGATGCTTCAGGTCTTGGATTGATTAAAGACTTTATTTATATTGGTTATTTCAATTGAAGGAGGAAAAAAACAAATGTGGTTTTCCCATGAATTTTTGAGCTCTTTGATAAATTTTTGAGAGCAGAGAAGAAATAAATTTAATTCAATTTAGTTGATCTTGATTAATAGCTCAAAAACTTTAATCGTGAAGTTAAGATAACATGACTTCATAGGACTCTATCAATATATTTAAACGCTTGGATAGTTTGAATATCACTCTTTACTGTTTGCAAGTATTTGGAATTAAATTTGCACACTCATTATTTCATAATTTCTCTAAGATTATAGAAAGAAAATATGTGAATAACTGTATTCTGCTGGCTTGTGTTTATGGAGGCATGATAGATGTCTCTCAGCATAGGAACATTTCTAAAGCAAATCAAGGTTTCCTACAACCAATAAGTTATGATTAAGAGGTATTTTTTCTAAGTTAAGATGACTTTATTATCCCAAAATTTCCTCAAACCAGCTTTTTAGAATTTTAATCTATTTTGTCAATACAGAAATGGATTTAACAAATATTAAAATGGATTTCAGAAAGTTTTGAGGCAACTCATCAAGAGAATAGCACTGAATTCCGTAATATGATCAGGCGTTTATATCATCTTTTGGATAAAAATAACATTAGCAATAATTATGAATATTCAGAGAATCAAAAAAAACTGTGATTGATTCTGAAGATGAGGTTTCGATAGATGGGATTGATAGTTTACAAAGTGAAGACACACGTTAACTAACAACATCGGGATCGAGATAAGCTGAAATATATTTCAACCTTATTTGACTTTTATATAGTTCTGAAAAGATTTGACCAGTGATCACCTGCAAACATCACTGAAAAATTTTAAAGGTTAGAGAAGTTAACGAAATTTCTTATTTTATTTTTGTGATTTAGCAAGAGTAAAAGGGTCCAACTGCTTCTTCAAAAATAAAGCGAGTTGTTGGTTAAATGGCGAGTTCGAAAAAATGTGTTGAAATTTTAAATATATCCTGAATACTTAGGAAAAATTTTTAATTTTGGGGGAATTACTGAAGCTTCTAATCTCAAATACCCTTTCGCCTCTAAAAACAAGTTTATTCTCTGATGGCTTTCTGTAATCAAACGAATTGATAGTCCACTATGTATTTGAAAGTTTCTTCATAATTGGAAGTCTGGGTTTGCATTTTTGCGATTAAGGACACTTAAGGAATTTTAAATTTTATGTTTTTCTGGTTTGATGAGTTCTCAGTTTTCAATTATGAAATTTTGTTTTCAGATTGGAAGAATGCATGGCAATATCATTATACATAACCACGCAGTTCTAAGGCACTATTATTCGTCGTAAGGAATGTTTATTCTCCCAAATCTTTTGTTGTAGTTGCTATCTTCTCGGGTGAAAATTTACTCTTGCAGGAGGTGTTTCCAGTATAAATATTTATTCCAGTTTTGAAGTCCATTAGTGCGACTGTCTTGTCTGCCGAAGCACTCGCAATCATATCACCGCTTGGACTCCATCGCACACAATTGATAGAATCTATAAAATAGCAATTAGTAATCAGGAATGATTTATTAAAAAAACATAATATTACCTTTATGTATGTCATCAAAAGTTTGGACAATCTTTGATTCTCGTTTGTCAAATATCTTCACATTTTTATCGCAGCCACCTGCAGCCAACATATTGCCATCGCTCTGACATACATCAATCCAGTACGTTAGGGCTAAAAGATGTGAATGCCAAATCAAACGAGAATTACAGTTTAAAATGTAAATTTATAAGGTTCATCCTCAGCTTCCAATTGAAAGAAGAAGAAAAATAAAAAATATGCTGTGCTTACTTTTTGATTCAATTTTAACCGGACTCTTCAAAATGAGAGCTTTCTTCTCGACATCTAGGATATTGAGTTGTTTCCAACTATACGCGACAAATAATAACGGTTCATCAGTGTTAGTGCTCCATCTGCAACGACCAAAACTATCTAAAGAGTAATTATAAGAATAAGCGAATTTCATGTTGTTAAGAAATTATAACAAAAAGTCCAACGAATAAATCTGGTTACAATAGAGGAAAGAAAAATGTTGAAAATTATAGTATTGGAAAATATGGCATTATTTACCAGAGTAAAGCTTCTCCATGTTTACGTGGAAGCGATAACTGTCGGTGTTTACATCTGAAATTAAAAAGACTTCATAGCAGTCAATAGTTGCAGCAATTTCTCCATTGGGACTGAAATCAAGGCCAGCTATGGCGTTGCCTATATACAGATTTATTAAAATGAGTCGGCAGTGGGAAATAAATTTCTGACTATGCCTTACTAATTAAAGACACTACTCTCTTTCATTAATCCATTTTTTGCAAAATACAATTGAGAAAATTTTCAACATCCAGCTGACTCTCAAATTCCCATTTCTACCAAGTTAGGAGTTGCCATTTTGAGGTTGATTTTTTTGTTTTAGCTAAAGACGAGACGAAGAGAGAAAACGATTTTATGAAACTTTAGAACCCCTACACTACAACAAACAGCAATTTGTGTTCTAGTAGGTATTTCTTATCAAAGTGACTCAAACGAGCATGAATAAAGAGTTATTTCAAGAAACGTTTGAGAGATTCTCATATATCAATAAATTCCCATTCAAAAAATCCGCTTGAAATGATGTTACACCACTTTTACTCTGCCTGCTATCGAATGTTGAGTCAATAGCATAAAAAGAGGAGTAACAGGTTTCAAAAATTATGATTTCTCTCTGAACAGAAACACTTAGTAATATATGGTTTCTACTCAGATCAGGTCATTAATTAAGACTTCAAATTAAGACTTTGGAAAGTTGATAGATGACTTAAGGAATAAAATTTATTCATCATCAAACCTCGAAATCCCAAAACAAGAAATTCAACAGACAATAAGACAATAAGGTAATCAGAAAAATGCTTCCAACAAGCAATCAAAAAGAGGATTCATTCAATCTCGTCGACGAGAAATCAAAGCAATTGCAAGGTGAAACCCCTGGAGACTCTCTAAAGAAATCATTAACAATCATAGGTGTTATATATTGTTGTCATAATCATTGACATGAACCCTTTTTTGAAATAGATAACATCTCTTCACAGCCGAAGCTACTCGCTTGGTGCTCACAGTGGGAGAATAAGATTAGTATTGTTGACCTCGAAACAAAGCAAGAGTTTGCTCATTTCGATGGAGTGGAACCCAAAAAGAGAGGATGTAATATTCAGCTCTTCATTTCTAATCAAATTTAAATACATTAAGATTTCAAGTGGAATCACGTAAAAGAGATTGCCAATACAAGACTTCTTGTTTCTGTTCACCATTGCTTCGACAAGCATGGTGCAAATCTAGCAGTGTTCGATGTCTCCCAGAAAGGGAAACCCAAGAAAATATATTCATTCGAGGAAGTCTATGGCAGTAGAATCTTCAATAACTAAAATCAAATTCCATTTTTTCTCTTTTCTAGTGACTGGACTTGGAGATGTGACTTATAATCCACGAAGGAACATTCTTGGCGCAATTTGTGTTGGAGGGAAGATAGCCTGCCATCTGTACAGTTTTGGCACATCAAGGTCCGATGGCATTATAAAACTCATCCGAAAATCGAGTTGGCACTCCCAATATGATACCAAACTTGGTAATTAATAAACTTATTTCCCAGTGCCGATCCATTTAATATATTTGTATCTAGGCAATTTCATAGCTAGCCTTGATTTCAATCCTAATGGAGAGATTGTTGCAACTATTGACTCCTTTGGAGTCTGTTTAATTGCAGATGTTAACACCGACAGTTATCGCTTCCACCTAAACATGAAGATGACACACATGTGGGGAAATGGTAAACAAATTTTTTAAATATCTAATTTTCCAGCGTCCTTCTTCCTCTAATGTAACCAGAACTATTTGTTCCACTTTTTCTGATAATCTCTTGACAGCATTAAATTCGCTTATTTTTATAATTACTGTTTAGATGATGCTGGTCGTTGTAGATGGAGCACTAATCCTGATGAGCCACTATTATTTGTCAAGTATGATCAGAGACTCCTCAATATACTAGATACTGAGAAGAAAGCTTTCATTTTGAAGGATCCGTTTGAAATCGAAGATGGTAAGCAAGCAGATTTTATTTTTCTTCTTCTCCTTCTTCTTCCAATTGGAAGATAACCTTATAATTTTACGTTTTCAACTGACTCATTCTTGATAATTCTCGTTTGATTTGACATTTATAACTGTTAGATTGGACAAAATGGATAGATGTCTGCCAGAGAGATGGCAATTTATTGGGTGCAGGTGGTCAGATGAAAAATGTGAAGATATTTGACAAAAGAGAATCAAAGATTGTCCAAACTTTTGATGGCATTCACACACGTAATATTTTATTTTTTTTTAATAAATAATTCCTGATTTCTAATTGCTATTTGATAGACGATATCAATTGTGTGAGATGGAGTCCAAGCGGTGATATGCTCGCGAGTGCTTCAGATGATGAGACAGTAGCACTATTGGATTTCAAGACTGGGAAAAAGCTTTATACTGGAAAGACCTCAGATAATGGTAACTTTTTACGACTTAATCAATCAAAGCTGTTCTTATCATTCTTAGAAAAGGCCATGTCTGTTTGTTTTATTTGAGAAATTCAAACTTAATCATCACATGAAAAGAAAGCAGCAAAGAAATATTGAGAGAATACATATTGATAATAACGATTAGTTTGAATGTTTTGATCACCAAAATATTCTATTCACCGATATAAGTCTGAGTTTCATTCATACAATCTTCCGATCTATGAGAAAACACAATGATCAGTTAAGGAAAAGCTGAAAACTCTATCAAAAAAGCATAAGAAAGATCTCTTGAAATAAATTTTCTTAGATTTACTTAATCACAAAAGATAGACCACTGCTCAAATTATAAAGGATGTCTAAAAACAAATTCAATCCTCAGTTACCTGATAATCCTTCACAAAGAATGAACTTATAGAGGCGATTAGTTTCTCAAAATTATGGCAGAAGGCTAGAACGGACAACTTTACTTATCTCGTAGAATAGATAAAATTATTTTTGGTGAGTTCACCCGTGAGCAAAAAAACTGATTGAAGAGGAAAATATATGCGATTCTTGAAAATTATTTCAATTCTATGATGAAGCAGCGACGACTCCTAAGGATGGCAGATGAGAAATCAGTTTTGAAAAGATGCTAAAAAATTGAATTTATCCTTTACAGAAGTCCGACCGAAAGGACATAATAAGAATTTTCAGTAGATTTATTGATATGTTTTACAAAGGAGAGCATCTACGCAATGATCACTTCTCTAAGTGAGAATTAAGTTTTCCGGGCAGTTTTCAGTTTTAACGTGATCACTAAAACATTAAAATAAAAGGACCTGAAACTGAAATACGACAAGTCGAAGAACAATATAATGATCATTTTCATTCCAACGCATTCAACATCTTGAAAACATTTTGTTCACACAACCATGCCTTGATGTTAATGTGGTCATTGAATCCAGTAAAAGATCAATAACCTACTATAGTGCTACATTGTGCAGGCCATTTTGATTTTCTTAACAGGTTTCACTATAGCCACCTTTCTGTCCAGAATATTCAATATTGTATAAGTAGTAGGCAATTTTCCTACCGACGGAGATTGCACCAAGAAAATTTCTTGTCGGAAATGTCACATCACTAGCGCCAACCACTAGAGAAAAACAAATAATGTTGAGTAGTGAGTCCAAGAAATCGCTTTGGTTGTTCTCCATCCAAGCTGAATCATTTTTACTCCCTGAAACTTCCTCAACGTTGTGGTGTAAACTTTCTTCGCTACTTTCTTCTGTAAGATATCAAATATTATCATATTTGTGCAATCCTCTGGGGATTTGATTGAGCGAAACAAGCAATTTGGTACTAGGAATTTCTTTTACAGGAATCCAATAACCTGAGAATTGAAGGAATTGTTGGGCTAGCTTCAAAATAGAGGATATACTTATCTATTTGTATTTGAGAAACTTCAAAGTTCTCATAATTCTGTTTCGTCTCGAGTTCTATGACGCTGATGTTATTGAAATCATACATGGACCAAGCCAGCAATGTTGGAGATTTGGTAGTTAACTCTTCTAATCGAGAAGAGAACGAAGAAGCATTAGACATGAAATTCCAGAGATAATGATATTAATAAGGTTACCGATGATATTTGCAGGAGTTCATCGTGTTGGTTCTTCCAGAGGTGTCGTCGGAGAAACTTGATATTCAGCAGCTATGGCTTTATTAATTGTGATGATTTGCTCTAAATTATCTTTATTTGTTAGAAAATAATCCCAGGCACTTCCCATTTTAGCTGATAAATATATTTATGTATTCAAATAAAATTATTCATGCAATATATGTAGTTTTGATTTTTTTTAGACAAACAATAAAAAGAGAACAGCCTTATCGAATATAATAGACTGTAAATAAAGCATTGATACTGCAGAATGATGTTTGATCTTCTTGGCATCACTTTACCCTCTTTCCATGCTCCTGAGACCTGTTTCTTGCAGGTGATCGTAGACATGAAAGAAGAGATAAAGCAATGATGAGCTCGAATTACTGACTCATCAAATAAGTTAAGTCGAGCATATTAAAATACGAAATTTTTTTTTTCAAGAACATCAACTAATTTATATTGAGCAAAAATAGCAAAGAAATAACCGTGAGAATCAAGTAATTGGTGTTTGAGATTTATTTTTAAGTGAGTCCAACAGCCTGCAACAGCAAACAGATTAAATGAATCTTGACGACATTCAAAACAATTTTCAGTTGGTTCTCAATGAAGGTAAATGTATCCTGCTTTGTTTAAGGCTTGATGAAGCTAAAATTGTGTATTCGGAGAAATCAAGTCAATGATTAACGAGCTTGGGATGAGTGAAAATAAATTTAATTAATATTATTTATTGAGCGAGCTTGTACACCTTTTCATGTAGTCTTTATCTTGAATTCAACATGCTGGTCTTATTGATTAACAATAGAGCAACTTCAACTTCTTATCATGAACAAAATACGAATACTAATCAAAGCTAAAGTCTTTCAGTTAAGTAAACAAGAAATTCATAACAATTCAATATATTTTCAAAGTAAACAGTCTCTATTAAATGAAAGACTTGAATTATAGAATGCATTGAGGTGATCTTGAGATATTTCTTCCGCCTATTGACTGGTATCTTGAAGTATTGTGTAGGTAGCATTAAAAAATACAATCAAATCATGATATGATTAGTTATTGCACTTTGAGTATACTATTGAGTCTATCCCAATCGCTACATTTATTTACACTCATCTGCTTTCTCCAATTCGTCCTCTCGCTTCGAATCTTCAGATTTTGCAGATTTCTGTCTATTTAGAGCTACATCGTTATTAAATGGACAATTCTTCTTCGATTGGTAAACAAAGTCTCATAATCAAAATCTGCTTCAGGTTTCCGATATTGCAATTCAGTTCTTTCGTCGTCCTGGATTCGTTCATGTATATATATATCAGTACATCGTCAAAAAAACAAATCACGAGATATGCAAAATTCCCATGACTTAGCGACAAAAGTGTATGTTCAATTTGCAAAATTATCATCCAATAATCACCATTTCTATAATACCATTTAGCATAAACTTAATAAATTAATGAAGGACCAAAAAAATAAATTGACATCATTAATCACCTAATTTTTCAATTTACCCATGTGTTTCTTCTCTTTGATTGCGCTAAGCATTTAACACAAGCCGGTGCAGCTACATTACTTTCAAGAAATGAGGGTAGATGCTCATAACGCAAATCATCTCGAACTTTATATCAGATCCATTATCTTATTCCTCTAAAGAATAAAGCGTAAATCGAATCATTTCTCTTTTTTTCACTAAGATTCTCATTGAAACCTGTTTATATCTTTATTCTCAAAAAAGTTAATTTCAAGTGCTCGACTAAAATTATCCGAATTTTGGAGTTGATATTACTCAACAGTTAGTTTTTTAATGTTTATTGGCTGTAAACCGTGGCTTTTGCTTCTCAGGGCTGATCAAATTTGTTAAATAACGTACTGACAAACTATTTCTGTTGAAAATGGCAAATATACTAAACTATGGCAATAACCAGGGACTATTTCAGTCTGACTTTTCATATACAAAGGCGTTGGAGGGTCGATCGTTCAAAAAAAGCGAATATTTCTTGAGTTACATGAAAAAAACAAAAAAAAAACTTCATAGGAAATAAAATTTATTCATAGTGTGATTTGGAACCCGAATCCAAATTAGGAATTGAGTCCTCAGAAAAGTTTGCTTGCTCCTGAAATTGCAAGAGTCTGTCAAATCAAACTTGATTACTTGATGTGCATCAAGTAATCATGTATTTCTACTTAGAGTAGCAGTAGTTCCAATTGGAGACCTTTAGCTTCGGGAAAAACGTTTTGAGCACGTTTCCATATTTCCTGTGTGTTAATAAATTGATTTAAATGACAGGACTTTTGAGATATTTATAATCTCAAAATTATTTCGCAAATTTACAATGTTTGAACGCAACAAAACTCAATCAAAACTTGATTCTAGTCCCAACAAGCACTTGATAGTCAATTCAACAGTGCTGGAACCTGTCACCACTGCCCGAGTTAGCGTGAAAGATGACCTAGTTTTTCGACAAGTTGAGGAAGGAATTTTCTCAGTTTTGCCAGACGGAAAACAAATTGCTAAATACCTTGACAAGCTCACCACTGAGCATGATTATTCCATCGTTCTCTACTCAAACCGCAAAGAGCACCAAATTAATCATGTATTAGCAGAACTTGATAAAGCTTGCAAAAGAGAAGGCATGAAAGAATTTCCAAAAATTTCCGTCATGGTAGTAAGAGACCGCCAATTTTACCCACAAGTCAAAGCAAGCGAATTAAAGGTTGCTGAAAGTCCCTTGCAGGAGATATTGGTAGCAGGCTACAGTCTGCAATCTCAAGAAGAAACTGAAATCCTTAAAGGAATCTCACAGTTGA
>ENA-UOTX01001135-UOTX01001135.1-compost-metagenome-genome-assembly--contig:-NODE-1135-length-22029-cov-13.588284_pt1 | contig 22029 bp, 19 predicted proteins | sample MGYA00238143_ERZ746982 | MGnify/ENA primary metagenome ERZ746982 (study PRJEB28758, sample SAMN06268862) | compost metagenome | isolation source: single cell | place: USA: California, Emeryville, Joint... | reverse complement strand
TTATGGGATGTTGCATATTCTGGACAGAAGAGCAATTATGATGTAAAGCTGTTAAGGAAATCAAAATGGCATTCGCACCAGAAGACTGGCGAAAGTAATGATACATTTATATCATCGCTGATTTATTGACGACATTCACATTTAGCGGGCTGCATTACAAGTTTAGATTTCAATCCTGCTGGAGAGAGAGCAGTAACTATCAATAATCTGGGAATATGCTTAATATCAGATATAAGCACGAACTATTTCCGTTACCAATTGAGAATATTTGACCGGGAGGGTAACTCAAAGTTCTACTGTATTCTCTTCTATCTCTTCCAGCAATAAATATTGCTATCTTTGCTATTTTATTGCAGTGATCATTTAAAAATTTTTGCTGATACTTTATATTTATTAAACTAGACTCGTTCAGCCGTTGTCGATGGAGCACTAATACTGAACCCTTATTATTTATGAAATATGGGCTGAACAATCTTAATATACTTGATGTCGAGAAGAAAATCCTGACTATGAAAGAGCCTATCCCATTACATAAAGCAGACATATACCGTATTTGCAACTAACGTTTGTCACTTCACTATCATTCTTTTTTTGTCCCAATAAACTGAAACGAGTTATTTGTTCATTTTTCTTTCTCAAAACATCGATTCATGCTTTAATCGTGTTTTGATTTCAAATTTTTCCTTATAGCCCAAATATATTCGATTGATGTGTGCCAGAGTAATGGAAATCTGTTAGCATCGGCTGGGGTGGATGGAATTGTCGATAAAAGAGAATCGAAGATTGTCAATGCTTTTGGTGACGTGCACTCATGTAAAATGAATTCAATTTTACCTAAAGTATACTCAATCATTGAAAATTTTGTTGGCTCAGCCAATGTTTACTGTGTGCGATGGAACCCAAGTGGAGACGAACTTGCCACTCCTCTGCTGATAAAACAGCAAGCCTGGTGGATTTCAAGACCGGTAAAGCTCTTCAGATTGGAACCTCTCCAGATGGAAGTAAATTAAGTCATTCTATGAGCACCTTTTCAATGAATTAATAGAATTTGTTACGTCTGTCTGCTTCATTTAAGTTAAGATGCATGAAATAAACCAGGCAAAAAGGAAAAAGAAGCAGTAAGAATCCCTATGGATTGCTAGAAATGATTCTATTTTCGTGGCCGCTTTAAGTATTTCATTCTCATTCTCAATACCCAAAAACTATTATTGAATAAATAAAACGAAAAAGGGTGGTTTACATTGTTTACTTTTGAAACAAAAAAAAAGAGCCATTTCTCATAATATTATCAAGTCTCTCCAAATCAATGGATGCAAAAAAACAAAAAAAAAATTCATAAATTTTTTGAGAACTGCGATGCATGACTGATGAAATCATGAAATAAATATTCAAATGACGTTTTAGCTCGAATAATATGAAAATTCTTTGTTTTACTGACTTCTGGAGATTACTATCAAGTGATTCGATCAGGTTTGTTCTATAATTGAATAAAATTTAAATTCGTTTCTCAACTCAGAACAAACAATGATTCCCAAAATATGGGCAAAACTCACCAGTGCATTCACTTTCGGGGCTCCTGAGGAGTCAAACCAAGCCGTAACTTCGGGTAGTTTCCTCCTCTCTGAAAGCATTTATTCTTGCTTTGATGTATTCTGAATTTATGCAATACCATTCCAATCTACTGCTTTTGAACCAACCTAATCAATAATTGCAGTACCTCCGACACTGCTAGCATGGTGCTCTTACACAAGAAACAAAATCAGCGTCATCGAGCTGAAGTCAAAGAAAAGCTATGCAAATTTCGATGGAGTTCGAATAAGCGACCGTATTTTATTGAGTCAATCCAAAAAATTATTGGTATTTATAGCATGTTCGACTCACGTGAGGGAAATCCCAAATACGAAATTACTCGTCTCGCTCAATCACTATCATACTTCAGCTAATATGGAAATATTTGACCTGTCTCAGAGGAGAGTGAAGAAAGTGTACTCTTTTGCAGAAGTAGAAGGAGGTATAGAATTATACAATACTCTACTGATTATTTTTAAACTCAAGAAACTGGCTATGGCGATATTGCATACAATACTCGAAGAAATTTACTTGGCGCAATTTCTGTTCAAAGAGTAACAGCGTATCATTTGTTTAATATCGGATACTCTGGTCAGAAGTATGACTATAATGTGAAGTTATTGAGAAGATCGAAGTGGCATGCGCAATCCAATAAACATCGAGGTAACTATTAAATACTCATCAACGAATCTATGTCCACAATTATATTTAGAAAACTATATCTCAAGTCTCGATTTCAATCCGACCGGAGAGACAGTAGCAACTATCGAACATCATGGTAGATGTCTGATATCTGATATCAACACCAACAAATATGCATTCCATTACGATGTAGGCAATGAGGGTAATTCTATCATATGCAAACTAAATTTTCTCCCCAAAAGCGCTCATTTTATTCTACGAGACTACACACTTAACGACTTTTCTCTTACAATTATTGTATATTATTAGATTTATATGCTCGTTGCAGATGGAGCATCAACCCAGGCGAACCCTTATTGTTCATCAAGTACAACAGTTACCAACTGAATATACTAGATGTTGAAAAGCAAGTCCTCACATTAACGAATCCAGTTCAACTAGAATATCGTAATTTTATCTCTTAGCTTGCGTTTTCTGTTTTCAAGGAGGAAGCATTTCATAACCATGTAACCTACCTTATTATTTTTGCTATTCGCTATTTCCTGCAGTTGATAATTTTCTGTTTTTTTTTTTTCAGCCAATGCATACTGGATCGACGCTCGCCCCAATGATGGAAATTTGCTGGCAATAGGTGCTCATAAAAATATCAAAATATTCGACAAACGACAGTCGAGGATTGTCAATGAATATGATAGGATCCAAGAGGGTAGGATCTTTTAACTGACTCCAGATCATCAAAAACATCATTTCTAGGCGAGGTATGGTGTGTGCGATGGAGCCCAGACGGAGACATGCTTGCGAGTGCTTCTGGCGATTGGACAGCAAAGATTATGGTCTTCAGGACTGGGAAAGTCCTTTATACTGGAAAAACTCCGGATAGAGGTAAAATACTAGAATTTAAGACTCACTCTTCATCGTGATCAATTATTAGAAGCTGCTCGCTCAGTCTGCTTCGTATAGATGATAATGATGAAAAGCATAACATATTGGAGCATGAGGCAAAAAGGGCAGCCTAACTATTTCTCATTAATCGCTTTCATGAAAAATTAGTTGAATGAAAATCACTTATAACAATCTTAGTTCTTCTTATCCCAAAACCCTATTGAAAGAGTCTAGAATAAAGAACATGTATCAATTCAATTCTCTAGTTAAAAGGAAAAGTGCTTTTTCTAGGAGTTTAGATAAATAGAATTGCTATGAATTTTAAACAGTAACAAAAATTTAAAAAAGATAACCATTCTGAACCAAATTTGTAATTTTTAGCTAACATTATTAAATTACCCAATAAAAATCTTCTTTTCTAAAATTTCAATATCTCTAATTTTGTTTCTGAAGAAGACCCTCAATGATTAGTAACGGCACACAAAATTTCAAATCATCTCCCTGAATCATCCCTTCGATTTCATTTTCAAACATCTCAAATGGATTATTGTCAATCTCTTTCACTGAACTTGTCAGCTCGTTCAACTATAAGAGGAGATAAGTACACATCAAATAGGAATAATTACCTTCGATAAGCATCTCTGAGCAGCTGTAGATATACTTTCGGCCTTGAGTTTACCCTCAAAGATAGGATTAAACCGCTAACATTTAATTCAGAGATTTTAACGAGAGGTGTTAGGACTACCTGCTTTTGGAACTCCATCTCTTCATCAAGAGGAAGGGGCTGAAAGTCGCTAAAGTCAGTGTTTGAGGCATCAATGACCTCTTTTTCTTCCTATTCAGTCTGTTAGTTTACTCACTTCGATGTGTTCATTACCTGTTGAGGAGCCGGTTCAGTTAGGTCTTTCTCCTTGTCAAGCGAATCTGAATTAGATCCGTTTTCTTGTTCCTCGAAATTCAATTCGTTTACTTCCTCCTCTTCTTCATCATTTCTTGGAGTTTGGCTGTCATCAACAATTTTCTGCAGCTCTGCCATCACTCCGGCCAGATCCCGATTTTCAGGGCTTATCTGACTATCATCTTGATTGATTTTTGTCTCTTCTTCTAATTGAAGCACTGAGGAGGGCTGCTCCACATCTGCTTTCTCAATGAAATTAGGGTTCTTCGGATTGGTTGGAATGAACCACTCTATTTCGATGTCATCCTTAGATTTTGCAATGCTTTTCTAATAGACAGTATATAAGCAAATTCAGTAATAACAGCTATCGTATTACTCTTTTCATATCGATATCTTCTTTCATTTTTTTCCGTCCTTCCTCACGAGCAATCTCCTTCTCTTTTCGATGAAGATCCGAGAAGATGTTGGCTGGTTTCTCATTTTCCTGCTTAAACCTATTAAGTTTTTCGATTCCTTCCTGGCGTTTTTTTAGATGAGCCTCAATGACCTTAGCCAATGGCACTTCCTTCTCCTTCATCTGCGATTGGCCTTGACTGGCCAACTGAGCAGGCGAATGAGGGGATACAGAGTCCTTTCTCTGACTAATATTGCTATTATCGCTATTGTTCTCTTTCGATCCAGAAACATTGGTAGACACACTCTCTTCCACCTTAGCCATTCGCTTTCGAAGTCTCTCATCATGGTTGATGAAGATATTTGGCGATTTACTCACCCGAGCTTCTGGTTTGCCTAATCTCGGTATAGGTGAGCGGTCGTTGCGGCATGAGAGCGGAGCTCCAGAGAAAATATTCGCAGGTTTTTCTACTTTTTCAACTTTTGGCTTGGGGTTAAAAATTATCTTTTTATCATTTGAGACGTTAATAGGTGATTTTGGCCGTGTGACGTTTAGGCCTGCTCCGATATTTGATTTGGGAAGCTCATTGATACGGGGCTCCTTCGCAGCGTTTAAATTATTATCTTGATTGCTGATATAACTGGCATTAATTCTGGATAGTGATACATCCTGCTTTGATTTAATATCTGGGAGATAAGAACTAGGAGTAGTCGGCTGACTGTTTTTTCTTCTCCATTGATCGAAATTCAAAGGCTCGAATTCTGTTTGGATCTGCTCTCTTGGTTTAAGAAACGGATTGAATTCTCCTCTGTTATCGTAGTAATTGAGTTTAGGTGATCGGTCGTTCCCTGCCCTCGCGCTTATGGGGCTAACGTCTCTCGGCTGATTAAAGTTATATTTGATTTTCAAAGCATTAATGTCGGCCTCAATTTGTTTTTGCTTCTGCAATCTTTCAATTTCTTGGAGTTTTTCCTTCTCCCTTTCTAGAATTTGCTTTTCTAATATATGCTTTGGCATCGGACCGTCATTCATCACCTGCTTAATCTCACTTAATCTGATATTCGGGTCTACTATTTTCTTTTAAAATGATAAAAGTTTTGCTAAAAAGTCGTTGTTGGGAAAATCACCTGCTTGTGGAGAATAGTATGTGAAAACTCATCTTTTCTCATCGTTTCGCTCATAAACGCTTTAATTCTATTCGTTATTAAAGGCATTTCTATCGCAAATAAGCTCAGCACATAGATTCAGCTATAAATTACTCAATATTTGATTCACTGTTGGTCGTTTCACAGGATCAACAGTCAGTAAGAGCGAAACCAACGCCTTGAGATCCTTTGAATAATTATGCACAATCGGACTGAACTGCCCTTTAACTATCTTTAGCGCCAGTTGAGGGATACTGCCTGCGTCAAAAGGCGGTCTAGACGTACATAGCTCATACAAAATAACCCCCAGTGACCATATATCTGATTTGAAGCTATAAGGCTTATTATCCACGATTTCTGGTGAGAGGTAATAGGGCGTTCCGATCATCGTTCTGGCGTTCTCTCGAGTCGAATTCAAAATTTTTGCAATACCGAAGTCGCCTAACTTAACAATGCCGCTCTTTGTAAGGAAAATATTCTGAGATTTGAGATCTCTGTGTAGAATTTTGCGATCATGCACGTGTTTCAAACCCAAGCATATCTGAGTGAACCAATCTAATATTCTCTCTTCCTCTAACGGCGCAATTTTTGCCTCTGCCACTTTTTTTGAAAGATCACCACCTAAGAACTCATAACGCACAGTCGATTAATACTATTTCATACCGTCTGCATAATCCATAACGATACAGAGTCTCCCTTTCTTTGTCTTGTACACTTCCCGAAATTTGATGATATTTGGATGATTGAGAGCCTCGAGGATTTTCGCTTCTTTAATGGTGTCGCGTTTTTCAGATTCTGGCATGAAATTGAGGTCGACTTCTTTGATAACACAGAGGGAACCGTCGAGTACGTTTTGACAAAGAAAAGCTTTGCCGTACGAGCCTTCGCCGAGAAGTTTTACGCGCTTGTAGGTTTCGTATTCTGCGTAAGACATTGCGGGTAAGTTTCAGAGTTAATCGATATGATTTAACGCGAGTGAGAGACCCGAATTTTTGAATTTTATTACGTTTCTGTATAAAAATAATTTCTCGAGCTCGTGCGGCAATACTGGTTAATATCGTCTGTAGAGGCCCAGGAGTAAATAAGACAAGACGTGAATGTTAGAAGGAAAAGTGAGAGACTAACTACCGAGGTCCCTCTTTTTTGGAGCAAAAAGCCATGGATTTTAGAGGATTGTCTGATAATTGGATAATGAAAGAGCCCCAAAGCTGAGAACTAGTGGTTTCTAGGCTGACGGGCTAAATGAACGTGATATCCATGTGATTTAAAATTTGATAGACAATAGCTAATAAGAGAACTAGTATATATCTTATACACATGAGCATAAAATACTACTATGAGTGTTGAATTTCAAAGAGTTCGAATCCATTTGCGCAGAACCGTGAAAGTGCGTGAATTTGTTTTAATGAGGTTGGAGAATAGAGGGACTGATTGGCAATTTTTCCTTATTCTCTCCTAAGAAAATAAAATTTTTTTCTTGCTAAACGCAAGCACTGTATGAAATAATTCAAATAGCTCACTCTCCTTACTTTTGGGGTGTTGTTGGAAACCAGCTTTGAACAAGACCTCAAAGCATTCCTAATATTCATGAGACACAAGTTATCTCATTTAACATGATACTCCTGTTCTAGAGCGATGATGGAATGAGACTCATCAAAGAGAAGCTCAATAACATCGTGATAAAACCAGAATTCTGTGTATAATCGTTAGCTAAGCAGCGAAGAGGCCCAGTATTGAACATCAAATACTACCATGAATGCTTCAAAGCCACAAAATTTAGCATTAAATTCATCATTATCATCTAAAAATCGCTCTCAGTTGGCTCCTCCTTTAGCTACTACTTTCCTTCACCTATTCGAAGAATGAGGCACGAATTTTGAATTATTTAGATTCTTGCATTAATTAATTCCTATTAGAACGTTTTGGAACAAATTAACTTTACCAGGCTTAGAAAATTTCTTTCCAATCTAATTTCCAAATTTTCAACTTGGATGGTCCAGCTTGAAACTTTTCTCGAAAATTTGGGATCACAACGGCTTTAGCCAATTCGATACCAATTCTAAAAGGCAAATACTTGAAATGCATTCAAAGCAGTCCTGCTGACCTCTTGACGTCCACCCTATTTCTCTTTTCTTCAAATTATAAACCCATCGCGGACCCAACGTCAAGGATGTCTTGCTCGTTTTGCTTGTGGAGTGACCATTCATAGTTCACAACCCCTCGGCTGTGTCTATAAAGAGCTGTTTTTACCGATTTCTGAAACTTTGGTTCTCAAGAAAAAATTGGATTTTAGGGTTAAAAACGTGTGATGTCGAGAGCAACTGCCTCCTTGGATCCCAATAGCGAGCCTTATTTGCATCGATCGCGGTGTGGTCCCCCCAGCCCGTCAGTTGTTCTTTTCTTCTCAAGTGGTATTTTATCCATCAAAATAATTCGTATAAATGCGAAAAACTCTTTATATTAATCTCGAATCAAATCACTTCCGGTAATTTTCAATGGTAGTCAAGCAGTGTTCTCATAAGATCTCTTTTATTATCTTCAAAATCTTGAATCTAATTTGCGCCTCTTACTTCCTCAAGAACGGTACAAATCAGAGTTGAAGGGAAATGTTTTATTCTTTAAAAATGCTAATTCCTCAACACTAAATATATACACATTCGATTGTATTAAATCTATCTTCGAGAAGGCACTTCCAAATTAAAGATCATTAAATGCGACTCAATCTTTCTATTTATCTGTTTTAATATATATATCTTAACAACTATCCATCGAAAGACGACAATGGGTTGTGTTATCTCCCAGACACCAGCTCCAGGAGTAAGGTAAGTCGAATAGCCTCTTAGCACTCTGCGCCTCAGCTCTATCTCTTTCCTTTCTCTCTTCTCTGCCTTTCTTAAGACTAATCAAATTGAATAGGATCGTACAAACTCCTCGGCCGAAGTCCAAGCTGACTTCTCCCTCAAAATCCGAACAAGACCTTTCAAAGAAAGGATCGCTGAACAATACTCAGCTAGATACAGATAGTGGTGGGCCTTCCAAGCCCAATAATAGAAGTCTAAAGCAAACTCTTGTACTAAGATATGATAATATCTCGCATTTAAGAAGAAATTCCGCTGGAGAAAGAAACTTTATATTAAGGAGATCATCTTCAGCCACTGGCAGCAAAGAGAATCACTGTGACGATCTCCAATTTAAAAGGAATCTCAATGCATCGGCAACTGAAAATGGAGGTGATTTTCAGCTCAGCAGGCGGAAAACCTCAGAAAATTCGATTCATTACTCCAATAACCGTTCGGGGAGGTCGTCTAAGGATCATAATAGTTTTTCCAATACAAATGATTTCGGAGTGAAACGTACAATGACGCCTTCTTTCAGCGTGCGCCCTTCGTTATTTTACTTCGAAAAACAGAATTCATTGCGAGTTATGAGATCGAGGACCTTGGGTCCTCGCAAAATGTCCGATAAAGATGAAAAGATCGAAGATTTCAACGTAGTGGACCAATGCAATTCAGAAAGTGGCAGTCGAAATAACATAGATTCACTCCAAAAATTGCTCGTTGTAAAGCAGACACCATTGGATTCGAACCTCATTACCCCAGATTCTAAAACCGGCAGCAAAATATCCACAACTGCAGGGTCCGCTCTCACTCTCGAACACGTGCTGTCTCAGCAACAGACACCTATTAAATCGAGTACGACTTCTTACTTTCAGTTCTCAGAAATGGTACAAGCGCAGAATTGCGAGACTGAAAGAGAGAAAGATGAACGAACGGGCAGAGAAGTCTCTGAGAAAGCGAATTCAAGAAGAAAAGCAAGCTCTTCGCTTAGCGAGCGAATGGATCCGAATCAAGCAGAGGTACAACAGCAGGCTCACGCGAAGTACATCGAGCCGCTTGTGATAAACATTGTGGATTCGCAAACGAGGCACAAAACGAACAGAGCGCAAACTTGGGTAAATACTCCAATCCGAGCTCTTCCTTTTGGAAATCATGACCAGAATTTGGCATTGGACGGCGGGAACTCCAGCCCAAGAAAGCCAGTCGCACGGGAAAACCTGTCCTCTGAAGTGCAGTCTCCCATCAAAAGGAAACATCCTACAGCATTTTTTGGACATTCACCAAAATTGTCAGCCAGCGATAAATTCAAATGCAATCTCCTTGATTTTGTAAAAAACGAAGATGACGACATATCTCCTATTATATCGTCCCAGAAGCAGTCTAATTCGAAATTGGACAAGTTACCTCTCCCGCAGCAGTCGACTTGGAGTGACAAGCTGGAACTCTCAAAAATAGACTCAAATCAGAGGCTAGAAATTTCAAAGATAGACTCCAATCAGAAACTGGAACTGTCCAAAATTTCTTCAAATCAGACTGCCCAGCGAAAATCATCTGGCGATCTCACAGAATTACATTCAATTTTCCCGAAAGCATTCCCCTCTGATTGCAAAGACGGCGAATCCGAGCTAAAAAAATCGAACTTGTTGCTTAAAGAGTCCAGTCCGCCGAAAAGAAAAGGACATCCTAAGTTTAGCAAAAATCTTCTCGCGCTCGCGCGGGCAGAAGACGCTGAACAGGAAAAAAATTCAACAATGCTCTCGCTTTCGAAAATAGAGAAGGGACAAGGCCAAGATAACTCAGCGATGCATACGACCGGCATGTCTCCCATTCAAGAAAATAACTTTCGCAGTAATTTCTCGAACTATGACCCGGCTCAAACAGCGATTGGGAAGTATACGTCTCAGCAATACTCGAATGCGAATAATGGCAATGTAAAAATAATTTCTCAGCTGAACATAACCGCAAATGGGTTAAATGATACACATAATCCTTCGATTCATAACTTTGAGAGCAACATCAGCGCGATGAACATCTCGAATTTCGTGTTTTACTACGAAAACGAAGATGTTGAGTACGAAGAAGTCAAAGGAGGTCCAAATCGCACGCCAAAAATGTCTCAGGATCAGAAAATCCTGTCTGCGCTGTACAACTCTCCTTCGAATCGAAATCAAGGATTTTACCCTCTTCAGAGGAAGAAGACGTGGGACGGAGGGTGGCCAGGACAGTTTGGGAATGTAATGATGGGTTCTCCGGCATTGAACCGAAAAGACTCAATGCAAAGCAGCGGAAACTGCACCCCGGTTAATGCCAAAAAAGAATCATTCACAAGTCTCTGCTTTAATAATTTCCAGCCAGAAAGCCCACAACAAAATTGGCGTGGAGAGAATGCTCAGGGTCCTTCAGAAGAGGGCATAGGAAGTCCCCAAAATCAGGAGCAGCTGCCGAAATTAAATAAACACAAGTCATTACGCAAATCAATATTCTTACAAGAGTCTAATGCTGTTTCCAGTGATGATCTCAATTCTCAAGGAGAAGACCCAAAAAAACAAACCGCAACTAGGCCAGCGGCTTCAAAAAACCTTGAAAAATCCAAAAGCTGTACGGGTTTTGTTTGTCCTCAGATCGATAATCCATCGAATCCAAAAACTGAAGATGCGCAGAATGAGCTCAAAAGCAACTTAAATGACAGCAGAGACCCGTTATCAATGCCAACATCTCCCAATAACCGAAGTTTTGTATTTCAAAGGAAAAACTCTATGACCCCAGTTTCTCCGAATCTGAGAGGAGTGGTGCTCAAGCGAATGCAATCAAGTGTTGTTGAGACCTCAAAGCTTGATAAAACCATCGACGAAGATGGACAGAAAAAAATCAATCAGTACCTTATGATTAAGGATATTGGAAAGTAAATAAATTACTTAAACGCTTTTCTAAATAGAATCTAGGGGAGGCTTCGGGAAAGTGAAACTCGCACAGGACACGAACACAAAAGCCTATTTCGTAAGTTTATCTACTGAAGAGGGATCTAATTTAATGAATCAGGCTATCAAGATCGCCAATAAAGCAAAAATGAAAAGGAACTTTTTCAGCAAGACGAAAGATGCACTCACTGCTCTTGAACGTGAAATCGCTGTTATGAAGAAACTCGTAAGCCTCAATTTCCTAAGCAATAGCAATAACGCTGATAATATCATAGGATCATCCAAATATCGTGAAGCTCTGGGAAGTTATCGACGACCCGAAGGAAGAAAAACTCTATCTCGTCATGGATTTGGTCAAGAAAGGAGCTGTGATGTCAAAAAGCTATTGGAGACATGAAAATAAAGAGGCTCTCGACAAGAGTGGATTATCGGTCAGCGGCTTCGATAATTCCTTTTTCAGTGAGTTGCCCAATGGGAAAAAAGTGCTCACTGAGGAGAAGGCACTAAAATATTTCCGCGAGTTGATCCTTGGCTTGGACTACCTTCACAATCACGCTGGAGTCATTCACCGAGATATAAAACCCGAGAATTTGCTGATCGATGAGTCAGATTGTCTAAAAATATCCGATTTTGGAGTCTCCTTGATCATGGAGGATAACTCTGATGAGTTAAAGAATAACGCGGGGACGAAACTCTTCCTACCACCGGAATCATTTGATGGTATGAAGTGAGTCTATTTTACATTTGTTAATTAACTGTATGAATATAGGAAAAGCTTATAGAGGAAAACCTGCCGATATCTGGGCTGCTGGAGCAACACTATTCTATTTCCTGACAGGAAAACCTCCTTTCTTTGCAACCGTTCAATCGGATTTAATGCAAAAGGTTCTGAATGAAGAGTAATGAGAATTATTTCCAACGGAGTTCTTATACGACATTGATAAAATAGGCCTGTGTATCCTGATACAATGAGCAAGAAGGTCCAAGACGTCATTAAAGGCTGCTTGAAAAAAGATCCCGCGCAGCGTGCCACCATTGAAGACATAATGGTATATATCGGCTCTATGTTGAAGAATATTAACCTGTCTTTTTACAGAATGGAGGCTGGCTCACCGAAGACGGGAAGTATATCCTAAAGAACATATATGAGGACGATGATGAATTCAAGCTATCTGAACAAGAGGTCGGAATCGCGCTTACTCCGCTTGAATACAAGGCTGCCGTGAAGCTAAGGGCGTTTTTGAAGAAACATATTGATCACAAAAAACGGAGAGCTTCAAGCATTCCTCCTGACGACAAAAACGTAACTGCAGCGCAAAGACAGGCCATGCAAAGCAGAGCTAATCTCCTCAAGGCGCTGCAATAATATCAAAAACGACATTAATCGTTATTACTATTTTTTTAAGAGTGCCTACTCCGATGTTTAAATACCGAAATTTTCGTGTGTTTTATGTAATTATTAAATTTATAGCAAATCCACTTTATCAAAGCTTGGTATCTGAAGCTTGTATTTTTTCATAATGGATTGATTTATTCCATTCACTTTTCAGTGAATTGGATAAAAGAACATCTGAAATTTACTAGCAAATATTAATTTCTCTTCCTAAGTTCTTTTTTAGCAGGTAGACATACAATAATATTTGCATAAAGCAAGTTGAAGAGAGAGAAAGTGACTTTTGTTGCTTTATTTCAATTTTTTGCTTTTATAGTCTCGTACTGATCAATTTTAACCTAAATAATTAAAATTTTGGACAGAAGCGAGAAAAAAAAAAAACGCCCAGGCAAGTAGTAAAATCTTTCTTGCGCCTTCCGAGCAGTATGGAAGCTACAATTTGCATATTCGTATTCCAACTTCGCTCTTTCAGACCGTTTTTAAAAGCAAAGCGCTCTTGTGTTTGTTGACTATTCAACTCTGGTAATTCTCTTAGAACTTATGAAAGAGAACACATACACCCGAATTAAATTTATTTCCGATTTGAATTTCAGTACACAACTGAGTGTAAGTTATATTCAGAGCTTCCACTTTTTGGCTTAATGGATCTCAATTATATTCTCTTCCCAGCCCCTAAACCCTCTTACTCAATCGAATCTCTCAGAGGAAAACTCATTTGGGTTCCAAAATATAAATCAAAAGCCATTCCTTCCACTGAAAGTAAGGCGAACATTGAAAATCGCAGAATTGCTTCAGTATCCTTTGGCAGCCCTCTGCTTCAGAGTAAAGCTGGGATCACCGTCACCAGCCCGAGGCATAAACCTGAGTGCAAAACCATCGAAAACGACGATGGGTCCCCAAACGCTCGGCCATACAAAATGGCAACGCATTCAGGTCTTCGATCGACAAATAACAGCGTTATTCCAGTGCAAAAACATGAGGCTAAGAAAACGAGAAAAACTAACATCCCAGTGTTGGAATTGGATCTTGCAAAGAAAGATATTGACAGCATTTCCACTACAACGATCCCTGAGGAAGATGTGAGCGAAATTATCACTGAAAGACTCGAGATGGGTTGTATGCAAGGAATCAAACCGCAGATTCCCAAAATAACATTCCAAGGCATTTCATCTAAGCAGACCAAGTCAAAAAAACCAAAGCTTACGCTTCCTCTAGATCTGCTAGCGACTTCAAAACAAGAGGCGTGCAACAGAAGTCAAAGCGATTTTGATCCAACTCATACTGATGAATATAATGAAACACAAGTTCAACTAACTTCACCAAGGACTTTTCACAAATATATATCGTTAGCTCTATCAAACCCATTAGCCCTATCAAGTCCGGCATCAGGAACAAATATGAACTCTACAAATACTCAGCAAAATGTGAATTCGCCAAAATATTTTATGAGTAATAGAACGCTTGTGTTCAAAGCTGAGCCAGTTAAGGAGCTTGCGCAGTGCTTGAGTGCCAGAGGCGAATTAAAAGCGCCGAAACCGACCAACAGTATAATGCTCTCGCCTCAGCAGGGTAGAAAAGCCCCTATGAAAGAAAGAGCTGCGGACTATATCCCATGTTTGCTTCTCAAACCGATGACGCCGTCAGATAAAATTTTGATTTATTTCCATGGGAACGCGGAAGATATTAACCTATCCCAAGAGCTATTAGGGCATCTCGGTGAAAACCTTGCGGTAATCTAATCTTTATAGTATTAGGCTTACTTATTTGATATTTGTAAAGGTCAATATCCTCGCAATGGAGTATCCAGGATACGGCTTGTATAAAGGATTGCCAAATGATGCGAATATAATGGAAGACGCTGAAGCACTCTATGATTTCCTGACGACCAGGCTCAAAGTGAATCCAAGGAACATTATAGCATTCGGCAGGTCTATCGGTAGCGGACCTGCAACCCACTTGGCTTCTAAGCGAGAAATCGGCGCGTTGGTTTTAATGTCAGCCTTTACATCGATCCGAGGCGCGGTCAAAGATTTTGCTGGAAAAATAGCTCAGTACCTTGTCAAAGAGAGGTTCAATAATCTCGAGGCGATTAGCAAGGTGCGATGTCCGACTTTTATTGTCCACGGTCAAAAAGACACGCTTGTTCCGTTTAATCACTCTGAAGAGCTTCATCGTAAATATATTTTTTGAGATTCCCAGCTGATAATCATTCATTAAAGGTGCTTGCGGTGGCCCCAGCGAACTCGTATTGCCAAAAGGAATGGATCATATTGAATTTGATTTCGATGAAGACTTCACAGATCCGTTGTTTCATTTCCTAGTCCGTTGTGGGATAATAGATCATGAGAGTGAAATTGGCACTGGAGGCAAAATTGTGTTTCCGAAGGTCATGTTCCTTCCACCTGAAAAGGTGCTTGAACAAATCAATCAGACCAAAGAGCAGCCGAAAAAAAGAGAGCGAAATCTTTTCGCAAAGAGCGTGGATATGAATGCTCTAAAAGAAAACGAATTCTTGAGCTCTAAGTTAGCGAAACGATCGATCGTAGGCTTCTAGTATACTCATAGTTTTTTTTTTTAAAAAAACACATATATTACTAGAAAATGACTTTTTCTTCCAGCACTTTACCACTATTTTGCAGTTAAATGTATATGATTTTGTCGATTTCTGTCTAAAGTAGCCCAGTTTGCTTCCATATTGAATGCATAGATAGCCTTTTCTTTTTATAAGTGCACTCTTTTGCATCAAATTCAAGTTATTTTTAGGATAATTTCGTAAAAATCTGAGTAGCAAAGTGTTTTCGCGAGGCTAAATTGTCCAGATTCCAATCACCTCTTGGGTGAATGAAATCAATGAAATAAATACACACAGCGAAATGAAAGGAAACCTCTATGAGATATAGAAATCACAATAAATTTCCTAATTCACACCGCCGTATAAACTGCACTCTTGCAATCTTACACTGCAAGCCTGATCTCTGGAACACCAAGGGTCCTTTTCCTTTAAATTCAATTTACTGATCATTTATAACAACGTTGGGAATATCCTCTGCACTTTATCTGGAAGCGTACGATCTTTGGATTCATCCAACGCTTCAGCGATTCTTATCAAAAACTCCAAGAATTCTGGGAAATTCAGCACAGTGTAAGAGTCTATTGATCTCAGTTAACGAATTCAAAAAATAAAACGCTTTACTTGATATATCCTCGCTGAGTTCGTCAACAATGAGCATTTTTGACAACGCGAAGCATTTAATAATATCCTGGTCAATCAACGGTACTCGCATCTGTTTAAGATAGCTGGTCAATGCTTTCAGAGTCACCACTTCTGCGTTAATCTGCTTGATCTCATCAAACTTCTTCCTGATTTGCTCGATCCAATGCTGAAGGAGGTCATTTATCATCTGAGTCTGCACCTTTTCGTAACGATAGCCTTCATAATCATAGTCTGCAGCTTCGAAATTCGAGATTATGTCCTTCTCCAAGAATTTCTCCAAGTTCTCTATTCTCTGTGACTCATTCGGGTACTTTTTAATTCCCATCCTCAGCACCAACTCAATAAACTCAAATCGAAGCAGGTTCGTTTCTTTTATTCCTCCCAAGTTTCTAGGGGACTCTTTCAATTGCATCGCAATCATTTTCTCAGGGTCCGAAAGCGCTAAGGTTCTGTTAAATATCTTCGCCTATATGAGGAAAGTGTAACTAACACTCGAAATAAACCTCCCATTACCTTCTTCAAGGCAGCGAATATGTCATTGAAAGCAACGTGTGGATATTTAACTGAATCGGCCTGAAGATGCAAGAAGATCTGCACAAGTTTGATATAGTATCTCTCTTCGATCATATCAAGTATTGCTTCATACTATCAAAGCAAAGGCAATTAGAATAGGTGTTATTGAAGTGAGAGCATTGAGTACCATTGATTGATTTGAAGCGAACTGCTTTTGAAGTATAGTGAACCGATTTGCGTCGGTTCTGAACATCTTGGAGTATTTCTTTCTATTGTTTGGTGTCCAGTCTTTGAAAAAGGAAGCAGAGATTTGAATTTTCATCGTGTCGTGCTTTCTCCAAGATCTGTTAATCACTGTTTTCTCCTCCTCTTCCTCTTCAGGTTCCTCGATATCATGGCCGTCTGGCGTATTTTCTTCAGTCTTAACGATGCTTTCGAGGTTTTCGATCACGAGTTGAGTTGCGCGCTTATTTTCTTCGATCTCGCGCTTGCTTTCATTGAGCTTATCGGAGCTCTCGTTCGTATTTTGCATACTATGCTTCAACTGAGGACTAAGGATCTCAAAGAAGCTGTTTCGGAGGTTTTCTTGCTGGGAGTTATTCACGAAGAAGCAAGCTCTGCGTCTTCGAGTCTCCTCCAACGAGCCATTGAGCAGTTTCGCCAGACTTTCAAAACCTTCCTGAACGATGTCGTTTGTGATGATCAAGCCTAGCACCTGTTCGATTTTCTCGATTATCTGCACAAACTCTTCGCTATGACTTGGGAACAAGCATTTGTAATACTTGTTGAAGTGAGTCCAGCTGACTTGGGTATAAATCTCCAAGAGACTGTCAAAGAATGCTCCAATGAATGGATCATACTGCTCTGGGGAAAACTCGTTGTTGAAACCCTGGGCAATATATTCCCATTCATCATGCGAAAGATTCGAAGCATTGACAAGGTATTTTTGCCAAAGCTCCTCGCGGTTTTCTTTTGAAGAGTTCTTTTCGAGAGTTTCGAATGCTGCCTTGTATGCATTAACAATCTTTGGGTCGTCCTGGATTATATTGATAAGTTCTTGGAGTTTTTCTTGGGTGAGGAGGTTGGCAGCAAAGGCTTTGGAGAGAATTTGCCATTGTTCAGAAGGTCGCGGTGGTCGAACGCCCATCTCGGAGCTCTCGTTTTTAAACCACTTGAGCAGGGTCATGATGTCGTCCTTCTCTCTGGCAAAGCTCGCGAATCTTTCAAGATAAATATCTATTTCTTTTGCGTTCAATTCCCAAGATTCGAGTTTAACAATCTGTTGGAGTTTGTGGAAGAGCTCTGATGACTATTATTGAAATTGCTTAGTAAATACGAGCTAAGACAAGTTTTTTTTACTTTCTTGTTTTTAAGAGATGAGGAGAGGTAATTTGAAATCATATAATCTGCTGAAGTCAACAGATTACGTAAGATCAATGGGTGTCTTTCTTGATCAATCTAGAAGGCATTTAGAGAGTAATTCCAAAGGGAAAGTTACGGATTTGGTCAGAGCTTCGATAAAAGCGACACAGCTGGCATTGCGATCATGGACCATATCAATTTGGGCGTCCCAGATGAGAGCTCTTGCGATAATATTCTCAATTTTCTAAGAATAATAACGTTGGAGGATGTAATAAAATTCTGGAGCTTTACAGTAAAGATAGGGCCGTAGGCTGGTAGAGATTTATCATCAAGCTTGATCTTAGCGTAGCCATAATCGTTGTAGTTCAACAAAATCGCTACAGGTAGAGTCTGTATCGGCAGATTCGAGATCGTTTTGGTGTGCTCATCCACTCTCACTTCCATGGTCTCAACGTTACCTTCGCTGTCGAAGAATCCAATTTGAACTCGATGGGTTCTCGTGTGGGGGAATGCTTCTCCACAAGCCTCCTGACGAATCGTGATGCTCTCAAGCTTTCCTTCAGCGGTGGGTTCCCAATCGACGCTCAGTAGATTATACCCCGCGGTAGAGAGCCAGTCTTTCTTCCATCGATCCAAATCAGCTTTCAGCTGTTTATCTTTCGCTTGGACTTCCACTTCGCGAAGAAAATCATCGAATGTTGCGTTTTTCCAGGCGAATTTCGCGAAGAAGATATTCACGGCTCCCCAAAATTTATCAAGACCAACTGCATGTGCCAGTTGCTTGATGCAAGCAGCTCCTTTGATGTAAGAGACTTCATCTAGTTCGGTCTCGAGCTTACTCGTATCCTTTAAGTTCACGGAAATTGGATGTGATGACGGAAGATGATCATGGGCGTAAGCGCGATCTTTCTCATAAAAGAAATGGACCCAACTGTCAGGATATTTGTCTTTTAGGGCTGCAAGAGTCTCCAAAGCATCATGGGCAGCAAAAGTTGAGAAGCTCTTAGCGAACCAGCTTTCATCCCACCAATGGAAAGCGATTTGTGCGCCATACCAGGTGTAAGCAAGATCGCGTAAGGCCTCGTATACCAAAGAAAATCTCTGAACATCTGAGCCGGTTTCAATAGAAAGTAATTTTTGCTCAGAGATTGCTGTTATCACGGAGCCAACGAGAGCTTCGTCGGGAAGAACGACCATATCGTATTTTGGGAAGGGAAAAGAGCATCCGAAGAGGTCTTCAAAGTACTTCATGCATTGAACAATAGCTTCGAACAAATGCTATATCAAATTTGAATTTGTTCATTTTAATGGTGTAGACGAGGACTAACTTACTTCTGAAGGTTCTTTGAATGAGGTCTTGAGTCCTTTTCTACAGAAGATAGACATTTTGATTTCTTTATAGAGACTTGTGCAAGGGATCTCATCGAAGTATCCAGCAAATAGCTTAAAATGATGCAAAGGAATAGGTGGAGTCTCCTTGAATTCCCAAATTTTTCGTGGGACATTGAAATCCTCAAGAAAGTCGTATTTTTTGTACGCTTTTGTGCCTGGTGCATAAACGCTTGAAATATCTCCTATAAGGAAGCGATTTTGGTCATGATGGATTCAATTCGGAGTTACCATTGGATGTTACAGCAAAAGGCTGTGGGACGAACACGAAAAGCTGGACGATGGCTTTAATATCCGGCTGGTCAAAGCAAGGGAATATTCTATGAACGGAAACGGGGCCATTTTTACTCCAGATATACTCTAACTGCATTGCATTAGAATATATATGTCAGTTGATTATTCCATATGAATCAATTCACCTGATTGCTGTCAGTGTAATGCTGAAGTCCATCGGTTCCTTTGGAATAGTGATTTTTAAAGAAGATTTCCACAACGTTCATGCGATGGAGTAAGTCCTGCTGAGGAAGCTCGATTGAGTGAGTTGAAAAAACTTTGGCTGGATCTTGCTCAACATTATTTAAGATAACTCTCTTCACTGTGCTGACTATAAAGAGCTTAGAATCATACTCGCTCCAGCAGTTTTACCATGTGCATCAAGGTAGAGGCTCTCTGAAGCTTGTCTGAGGTCAAAAGTGATCTTCACATACCCTTCATAGTCCTCTAAATCGCAATGAATGCCGTGTATTACATTTGCTAATTGAAAAACTACCTTTGCCAAGGTTAAGAGCGACCTCGTATGCTGCATTGGCCAATAATCCTGATCTTTTCACGCTCTGCTCGAAGTAAATAGGATGCCTATTGTTGTACTAGTCCCCCAAACAGTCGTTAAGCTGAGGAGAGATATATCAATTACTTCAGGGTCATTATATGGTTTATATTCAGGCTCGTCGAATGGTTTTTGAGTCATTTTTACGGTTCCGAATCTCAATTCAGAGCGAGTCAAGCGCTGAGAATATTCAGTTGTCTCGGTGCGTTGAGTCAGCAGCATATCATCTTCTTCCACACGTTCCTCTTCATCACCAAGTTCTCGCATACTTACCGGCCGCTGGGCATTCAGTTTCCTCTCTTCTGGCAGATTAAATGAGATATGGGAGTCTCGATTTTTGGTGTTAGTTTTCACGTAATCGCCAAATGAGCCTTTATTAAGCTTTGAATCGGTTGAATCTCGCTGCAGGTTTTGGATTTCGAAAGATTTTTCAGAAATTTGAGATGAATGGGGTGTTTTGGTCTCTTGTTCTGGTTGGTTGAGTTTTTTCTCTTCTATTGTTTGAGGTGGTGTTTCTTTGACTATTTCTTGAGGTGGATTCTCTTTGTCTTTTGGGAGAGGAGGTTTTTTGTCTGGCTTATCTTTTTTTGATAAGAATAGAATGAGACCGACACCGACGGCCACGATAGCCCCAAGGACAATAGAATATTTAACAATATTCTCAGTTGATAGAGAGCTCTGTTTGGGTTTGGGCTCACTCATTGATGTTGCTAGGTGAGAATCTGTGGATTTGAATTTTGGGCCTTTCGAGGAAGATTTATTTTGGTTCCAATAAGTTTATCAGTTTATTTGAGAGGTGATTAGAAGGAGATAGTATCATATGATCAGAAGAAGTTGCGATTTATGATGCTATAATAATTGGACATGAGGTCTGTCCATTTCGATGAAGACCGTTTTAAAGGAATCTTGAATTATGATAGAGAAAGGAGATTTTGAGGTACACAGTCTCTGAAGCAGAAAGAGATATTCGTTTTTAAATAGTTTGTTTCGGAAATAATACAGAATGGATAGAATATCAACGAGCCTCATTTATGGATGTGTTTTTGATGGTAATGAAAGAAATAACAATATCTATATTACTCATTCAAAAGAAAATCAGTTCAATGAACAATTGTGTTTTTCTGAGTTGAGAAAAAATATTGTGCTAGTTTACTTTTCAATATCAAAAGTTAATGACTCAAGACAAAAGCAAATCAAGTAGGTTAATGTTAAGTATGAGAAAGTTACATCAGTATAAAGTTCAATTTTCTTCTTTTAAGTTAAATTTCTACGTGTTCTGTCTTCATAAATCAGCTCTGAATTCCCATCTCAATCGAGAGATTTTGAGCAATTTATCCACCCCTTTGCTATAATCAAGGCTACCCAAATCCCTCATCTGTTTGTTTCGAGCATTCTTTGTGAAATAAGAAAATGGATTTAAATTTTCTAAACCTGTTTCAGAAGGTATACATTCCCGAGCAAATGATTGCTTATAGCTTCCATTGTCTGCAGGTATTATGAACTCGGAAAGAGGCCTTATAAATAACCGCCAGAGGCTGTCCCCTAATTCAATTCGAGAATCGTATAAGGGTCCTGAAAATCTTTCAAGGTTAAAATGTGATTTCCGACTCTTGAAAGAGAATGTTCCTTCTAAGGGGAGTTTCACATGGAAAATTGATCCAAGGTTCTTGTAATAAGACAGAGCTGATGTATCCTGAAAAACCTGCGCAGTTTTTCGACTGAACTTTGCTTGGAACCTCCGAAGAAAATCTATAATTCCTGCCTTTTGATCATTGGATTGAACACCCTGCAGTTCTGATGCGAATGCACTTAACAATTCTCTTTTTCTATATAATAAGCTCTTTAAAATAATGTCAAATCTGTCATCCAAGGGCAGAAACTCCTGAAAAACTTCAACAATTTTTTCGTCTGGCAACTCTAAAATTTCCTTTGCAGTTTGGATGAATTCTTCCCTATCGTTCTGTCTTAAATATGAGTAAGGAAGTGGCCTTATGGTGGTGCCAATACGAGCTTCCTTCTTCGAAGGATGATTATCAACATTAGCACT
>ENA-UOTX01001134-UOTX01001134.1-compost-metagenome-genome-assembly--contig:-NODE-1134-length-22042-cov-8.589984_pt1 | contig 22042 bp, 13 predicted proteins | sample MGYA00238143_ERZ746982 | MGnify/ENA primary metagenome ERZ746982 (study PRJEB28758, sample SAMN06268862) | compost metagenome | isolation source: single cell | place: USA: California, Emeryville, Joint... | reverse complement strand
AAAAATTCTTTGAATTTCTGGACACTACAATTAGGATATGGAATATCGTAACCTCTGTAGATCAGGTCGGGAATTCTCTGTCTTTGTCTGGAGGATAATGGGGAGAACCAGAATAAAACAAATGAAGTCATAAATAAATCCTTCGAAGTCAAGATAAATTGCTTTGATATCGCTGGATTTTATGGTCTTGGCCAGCATGAAACCTTACTCGTCCGAGCTCTCAAACAATCTGGAAAGAAACGAGAAGATTAGGTCGTTTTCATCAAAATAGAAAAACTCAAATGGTGTCGGGCGCTCTCGTAACACTTGGCTAAAGATTTGAAATGCGTCACTGCCTTCAACTCGACTACGGTGATATCACATTTGCTCACAATTTTGATAAAGATGCTCCTGTCGAGGAGATTGTTCTTGGTTTTGCTCAGCTCGTCAAAAAAGGGAAGCGTTGCACTGGGGGACATCAAACTGGACTCCGGACAGACCAGTGATGCGCTAAGAGTCGCAGATAAATATAGTGTTCCAGATCTAATTGGTGCATTAACCTGGGCACCAGTTGCAGGAGGCATGTTGACTAACAAATACCTCGCAGATGTGGATTTTAGTACTTCTCGATTCCAAATCCCGTTTATTGCCATTACGTCCAATCATATCAAATATTTTGGGCCAGAGACCTAGAAGGAGTTCCAAAAGAATGAGTGCAGCTTCTGGAAATTGCCCAAGAGCTTAGAACGGACAGCTTAGTATTCTAGCTCAAGTGTGTCTAAGCCTGAGTATATTGATGATATTGTTACAGCTGTAGCGCTGTCGAAGAAGATCACTAATGAAATTGAAGAGAAGATTGACAATATCTTCGGACTCGACCAGATCTGGGAATTGATTGGAACACTAGAAAGCCTCATCCTAATCGAAAACTGACTTAGTAGTAAAGAGTTATTAAAATAATTAGTTCGAAATTAGAAACGAAAACAATGAGTAAAGACAATAATTGCTATAATTGACAAGCTTACCTGTCTAGAATATCGTTATATGAAATAAAATGTCTTTCTCTATCCAAAAAAAATAAGCAGCAACATAATTACCAAAAATAGAATAAGATCCCAGCTGAATTTCGGCGGAAATGCATCTCAAAAGTTATCAAAGCAGATTATCTTTCAACTTACAATTATCATTTCTTCAACAATATGATATGTTAATCCAAATCGGCTGTTCAGCTAATTATGCATTTATGTTGATTTTTCTGCATAGCAGGACATTTTCATATGAAGTTGTTACAATCTATTTACTTCGAGCTATTGTAAGTACCCGAATACCTTTAATAGTATGCAAATAGTATTTCCGAGCGTCACAATCATACCGAACGATCTCATGGTCACGTATGGAGTAATAGTTCCTATCAATCTCATCAAACACAAAGAATTCCTTCATTCATTACCAATTATGTACCCAATCGCAAACAGGACTCTTCCCAAAAAGTGTACCGCGCAGAATCTCACGATCTCCAGTTTATTTGAATCATTCCCCCTATCCGAGATGAGTTATAAGCTTGAGAGTTAGCATTACTTGATGAAGGTCCAAGCGACTAATGCTGTTGTGAATATGAAAAATTGCTCAAGATTATTCACGAAGATTCTATTGAAAAGCTCGACAGGCATGGTATTCTTGCGAGTGACAGGATCCTATTAAGACTTTACAGCAAAAATTCTTTCTTTGAATAGCAACTAGAGATGCTGTGACCATTCGTGCTCCGATCACTGTAAATGTGTTGATAACGAACATCACTCCGAACAATGATAAGCATTTTGCCAAGAGCAGTATTTTGGCCTGTAAATCAAACTTCGATGGAACTAAATTCATGTGGTGATTGGACCAGGGTATTTAAATTCATACTTCTGATGCCAAATTGTGATGCGAAGTTTGATGGCAGCGGGGTTGTAAGGCAATAATACAAAGTTGCGTTTCCCAGCACAGCAACAACCAGAAGCAGTATCTTGTTTATCCTGACAATCTGCTTTCTTCGTTTTTTCTTACTCTCAAGTTCAGGATCTAACAAATATGATAAATTGTGAAAACCGATGCTTTTTTCATAGCTGCTACCAGTTGTAGTTGGGGCCGAAGTGTATTTCGATAGGTTAGCCTTGCCTTGAGGCTGGTTTTCCTTCTTTGAGGTGGTTATTTTGTCTTTGGTCTCGGTTTCTTCTTTCTTGCCTTTATTCTTTGCCATTATCGTAAATTAAATCGAAAGATATTAAATATTTAATCGACTTCTGAATTCGCTACTCAGTAACTAACCCGCTTCCAAACCTTATTCCTATGATGTATATAAACATACTTGAGTTTAACAGAGCAAACTCCATTCTTTTTCGCCAGTAACTATGCACAAATGAGACAAATTTCCAATAATTCAAATGCTTTTTATGGAATTCACAAACCCATTCCAACTCCTTAAACCATACGACATCAAGCATTCATGCCGACAAATGTGATGCAGCGAATAATGTCTCGTAGTGTGTTTCGTTACTTTCACATTTTCAGTGAGGAAAAGACCATCATTAACTAATTTCTATACCGTTTTTCTTGAGAATGATTTAAATGTTTCGCTAAACGCAGTATTCCTTATTAAATTTGAACTGATAATGGAAAACAAAGTGACTGAAAACAGGTAAATTACCTTCCATCTCTCCTAACTCACAGATCTACCTGTCAGCAACAGCAACATGGAGGAGTTTACCGACGCTTTCGAAAACGAAGAGGACCTTAAAAAATATCGAAGCCAATTTCTTAACGGAAATCAACCTGAAGAAGAAAAGAAGGACAATGCACCTAAAAACGTGACAAGAAGGAAGCCAAATCTCAATTTGATCCTGAATCCAACCAGGCCAGGCGCGAGGTTGACCGAAAAATCACTTAATTCCACCACAAATGCCATTTCGAATAGTATGGGACAGAATTTCATCTCCAAAGATGCCGTGGCACGCAGCCAAAAAGAGAATTTAGTAACTCCTGAGGTTTTGAGTGGCACAACGAAAAGCCTTGCAAACGAAAAAGCGAACTTCGAAGGAGGATTTCACATTTCAAAACCACATATCGAATCAGCTGGCAGCAATTCAGCCAAATGCCACGATTGGGGTTCTGAGAGCGACTCAACTTCAAACGTCACTCAGTCAGCAGATAAAAAGACGAGTTTTTCTTTCGCTGGAGCCACGAATCAGCAGATGTCTAGATCCTGCAGAAACCCAGCCGGAAGCCAAAGTTTTTCCGAAAACGCGAATACGGAGAGTCCGCAAAGAACCAAATCCACCGGCAAAGGGCAAACAGCGAAGATGCCATCTTGGATGATGCCGCTCTTTGGAAAGAAAGGAGACCCAGTGCCTTTTGCAAAAGAAGTGCCTAAACTAAACGATAAACACCAATCTGATTTCTCTGATATCACGACTCTCCAGATAATTCCAAACGAAAATAAAAAACCGACCAAAGGCGCCAACGCGTCATGGGTAGCGAAATTCAGCCCTGACGAAAATTACCTGGCTGTTGGTGGAGCAGATGGAGTGCTCAAAGTGTTTGTGGTGAACAACACTCCCTCGTATACTCTGGAAGAGATAGTGCAAGGAAACATACATTTGCTGCTGCCGAAATATACGAGCTATGTAAAGCATACGGGTGATATCATTGATTTGGATTGGTCAGCAGACTCAAAAAGAATTATTACAGCCTCTTTAGACTTCAAGGCTATGTTGTGGGATCTGGAAAAGCCAGAGCCTTTGCAGATCTTCAACCACTGCGATATTGTGTCTTGCGTGAGTTTCCACCCTCTCGTAAGTGCTTATTGACCGTTCAAGTCTAATTATTGAAAAATATAAGGCTAAGGAATTATGTGTCACTGGCTGTTTTGACAAACTGACGAGAATTTGGGACATGAACGATAATAAGGTTGTTGACTGGTTCCAAGCGCAGGACATGATCACCGCGCTCTGCTTCAGTCCTGATTCAAAATATCTCCTCGTTGGTTTCTATCGAGGTGTAGTGAAGATATACCGCGCAGATCAGGTTTGTTGTGTCTGTCAAGCACCGTGTTTACTAACGCAAAATTTTAGGGAAAGCTGAAATTTGAAACGGAGATCAAATGCAAAAATCAGTATTCATTCGGCAAGCGTACTAAATACGGAAAGAAGGTGACGGGCATTCTGTTCCTCGATGAGAATCAGTTTTTGGTCTCGACCAACGACTCGCGGCTGAGACTCATCGATTTCAGTAGCTTTCAAACTGTTGTAAAGTACAAAGGCTACACGAATAAAAAATATCAAATCAGGCCAAATTATTAGTAAATTTACTTGAAAATGAACTCCATTGCTTATCTTCTGAATATAGCCCTGAGAAAGATATGATCATATCGGGTGCAGACGATAACTGTGTGTACATATGGAATAAGACCAGCGATTATGTCCCTGAGATTAATCCGAAGTAACTTCAGTAACTTTGTGTCGCGTGCTTATCAAAATAGGTTCCTAAAAAGGAAGAAAAATCGAAATACCAGCTATGAGACGCTCAGGCCGTTCGAAAAGGATAGAACGACGATTGCGTTATTTGTACCATTTGGTATTATGAAAAAGATCCAACAGAAAATGTTAGAAGTCTGGAAGGATCAGTATTTGGATTCCCTTATGCTATTCATAAGCTACGAATCTGACATTAAAATCGTTGGAAATTTCCTTACGTTAGGGCGTTAGAAATGGGTCAAGGACCACTCTACTACATTTCGTGAATGAGTTGTTACTTTGCCAATTAATCGCTAGATAGGTGAATCACAAAACAACGCTGGGTTCTTTTTTCGTTATTTCATTTACTCAGGCTTGGAATTCATTATTAATGCTATTTTTTTTCAGCTCTGTAATAATGGAATAATTTCATAGATGATACTTCCATGATTTTTTCAATGGTTCATAGATTGATGAATCAGAAAATTTTTTCAGAAACTAAGACCATTGTCTGTTTATTTCCAAATGGAAATAGCAGATCACAGCAAATCATACTGTAGTTTGCTCGAGTAGTTAAAATAAATTTAATCTAAGAGCCAAATTAGCTCTCAAATCGTTCGACTCTTATCGCTTCAGGCCTTCAGATATCCATGTCAGGAGTTTATAAAGCAGCCAATGACCTCAGCATTGAAAAGAAGAAGATAAAGATGTACTCTTTCCATTTGTATTTCAAGTGCCAGTACAATTGTTTCGATCAGAAAGATTCAATAGAATTTTGTATCGAACAGTGCCAAAAAGGTCAATAATTGCTACAGGAAACTCCGATAGCTAAAATGTTTTGGATTTCTAGATTACAGCGCTTTTGTGGATTACAAGAAAAGAAATAAAATCCCTGAGGCACGCCTTTACTATCATGAAATAACTGAGGATGCTGTTAAAGACAAAGAAAAATACTTCGCAAGGTAAATGATCACATTTCCGATTGACTTAAATAGACTTCTTGTTAAAGCCAAAAGAAACTCGCAGAAATTGAGCTTCAGCAGCAGAATTATTTGACCAGTCTCAAGAGTTACTTGAAAGGTCTTGATGATGCTTATAGCAAAAAGAAATAATTTCATAATTTGTATTTCTTGTACTGTGCACCTTCAACTGATGTTGTTTTCTTGTGTTTATTCGAAAATACGAACAGTCGACGATTATGCACAACCTCTTTCATTTCAAACATAACGCAGAGCTCATAGACCAGATAAGCCCAAGTATTCATAGCTTACGTTGCAGAATTCGAGAGCCAGCTTACTCTCTTACTCGGTGGCTTAGCAAAACAGTAATTTCTTTCAGATAAACATTAAACTTTAATACTCTCTTCTGGCAACGTCAGACCGCATTTCATTTCCTTACAGGAATCTTGATATAGCTAGAAAGAGTTCAGCCATGCTTAGTTAGTATCAGCACAATCTATAATAATTCCTTCCGATTACAAAGTGTCCTAAAATTGGTTCATTGGTCAGTCTATTGGCCAGAAATCTGACTACACGGCCTATAAAAGCCGCATGCAAAAAAATAGCAGCATTATCAATCATAGCAGTAGCACATATATCTCTACAAAGCATGTTTAGCCTAAATCTTGATCTGTATCTCAAAACATTAAAGGGAGGAAACTGTCTTTCTGAAAGAGATCTTCGATTGGTCTGCGAAAAGGCTAAAGAAATTCTGATTGAAGAATCAAACATACAGCCTGTCTCCGCTCCAGTTAACGTGTGCGGCGATCTCCATGGTCAGTTTTATGACCTTTTAAAACTGTTTGAGACTGGAGGGGAAGTGCCTTCAAAAAACTACATCTTCATTGGGGACTTCGTCGATCGAGGTTATAACTCCGTTGAGACCTTTGAATACCTCCTCTGCCTGAAGCTCAAGTACCCTTCGAACATCACGTTACTACGAGGCAATCATGAGTCAAGGCAGATCACTTTGCAATATGGTTTCTATGATGAGGTTGTAAGGAAATATGGGAATGCGAACCCATGGAAATATTGCACAGATGTCTTTGATTATCTAGGAATCGGAGCAGTTATTGAAGGGAAAATTCTTTGTATTCATGGAGGCTTGTCGCCTAACGCTGACGCGAGCACCCTCGACAGCATGCGATTAATTGAGAGAAACATGGAAATTCCTCATTCTGGGCCGTTCACCGACATAATGTGGTCAGACCCAGATGATATTGAGGGCTTTAAAGTCAACCCGAGAGGAGCAGGTTGGCTTTTTGGAGGCAACATAGTGAAGCAATTCAACTACATAAACGGGTTGGAACTCATCTGTAGAGCACATCAGCTTGTTATGGACGGATACAAGTTTTGGTTCCCTGAAAGGAGTTTGGTTACAGTGTGGTCAGCACCAAACTATTGCTACCGCAGTGGCAACGTTGCCTCGATCCTCAATATTAATGAAAACCTTGAGAAAGAGTTTAAAATCTTTGACGCTGCTGTTGAATCTGAGAAGAGTATCAGACCACGCAACGTTCTTCCCTATTTCCTCTAGATCTTCAAACTTATTGATATCAGATTTATAAAAACAAAATGAGAAATAAATAATAAATAAGATTAGACATTTTTTTTTTTTGAAAGCTGCACCTGAACTTGCTTGCCAGAAACTTTGTGATCGTAAACATCTTTACAATATATTGTAAATATCTTAATTACATAACCAGATCATTATACATTTACATGGACTTAGATAGCTGGATTGAAGCTCTTGCAAGGAAATAAAGAATCTCATTAAATTTAGTGTTTTGACTTCTGTTGTTTCAGGTGAGAAAAGCGTTATCATACAAAGTTAAAGGGATAGTAGCAATAGTAAACCTAGCAAGAGTAACTCCTCACCAGACAAAATTAAATCTTTAATTGCGAATTATGCATCAATACAAGCATAAACGAATTGAATGCAATCTTCATATAATTGAAATGCAGAAAACAACAATAACAACAACAATATAAGCATTTCGAAGCATCAGTAATTGCGCATATCATAATGATATTTTTCATCCAAGAGCGTCGTTAGATTGACTTGCTTCGTTTCTTTTCGGCCTCTGTAATAAGCGGCTGACCTGAGTAAATCATAGAGTGCGCTCTGTGTCCAAGTCCGCTTCTCAATGTCATTGGTCGAATTAAAGGAGCTTTGTCTTCAAATTTCATATGTTGTCTAAGAGATCGTATCTTGGTGTCATTTCCTCTTAGCACTATATTGCTCGGGGAATCCGTAAGCAGCTCTGGACTCGTAAATGCGTCCATTGAAGGTAATGAAAAAACTGAACCCATTTTTTGATAATTTTTCGTTCGATTTTAATATTCTATTCTACCTTTAATCTTAATTCAATCAAATAAGCTAAATTATTTAAGCCAGTAGTCTACAGTAGAGAAGATTCGAATTAATAGAACATCCACTGGGAAATCGTGGATAGCGTGAAAAAACACCAGTATTTCAGCAAATCGTTTCTGTCTTCAAGTGCTTAGGAGTTTTATGACTGGTTTATGAGGCAATTAGACCTCAGATGAAACGAATTTGCTTGCTCTATAAGCGAAGGATTAGGATAATCAGCATTGAAGTTCAGACCGCTTTGTATTTACAATAAAGATAAAGGGAAAAAGAAGGCTCGACTGTCACAAGCACAACTCAAATTAATATCGAATGGGTTCGTGTTCGATTACTTAGAGTCCTCTACTCCGAAATGTGATCCCATTTTCCAGGGAGGTAAAGAAAGGCTTCTGAAATTAAGAAGCAACTTTTTAAAAAAAAATGTTTCGAACTGAGAAATAAATCGGAAGAGGTAGAGTGTCATCTCTTGATGCTCTGATAATTATATTTTATTGAAATAATTCGCTTCGGAAAAAAGGATCCGAAATCAATTATCGCTTTCCCCATTTTTCTGCTCGAAAAACATTGGTTAAGCTTCCCTAACTAAGGTTTTCAGGGCGATTAGTAAATTATATAAATAATAATAGCTCTACTAGACACTTTTTGCGCTTGATAGCTCAGCAAATTTCTCCACTACAATCAATATTCATGAGTTCTCTCTACCTGCAGCAACCCTAGGCAGATAAGCTACTTTTTCAAGTTCAGATATTTTGAATATGTAGTCGAAATTTAATAGCAACTCTCGACAAAAATTTATCCAATTCAAATTTAGTCAATTCTTCAAACTTAGGCTTTATCAATTCCGTTTACTAAGAAAGACTCTTACACAAATAATCAAAAAAAAAAATTCATGAAAGTAAAAATTCTACCCTATTGTTCACACGATCAAACTTTTAATATAGATCTCATGCAATTCTTCATAGAACTTTAGGTATAAGAATTTTTCTTTTCTTTAGGCTCTTTCCGTCATCGGATTCCCTGTTCCTGGGTTCTCAGCACCCTCTTTCGGCCCAGCTTGTGTCTGCTGGGCTCCTTGCGTGCCGTTGTTATTCAACATATGCGTAAGTATCTCCTTCGTATATTTCAGCCTCTTGGCCATCTCAGTATTACTGCTTTCTAACGCGCTTGCCAATGGATAATTCGATCTTTCACCCTTCTTGTTCACGTAGGTCACCATCTTATTCTCCGAGCTCAAGATAATCTCAGTCTTATCTGTAAAGTTCACCTGGACTATCTTGTTGCTCAGCCTGAACATGATCGCATGTTTCGTCTTCATCCATTTCTTCACATAGACTGTTCCGAGTTTCTTCATCTCTTCGTCATTGTTTTGATTCGCGTCAACCTCGGTTTTCCCGTCGCCTTCTAAATAGCTTCTGAAATGTTGAAGCAGCGTCACCTTCTTCTGAAGCTCTTTCGGATAATCAGAAAGAGTATGCGAGGTGACGATATCCTGCTTATCAGTGGGTCTTCGTTCCATGTATTCAAACAATGATCCTTTAGAGTCAAGTATTATCTTTGAAGAGTCATTGAAGAACACGCCTGTAGCACCATTCGACAGCAGATATCCCAACCCATATTTCGAGGAATAATCGACCCATTTCTTTACCCACACCTCTGAGGTTTTGCTTGGCTTGATTTCGAAGTCGTTCGTCTTTTTCAATGGCTGCGAGGATTTGAAATTATTCGTTGTTGAGGTAAACTTGGAATTCGACGCGGTGTTGAAATTGTTTACCGTCTGCGTCGGGTGGAAATTAGAATCGATATTCTTGTTCAGCTTATTATCAGTAGCGTCTTTCGAGAAGCCAACACCTTGAGTGCTAATGAGATTATTTCGTTGGTTCTGAGGCAGTTTGACGTTGTCATTGTTGCCAATGGGAGTAGTATCAAGCATTTTTTGCGTAGTAGAGGTCTTGAGGCCGTTTCCTTGAGGGAGGAACTGTCTTAGATACGAAGCTGATGGAGGGCAAGCGAGCGTGGAGGCAGGTAAGAGCTTGGGGATCGTACCGCCGTGGTTCATGAAAGGATGCTGCAAGATCTCATCAAGCGAGGGTCTACGCGCTGGGTCGAGGTTAAGGATCCTTGTGATCAGCCCCTTGGCCGCGTCAGAGAGAGGCACGTGCTCAGGGAACGAGTAAGAGTTCATTTTAATTTTTTTGTAGGTGGTTTTGACATCAGGTGTCTCAAATGGAGGTTTACCTACCAAGAGAGTGTAGCAAATGACTCCGAGAGACCAGATGTCGACCTCATAGGAATGTCCAACCTTCCCGTCGAGGATCTCGGGCGCGATGTAGTTCGGTGTACCGCAAATTGTGCGTTTTTTCTCTCCATCAAATTCAAGTTTCGTCGCGAGACCAAAATCACCGATTTTGATCTCCATATCACCGCTGAGGAACATATTACCGAGCTTCAAATCACGATGGATGATTCGATTGCTATGAAGGTACTTGAGCGCAGAAATGATTTGCACGACGTAGCATTGCACTTCGAGTTCAGTGAGTCGTTTTCGTCGCTTCAAGAGCTCATTAACGGTCTGATTGGTGCAGAGTTCAAGCAAAATGTAAACGGACTCTTGATCTTCGAAAACATGCTCAAAATTAACGATATTTGGGTGGCGAAGGGATTTGTGGATCTTGATTTCAGAAATCAGTTTCTGTCGTGCTCGAGATTTTGTCAGCGAGGCCTTGGTGATGATCTTAGCAGCTTGGACTCGTTTGGTTTCTTGGTTCGTAAACTCGTAACATTTGGCGAATCCGCCTTTTCCGAGGAGTTTTCCTCTCAGATACCGTTTGACTGCAACATCTCCATTTACCTTGGAGATCTTCTCTTCAATGATGATCGGCTGATCGCCGTTTTCGTTAGCCTTAGTGTCCGGGGCTTTTGTTTGCTGGGTGTTAGGTTCCATTTGACCTTAAAATGAATGACCTGTCTCCTAACAGTGGGTTTTTAATTTAATAATCGTCCGAAAAGTTAACACTCACTCAAGTTCAATATTTAAATGAAATACGGTTCAATTTTGGATTTTATTACGTCACTCGGTGAGGGTTTTTAAATGATTGAATATAGATGTCACAGGGACCAATTTCAAGTTAATTATTCTGAAGACTAGTATTTATGTAGAGAGGGCAAGCCAGTTGAGACGATAGAACGGTTTAATATTCTGTTAGCTGGGTTTTCATTGTGAAAATTTAAAGAGATGATCTCGGTGACGAGCTGGTCTAGAAGACTTCAGATGAATCGAACGAAAAACGTGTGCGAGCCTTCTTTGTTCTCTGTTGCCGAAGTTTTAGCTTGTGGTAGGAGCGTGAATGGAGGGTAGGTATCAAAATACAAGAGAAGGCGAACTCTAAATCTAACAATTGATTCCATTCGATTTGATTTGAGCTCAAACATAGTTATCTATGGTTTCTTGGGGACATATCATCAACGGATCAACGGAATACCTCTTAGTGAAAGCTTTTGAATGCAGTCATATTCAATTATTCCGTTGAATGGATGAATTTAACAGGCTACTAAAATGAACTTTTACTTTCGGGCAATCAGTGTTTAATGCAAAAGTAGCATAGCAGCTCAAGAAAAGAGTCTCAACGTCTAAACTATTAAATGTGTAATGTTAATGGTTTGTGAGGCTAAATAAAAAATGAGTCTGGAAACTATTCAGCAATAATGATTGTTCGAGCTTGAGAAGTTTTCTTTTTTATAGTTTAACAAACATATTTAGCATATATAAGCACTTATGCCTCCTACAAAGTTATGTTATTCTTCTCCTTCATGATATTAAATTCAAGACAAATGAGGCTGGAATCGATATTTCACTCTCTGCAATTCTATGTATCAATATTAGGCTTAACCTGGCGCCTCTAATTACTCATTGCATCAGAATCGCCAGACAAGAACACAGCTCTGCTATTCTTCGTTCAGCTTTATGTTTGAATTTTTTGAGTTGGATTGCTAGAAGAGTTATGAATTTCTCTAATTCAAAAGCTCGGGCTGAAAAAGCCTGATAAGGCAATACATCTAAGAAGCTGGGTGATATGTTTGGGCATCCAGTAGAAACAACAACAAAAAAAAGGTAGACGAGGAAAATATTGCAAGATGAGAATAGCGACATTTTTCATTTGATCTTGTTCACACTTTCAATATGAGATTATACCACTATTGGAATTTTTTTTGAAGAAAAGACGCATACAGCCTGATTATCAATATTCTATACACAGGAGGAATTACTGTTAGAATTAAGAAGTTTTTTGCATCAGGGAAATTTTGAATCTTCCGAGAGAAATAACAGACAATCAATACCTATAATAGCTTTTATGTCTCTGACATAAAGCAGCTAAACTTGACTGAATCTGTATATTCACTTGAAAGATGTCAAATTTCCCTATCATATTATACTTCTTCCGAGGGAGTTTGACTGCTGCATCCCCTAAGAGCAGCTGCAGCCCCAAACTTCTTCTTACATGCAGCTTACTCTATTCCTCCCCTTGAAGAAGACTGAGGGAAATTTGATTTCGTGAAAGTTAATATAGAGCACTCACTTCAGTCGCCTGCTCTATTTTTCCTCTGGTAATTTGAAATTCTTTATAACTTTCTATTTCTGCTGGCAATAAGAGCACGTGAATCCTAAGAGATATGATGATATGAAATTTCATATCGAACAATTTGGAGCCCTGATCTAATATGATTCTATTTGCTATAAACCACGAATCATTGGCAATAGAAGGATATAAAATAAATTTGTTTCCTTAATCATGTTTATGAACTTTTCGCATCATATCTCATAAATCCAGAAATTATGAAAATATGTATTTTTGGAGCCATAAATTTGTTATAATAGTTCTTTACTTTATTAAGAAATGAGCAAAAATATTGGTAATCTGATGGCCTTAGAGTCAATTACAAGGAAACTCTTTGGCTATCTCATGCACAGCTGAAGGAAGAGACCTTCTTAGTGAAGTGGAAGAAACTTTCAGGAACGTCTAATCAATTAGTTGACAGTGATGGAATTTGGCATTTAAATCGAATTTGTTCGCGAACATTTGAAACTTTTCTAAGTTCTTTCAATTATTCAAAATATTTCTCATCGTTATCTCTTTAAAAGTTGTTTGGAGCTTCGGTCAATATTACACAGCTCTTTTTCAATAGTGATAACCGATAGCAGATGAAAAATCAACAATTTCCACCGTCTTTTGGTACGACACATGGATTTCCTTTTCATCATGAGATGATATTATCAAACCATAGATAATCTGAAAGATATCAAATTTGGTTGTAGAGCTGCCAGCGGATAGGAGTAAATGATTTCGAGTATAAAAATAATGAAAAATAGATGGCGCTCTTCCATTCTTATAAATAATATGCATTCTGGTATAGGATCTGGTTTTTTTTTTTCGAAGTTTTGAAATTAGAATTCTTCAGAAAATACAATGTCTAATTCTGCTTCCTAATCGTGTTCTAAGAAAAATTCATTAACTACTCTAAATTCAGAACGACCTTAATCTTTAAAGAAGTTTCTATATGTAGGTTTACCTCGTCTCGAAATTATGAGATCGAGAGAGAAGAGAGAAAGGATATATAAAGAAGCATTTATTAAAATAAAAATACACTGTCCAAATCGATTTTGGTAGCCCTCGTTATTCGAAGAAGCAGCACCGTTTTCAACTCTCATCGCTATTACAACCGGATCGGAGAGACTAGCCCATAGCTTTACAGAAGAATGATTGAATGGGTAGTTGAGATTGTAAAATCGACATGCTTAGCAAAAAAAAAGAAAAGAAGAATTATACCATGAACCCAAAAATGATTATCAGCCAGCGTTCAAAGCGTTTCTTGGAAATTGAAAGCGCTAAATCGTATTAGAATAATTTGGAAGTTTTTGTTCAATTATATTGGGTATTTGGCATATAGGAAAAAAAGAAAAATGAAATCTAACAGAGCTATGCAATCGCCATTGGCATTGGCATAGAGTTACTTATGAGCCTTATGAGCTTGTAATTCAATAATCAACTGTGGGCATATTCATTTAAGCATCAACTTAAGTCTTACGTATGATATTTTTTCAACGACTGAAGCAAAGGGTGAAACATTCTCTTCAGTAGCATGGAGGAACTTCAATAAGTGGACAGTGCTAGGCTTTAAACGCATTTAATCACAAATAGTCCTGAATTTGGGTAATTCACATTCATCTAATCCAAGAAATCACTTCATAACAAGGAGAATTAGGAATAACAATGAATAAAGTTACCTCTTCACCTAATATTAACTAAAGTAGTTTGTAAAAGCATAGATATCTACCCTTTATGAATGGTTCACGATATAAATATACTCATTGCTTCATATCTAACCAAACCAAGCTCAATACAGCTTGTAAAGATATTTTCCGTGGTTGAAGTTGAGGCAAAACTACCGGCTCAGTCAAGGTGATACTATCAAATTAGATCTCAGGTAATAATTGTCATTTTTCATGAAGAAGCGTATTTTACCATTCGTTAGCATTTTTAGATTATGAAAAATTTTGGAAATATTTGAGAGTATATTCATTGATCCAGCGAACGCTTTTGCGAAGAGATCTTAACTTATAGTCAAAGAATATCTATGAATACTTTAATGCCTTACGACAGAGATATGGTATTTATAACTGGTAACTTTGCTGCTATTGTCATGAGTAACGAGACCATCTTTTTCGTAAGATGAATAAAAACTACGCTCTTTGAATGACTAAGTACTTTCTGTATATTTTACAAAATAATAACTTCGGCTCGATACATCTATTAACAAACAATAATTTCTATCCTCCTTTTCTTGACGCAAATATCACTCCAAAAACTTTGCTGACACCACTGATTCTAATTTAATTGTATAATCAAGTTAGATAATCAAACACAATCCAAACTTTACCTTCCTCAGTAACTTTAAACGAAAAAATAATTTTTTCTGCCTTGAAATCAATCAAGTTAACATAACCATCGCTTGAAGCGACGAGAAGAAAATTCCCGCAAGGGCTCCATTCAAGTGAATGGATACTCTTATTTTCTGTATTTACTGTTCCCTGCGTCATTTTATTCAGCCTAAGGATCTTTGAGACTCCTTTTTCACGTTGGTCATAAACAGCAATCTGGTCTTGACTGAGGTTCCAGGCCAATATATCTGCTTCTTTATGCCAATTAAGGCAATAATAATTCTTGGTTTTCCAATCTTTCAGAAGATATATAGTATTTAATCATATTTGAAATGAAGATACTTCTCCGATCAGTCACCTCCAGTGCCGTTTTATGAACCATTGTATTCTTTTCCAAATCAACAAGATTTACAAGGTCTAAACCAATTCTGACTGCGAGAAGGGAATCACTTTTGGGGTTCCATTTGCAATAGCAATAAGCGTTTACAAAAGCTAATTTTCCCATTAGAATATTTAGAATATTGGTCGAATGACGATTGATATTACTGAAATCTTTTACGTGAATATAGTTGAAATACGAGTTCGTGCCTACGCTGGAAACAATCATATTCCCTCCAATATCCACTGTTGCAACCTTAAACCCCTCTTTATCGAACTCCATGCAGGTTATTTTATCTAGTACGAAGATTCAGCAATGAAAGTACTTAGAGTACTTCTATGGAGAGGAGGAACTTTCGCTCTCTTTATCAGATTGAAATCTTCGAGATTGAAGAGGCTATATCCAAAATCCGGTGTGGAATTCAGCAGTCCAACAAAATTTCTAGGCTTACTGAGTGATATATACTCAACAGCTAATGAGTGGTTGAGGTGATAATAAGATTAGATGAAGAACTTACCTTGCAATTTCACTCTTGATGTCGTCTTTAAGATATCTAAATCAAAAATATCTAACACCGTAAGAGTTTTTGTTGACGCCATTGAGAGTAAGTGCGATGAGTCTGGTAGAGGAACCACAGTGCAATTTACTTGAATGAAAAGATAAAGCTTAGGAAGTAGTAATAAGAGCTGATATACTGCAGTCTTCGAATTGAGGACCTTGAAAGTTAGCTATACTTTTGCTTGCTCCGATGTCATAGATAGCGATTTGGTTTGAGGGCAATGTGGTTGAGACAAATTTGAATGGGTAAAGGTCTATATACAGATTTCAATGATGAAAACATTGAATGTTACTTTTTGTTTCCTTATCCATAAGGAATTTCTGTGTAGTTTCGATAATTATGCTGTTCTCCTCTTCGATATCCAATTAGAAGCGCAAATGGATCCAGCAGAAAATTTTTGTAGCTTGTGATATTTTAATTTCAGAAAATAAAAAACATAGAATTTTGAAGGCAACGAACAGATAAGTTCCTCCCTTGTAAATATTAAATTCTGGATCAATCGAAAGTTATTCAAAGCTGATCTGAGATTCGATGATAATAAGCATCGGATGTGTCTACCTACATATGTCTTTGGAGTCCATCTCAAATAGAATTTATTATTAAACAAGCGACAATACATTATTTTACACTAAAGCATTACTAGTTTTCTACAAATGCATTAACGACTCTCCTTTTCCAAGGAGAAAGATCTTATTAAAAGCAACCTTGTGTAAGGTATTTTCAAGTTCAGATAGCAAAAGTATTGAGCAAAAAAAAAAACAACATCTGAGCAGTTATAAATTTCGAATCGCTGATGAAATTTGTAAATATATCTAATTAAGCGGAATGTACATAGAAGCACCACCCAAATGGATTCTCTTATATAAGACTTTGAAACTTCGCAATTAATTTTAGAATATTGTATTCAAAGTTCCATTATTGATTATCCCGGACCTTTTTTTCTAGCCTTGGGCTTTTCATTATCGAGTTATCACTCAAATTAGACAGGTTCAGCGTCATATTCGGATCAAACGCACGAAATGCTGGATTCAAGCTGCCTGTCTGATTATTCAATGATTGATAATACTGCGACATCCAATCTGAGCCTGTGTTTGGTTGAGGTTTCTGCTGCCCAAGTGCCATAGAACTCAACGGCAGTGGCGAAAAAAGCATAAAACTCTGCTCTCGTCTCTCCGTGCTCGTATTCACCTTCTCATATTGTCCTAAGTCTTGTGTATAACGATTCGTATCTTCTAATTGCAACTGCTCAAATAACTTCAAATCAGGGTATTCATTGGCAAGTTCAGGTTTCCCACCCTTTTTGAGCAACTCTCTTCCAAGGACATCATCTAACATCCTCTCATCGCCTTTCTGCGGATGGAAAAAATCTGCCATGCTGTCTTGCTTCAAGATATCGGACATCCCTGAGTCAATTCTACCATACTTCGTCCAGTAATCTCTCGTACCTTTTTGAAGTTTTTCATTATTGGCTGGCCTTGTTAAATCCTCCCTGGAGAGATACTGACTGAATCCCTCTGAAGACTGTCTCGAAGGCTGATCGTTTTTGTATTGGGTCCAATAATTGCTCAGATTTGACGACTGTCTTGAGACTTGTTCCATCTTATCGTTTCCAGGACGAGTAATCGACTGTGGAAAAGCTGCGTAGGGAAGGTCTGAAGGCTTGGAAAGCAAGAAATTGATGTTCACGTTGAATTGGTCGTCGTTCTCGCCGCTAAATTTCGAAAAATCATTCGGACTCTTATTAAATCCCTCCTTATGGTCCTCCAATGCCATCATATCTAAGTCCCTTCGAAAAGCACCAATTCCAGGTGACTGTGTGTCGATATTTCTCGCTCGTTGCATTCCAATTGGGCCTCGCTTATCTGGCGAAATGCTCAATTTCGATCCGCTTTGAGGAACTGCAAATTTTTCAACCAATCCTTCATTAGGTCCCTTTTGATTATTGGTTTGCTGAGATAAGGTGTTTAACTGAGTGAGTAAATGGGTCAATTGACTCGAAATCGCCTCGATTTCTGATGTATTTGAGCTACATTGCTTCGATTTCAGAGTCATTTTCACATTCTCTACTCTTCTATTGATATTTTCAATCTCCTGCGATATCTGCGCTGGGTCTCCAGAGCCAAGAATGCCAGCTTGAGCCTCTAAATTTTGTTTGTTCTCTAGAATGATCTGGTTCGGTTGGTGCTCCATTTTTATCGCTAAATGATCGTCTTCCTCGCCTGGTTCATCTATCATATCCTCATTATCATCTTCTTCTCCTTCTTGCTTGACCTGCATCCGACTACCGCCAGGTTTGTGAAAGAAATCTGGATAATCGTTAGCAGTAAACCTGATAATTGTGCGTTTTCTTTTGTTCAATTCGAAATAGTCTGTGGGGTCATAGTTTCCTTGTGAAGAGTACTGGATTAGCTTTCCTGTGAGATCTTCGAAGAAGAGCAGCAGCTTTAAATTGCAAAGCATGGATAGTTCTGATGCTTTTTTCAATAGTCCAAACTTGCGTTTATGAAACGTGTCTTTCCTACTCTTTTTAGAATCAATGACCTTAATTTCATTTCGTTTCTTTCCCATTGTAACAGTGCTATGACAGATTTATTATTTTTGTTCCTTCTTGTACTCGTTTATTATTCGTAAATTATTTAATTTTGATTGAAGGTGGAAGTTCGAACAATATCAATATTTATTCTAAGTTCAGTATGCAAGCTCTAAGAAATTTGCGAGGCTAAGAACAGCGTACACGCTTAAACTTTCTAACAATTGATGAGAGCGACAGAGGATAAAAGTATTCAATTCTTTTGATTTATGTGAAGTCCAAAAAAAAAAAGAAAAGAAAAAAAACCGCTTAACATAATTGAGGAAGTCTGGATAGTAGAAATAATGAGCATTATAAGAGGCTTTCGCACTGAAGCTTATGGAATTTTTTATTAAATAGCAGTATTCGCAGACTTTCATAATGTCAGATGAATGCAGAAGGGGTATTTTTAATTGTTACCGAATCAAAAAAAAGTTGAGTAGCTCATGGATCTCTCGAATCCATTGATCGATCGAATAAAACTGGCTTTGATTCTCTTTCTCAAGAGAAAAACCAAAAAAAGACCATCTCTTTAATTAGAGTTAATGGAAGGAGTGCTATTTAAGGTTCCAAAAAAAAGCAACAAAAAAAAAAGCGAAATAACAAGCAAATATTGCAAGTGCGAGAGGAGTTACTACTAAATTAGGCGTCGATTCATATCAGAAACTTAAAATCTGCTGTGTACAGATATTGTTATCGATCCGGAAGCTGAAAAGGTGTCCTTCACTTTCTGATTTACAGAATATTAAAGTTTGATGTTTCGTTACATATAAAGAGTAAAATGAAATAAATTTTTTTTTGACTTTTCAATGAAGATAAAAAGAGAAAACCAATTCTGAACATTCATGAATTTGGAATTTCCAAAGAGACCGATAGGATTGTTATTTCGAGAATTCCACATTTTTCAAGAAGAGTCAGTCGCAAACGATCAAAATGGAAGTGTTATCATCTGTTTGTTTTTAGGAAATCTGCGGCAGAAGGTGGTTGAAATTGATAAGATGTGAACTGCATCAAATAGAGTCACATATAAATGTTTGTATTTATTGAGGTTACGAAAATGTTCTCAATTCCAAGAAATGTCTAATAAAGTGATATCGATTGGCACAGAATTCGGGTTCATTATCCTGATGATACTTCTTATTACGATGCATTACTCGGAAAATTCTCAAGGGTTTAATGCTTATACGACGAGACTGATCCTAAGCTGGTGAGGGGTCGTTGTAAATGTTCTGATTATCCTCTTACACCTAGTTATCAGCGTGATTGAATTCTTTCGGGAAAGAAGAAGAATTAAAGCTTGGGAAAGGAAAATGCGAGCAATACACAGTCAGAATGCCTATGCATCTAGAGGCATGCAAAAGAGTCAGAGAGCAAGAGGAGAGATGAATTTGAGCGATGATTCACAACAAACAGAGTTGTTCACTTCTCTCTCATCCGAAGATAATCTTTATTAGATCGCAGATACTTGTCCAAAAGAAGTTTTCAGAAATTGCTTCTTAGACCAGAGATGTTGTCTCATTAACTCTGCAAATCCATATATAATATAGTTTTTCAGTTAATTTCTCGTAGTCTCAATCTAATTAATTGAGGTTATATAATAATTAGCTTATTTTTTCGTTGATCCTTTATATCACCATCATCATTAATTTCTTTTGAAATTTGATATCTATACTGTTCAAAGCTTGAATGAATAGGGCTCAATGCTGGAATTTGGATATAGATGAACCTCGAATCACTATGTACAGAGGTTCAAAAAATATTTCGGGAACACAATAAAATACATACAATGTTAATTATTTGCAATCATTTTCTGATGAGATAATTTCCTATACTGCTTAATCAAATATCTCCTTAGGTTGAACTTAGAGTAGAATTTTTCTCCTTAAGAAAGAACATACATTTTTCATTTGAAGGCCTTTTAAACACTGATATTAATTTATCCCTTAGGAAGATTATTTAGATAATTAGCATGAGACAGAACAATAAATAAATTATCTGATAAAAGTTACATTACTTATAATCCCTTAATAATTCTACAATGTCGTGCATAATATTATTTCTTTCGCCAATCTGCAATACGCACAGATTGATAATTTATTCGCAAAGTTTTGCATTAGTACTCTTATAAAACTACGTCTTTAATTTTCTCCTTCACAATTTGAAACGTTATCGGCTTCGTGCAAAAGTCATCCATTCCTGCCGCCAGCGCTTGCTCCACTTCGCCTGGCTGCGAAAACGCTGTGCAAGCTATAATCCTCATCGCTTCTATCTCACCCTTCTCGATCTTCTCTCGAAGTTGCCTCGCTGTCTGATATCCGTTCAGCACAGGCATATTACAATCCAAGAAAACAATTTGATACTGCCGACAATTTTGACTGCAGCGGCTTTCTTGTCTGTGCATAATTTTATCAATCGCCTGCTTTCCATTAAACGCACAATCGCATTTAATTTTAAATTTTGAAAGATGCTGTTCCAATGCAGTAATATTGAAAGGATCATCATCCACCACCATAACAGGTGGACACGTACAGCTCTCTTGGATGATTGACAATGAATGGCATTCTGCTGTTTCTGGATGTACGTCAAGAAGGGTCTTAAGAGAGTCGGTTGGAAGCCTTCCAACAGAGCAAAGGTTGGTACGTGAGGTAACATGACGTTGGAAATCAAGACTGATTTGAGGGGCTCTCACCTCCACGCCATTGGGAAGTTCAAACTCAGTAAAACTTCTACTTTCCGGAGAAAGATCTTCCTCTTGTTGCCGACTCTCAGAACTTGGCATTTGACATTCCGGTTGCTCTTCGATTTGAGCTTGATCTACCAAATCGAACCAAAAGGAAGTGCCTTCGCCTAACTTCGAGCTGAAATTTATTGCAGTTGTTTCCTGTAAATTCGCTTGTTGGCTTAGAAGCTGGGCGAGATTGTTCGAGATCACTAAGCCTAGCCCAACTCCAGTGGAATTTATCGAGGACTTTTCTCCCAAGTCGATCTTCTCAAAAGCTTTGAACAGCTTTTTCTGGTTTTCTTCATCGATTCCCATCCCAGTATCTGTACAAGTGATTCTAACCGCTCGTCTACCCTCCAATATCTTGGGCTCTAATTTAATGGTGATTTGTCCTTGAAAGGTGAACTTCACAGCATTGCTTAGCAAATTTAAGATAATCTGCTTCACTCGATTATGATCTGTATGCAAATTTGACTGAGTAGGAAGTAAGTGGGAGTCTAATCGTAACTTAACTCCCTTTTTCGCAGCCTGTATTTCCAGCAATTCAACGCATTCTCTCGCAACCTCCACGACGTTTTTCGTCTCGAACACCAAGCGCAGTTTATTAGCTTGCACTTGAGAAAAATCGAGAATATCGTTTATTAGCAAAAGCAACATTTTGTTGCTGCGAAGGGCCGGAAGCAACAGCTTTTCCTTTATTGTCTGAGGTACGTCGGGGCTGTTGAGTGCTTCTTCAGTAAAGTTGATACTTCCGTTGAGAGGCGTTCGTAGCTCGTGAGATACCGAAGCGAGAAGCCGGCTTTTGTATTCATTGTTAAGCTTCAAAGAGATAATAGCATCTCTATCGGTAGTATCAGTGATGTTTGCAACTATCACTTTCTTCTCATTGTAAGTAGAATTCGTGAGATTTATTATATAGGTGCGAGGATTGGCTTCCTCAAAGAAATTGGCTGTTCCTTCCAAATTAACGCATTCGCGCTGATCGCTGCTCAACCGAAACAGATATGATGAAATTTCTTCATAGTACAAATCCATCTGATC
>ENA-UOTX01001133-UOTX01001133.1-compost-metagenome-genome-assembly--contig:-NODE-1133-length-22046-cov-9.296463_pt1 | contig 22046 bp, 10 predicted proteins | sample MGYA00238143_ERZ746982 | MGnify/ENA primary metagenome ERZ746982 (study PRJEB28758, sample SAMN06268862) | compost metagenome | isolation source: single cell | place: USA: California, Emeryville, Joint... | reverse complement strand
ATAAGGATATCAGAAAGTTCTTGGACGGTATCTACGTCTACGAAAAGGGAACCGTCGAAGCCGCCAAGGAAGAATAAGCAATTTGTTATTGTTGTTCTATTGTATGCCCTTGAGTCTTAAGATAGGAATTATCATTGATTCGTCAGTTATTTCGATTCATAAGATGAAGTGAAAAACCCCTCCACAACAAAGATCTTAAGAAAACAAAAAATCATCATCTTATAATGAATTTTAAAGATTAGCAATTTCTTGTTGTGAGAATTGAATTTCAATCCACCCACAAGCCTATCATATCATTTCAAAAGCAGTGAAGATTTTTCTATACGGAAGGCAAATCTCTTGGATATCTATCTGCTGGCTAAATGACCTCAAAGGATAAAATCCAGTAGTTGAGTTGATATCAAACTCGATGGATAGAAGTGATCGGGTTAGTTTGCTTCGGTCATTGAAGCTATAAATTATGGTTGCTTTGATTTGCTGAAAAGCAGAGCAAGCATAGTTTCTGATTTTTGTTCTGCTTTGTACAAGAAGATTCCTTTGCTGTTCAGATTATTCGCTGTTAGATCTGATCGAAAAACCAATTGTAGTTTGTATGTAGTATGTATAGTTTTTTGAGAGGACAAATCATAAACGCAATTTTATTACGAGAGAAGAAGCAGCAGCAGAGTCACTCAGGCTTTTGCAACTCATTTCTCTGAAGAATTAATGATGTATGAAAAATATGCAAAGGGTCTATATATCTGAAATTCCGGTCTCAGAATTCTCTATTTTGCGAGCAGTTTGTCAATTCCTTGGTTGAAAGATGCCCATTAAATTTTCAAATAAAGTTCTTTCCGCTTTTCTGGCTGCTTACTGTTACTTCATAATTCCAGTAACAATAATTTTATCTCGTAATGAGTCAAAAAATATTTGGCATTGTCATTTTTCTGGGTCTGCTTAGCCTTGGTAGCTCTTCAAACTCTGTTAATGGTGTCTTAGAAGAACGAGTCCTTGAGGATGCTTCAGAAAGTAATGGCGAACAAATCGGATTTGCTTTTGGTATTGCCCGTAGAGCCATCATCGGCACTTGCATGCTCGCCTGCCTTATTGATCCCGCTAGAGCACCAGTCCTCTTAGCCGTACTCATGGGCTTTTCCAATCTTTCACATCTGCGCTTCATTAACGTAAATCTCTCAGCAATGGCTGATGGAATTCTCACAGGAGAGGGCCAAGTGCCCTTCAACAACCTCTTCATTTACTTTTTCTCAAAAGTTTACACAACTGAAGTAGTAGTTAATCAAGCACAGATCGACTATCACTACACGAGTACACGAGGCTTATTTCAACAAAGAGGCGTGAGTTGTTTATTCTTAGACAACTATGGACCGTATCTTTCTGAACTCCTTATTCTTTTCGCTCTTATGATAATTTTTCTTGGAATGAAATGGCTATCTCAGAAGCTGCCTATGATCATCCAAAGACTAATCAATGGCGTTCTTCATTGTATCAAATATAACCTAATTATCGCGATATTTCTTGGAAATTTCGATGAACTGATTCTCGCGTTCTCATTGCAATCTTATCAGCTCTTTGACTCGACCTACGCGAAGGCCAGTCTCATAATTGGTAACATCTGCATCCCACTGACAGTGATAGCTCTCATATTACTGCTTTGGGTCTCATGCAAGATGTACAAAATTCAGAAAGAGTGCATGTACCTCAAGAAGGAGCTTCCCGCTGAAGTTGATTATATCAAAAAACAGTTTGACGTGCTGTTGGCAGGGTTAAAATATCAGCATAAGAGGCAATTTTTCTTTTTCCAGCTCATCATGTTTCAAAGACTATGGTTTATTGTAGCTATATTCACTTTGAACACGCGTCCCATGGCACAAACGCTAATCGTCATGTTCATCACGCTATCATTGATAATTCTCACGTTCATTATTCGACCATTTGGCAAAAAGTTAACCGCTGTGGTTCTGATATATAATGAATGCTGTGTCTTGGTTTTCACATTCCTTTGCTTGGCGCTCCTAGCTAATAGCGAGAATCAAACAATCATTACCAATACAGGCTACGCGATTTTTGGACTAATGCTCGCAATTGCAAGCGGAAATGGAGCATTTGCTTGTTTCCTCTTAGGATTTGCATTACGAGAAAGATTTTGCCCGAAAAATCCTCATCGTGATATTGATACGGAACGAAAGGAGAATAAAATGAAAAGGAGGCAAACTCAGCTTGACGAGACTCAGAAGAAGCTTCATGAAATCGCAAAAAATCTAAATACAACGAATAAAGCTATGGCCACGGGGAATTCTGCGAATCCGTTTGACAATACGATAGTAGAAGACGATCCGGAAAATAATAGAACCGTGGCTACGAGCGTCATCCAAGAATCAAAGGAAAAAAATGTTTATTTCAATAAATCCCATAAGGAAGACTTTGCAAGAGGGGCGAAATTGCCTCTTCCGACCATTTGGAGGCCAGGAGAGGACCCCATCGACAAGATTGAGAGTGATATTACTGAGATAAAGCTAAAGATCGATAGCATGCTGAGAATGCAGACCAGCAACCAAGCACCTGCCTTGGGAAGTCTTCAAGAATTAATAGCGCGAGTTGAAAAAATCGAAAAGATAACGAGTCAAAAAAAATAAGCTGTCGGTTCCTCCTTTTCAAATTCATGTTTAGTTCATTCAAAATATCTTACTGTAACAAGACCGCTTATATTAAGTATTTGTTATCATACTTTTGTTTTTAGTGATTGATGATAAAACAGCTCTGAATTTGTTTTACTTTATATGTTAAACTCAAGAAGCTGACACTTTTGCATATTTCCAACAAAGAGGAAGTAAATCTTTAGTTCATGATTCAAAAGAAAATCTTTCTGTTAGTTAGTTATTCTATAGTGGCTGATATGCGCTGCTACCTCTGTGGAGATTCAGAGCAAGGTTTCTTGAATTAATTTTGGAGTTTAATTGCTTTATGGAGTTGCTATGAATCATATGAAACTTTATATGTCACATTTATATCTATGCAAAGTTCGAATTTTCATATTGAACAGTAAATATTGAATGAAGTAGTTATATGTGTATGTACCATTATATTCTAATTCTATTCCTCTCTAAGCAAATCCAAAGCCTTTACATTCGTATATCGCTATCAATAATTTACTCTTCAGTATTTCTTTCGTCGGATAGTTCGGCAAATCGATCGCACTCACACTAAGCCGCAAAAAAGGTCAGTATAACACAGTTTCAAAACAAAATTTACCATGTATGAGCCACTGGAAGAGACTCCAAATTATCCGAACCAACTTCCAATGAGATAGGATGCTCTTTAAAGCCACCGATACCGACCTTGCTTTTACCTTTATTAATCGCGTATTAGAATACTTTATTGTATAAAACAAGAGTAAAGTTACCTGTGATAAAGAAAAGAAGGGTAGAAAGAGTCTCCTGATTAAACTCTTGCAATATCATCCAGAATCGCTTCACCATTTTATCCGAGAGACCTGGTGCGACTTTCGCAAACTGCATCATCTCGTTCACATCAATTTCACCCTTTCCTGCAAAGATTGAGTCGAGCTCAGATGGAAGGAAAATTTTCAGCATCTTTTCAGGAACAAATTCAAATATTCCCTTTCTGAATTCTTTCAGCGGTTCTTCGATCTCTTTCAGCAATTTCGAATAGGCGAGTTTCTTGACAAATGTCTTTTTATTGTAATCAGTGACCTCTTGCTGGTTTTCTCCCTCTCCGATTTCGATGGTGTGATATTCTCCAAATGCGCTGATTTCGTAAGCGAAGTCTTGAGCGAGAATATTGTCGATTGAGTTTTCTGTCATCCACCTGAGAGAGTTGAAGAGTTCAGGGTCTATATCGTTGAGATCCGAAACAGAAGTTTGGTGTCCTATCAGAGTAATGATATAGTTAACATTTGAAAACGACTAAACAGGTAAAAATGTACCAGCTAGCTGTTTGAGGAATGGCCTGGCAAATGGAATTTCAATGGAAAGGTTGTTACAAAGACCCTTTGATAATAAGTTTTGTGTAAATGTTGGGGGTTCCAATCAAATATTTCTTACATAACCAATAAGTCGCCCTGCGAGTCTGAAATATCGTTGACTGGAGGGAACAACTACCGCATAGGAGCTCGGTTGAAGTGAAGTTTGATTCGCGCAAATCTGGAACAGTCCTCTTCTTGGGTCGAGAAGCTCTTTTTCCAAGAGACTTACCCACTCATTCGTCAGCCCACCTTTTCAATTATACGCTCATGAGGCTGATTATCATTATGCAAGACACTTACCTGCATCAACTCCTTCTTCTCCGACAAACTTGATGAATATCTTGAGTCTGCGATTTATTATCTCTGTTTGAAGCCTGTCGAAGTTATACATCGTGTGCTCCAATATCCTCTCACGATCAATGACGAAAGCTTCATATTACAGAACGCCATCAATTAATTAATGTTCATATCACACGAAAATTTACCTATCTTGTGTACCTCAGAGTCGTCCAGCGTGTCGCTTTGTATCACCCTCCTATCCAACATAAAAAATTAACGTTTACTCTGCTTGTCTCCAAATAAATATATCTTTACTTGAATACTTGTCTTTTTGTATCAAGATCGAAGAGCCACGGCGCACGATTGATAGAATCGACGTCTTCAGCTTGATTCTGACTCAGATAATGCGTCATGAAGACTGAGCTAATAATTTTCCGTCCGGTTTGCGAGAGTCTCATGATAGCCTCGTCAATAGCCAGCACTCCAGTGGCCATCAGCTCAGTCAACGTCTTCTTTACTTGCGGAAGATGCATTTCTTTGTCCTTAGATGCCATACGCGATAAATTCCACTTTGTTTGGCCTAATTTCTTCTCCTCTTCGAGCTCGAACTCTTCCTTTGTCGCCATCTTTAATTCGATGTCCTCAAGCGTCTCACTAAACATCGATTTGATGTTCGTCATTTCATACGTGTAGATAATGAAGTCGGTCAGGCTGTTCGTCTCTCCATAGCTAACGTAGGCATCGAAGAACATCTGCTTCAAAATCAAATCGCTTCCGAACTTATCCAAGAGCTTTTCCAAGATTTCGAGGATCTGCACCACGCAGACATATGTCTTCTGCAGCTTTTGATTAGATGTAAGCTGGTCGAGGTCGCTGAGGATGTCTTTGAGCACGGGTAAATTTTTTCTGCTATATTCTCTTGAATCATGTACCCTCGCGATTATTTTCTCAATGATCGTGATCAAATTCTTCTCGAAGATCGAGAATCTATTGAGAGCTCGAAGTGTCGACTCCTGTATCGTGCGTTTTAGCGCTTCAACTAGTGCGGATTGCCAGGTATTTCCATACTCTTCAGGCTCATGCATTACTTCGAAAAACTCTTGAGTATTCTCAACAATTGTATTGCATTCCTCCAAGTCGTTGATTTTCACCTCGATAAATCCACAGTTTTGCAGCAAGAAGTTTAGAAGAGAGAGATCCTCAGCGAACTCGTTGGATTGGTCATGGATGATCTTAGCAATACGATCTCTAAACTGAACATCGTGGGACATATCCCTGAAGTATTTGCTGAGTTTTGGCTCTTTTATTATAGTCGCACGATATCCTTTATTATTAATCATTGTCTCCAATGCGATCGAGACCAAAGATTTCTTGACCTTTTGACTCTGAACGGCAGCGAAGAGCTGGAGGATAACCACGTTTATATCATCAACCTTTATTTTAAACCGCTTCGCAAGAGCGTCCTTCAGTGGGATTCTACCATATTTCTCCTCGATTTTTAGATTCACAGCTGATAAGTCGGAAATAAAGAGCGAGCTTTGCTTATTTATCTTCGCGAGGAACTCCACGTTTTCAAAGAGTCGAGTCATTAGCTCATCGAATCGCTCTTCGAAATCATCGAGTTTGGCATCGCCTCCGAAATACTCTTCAAAGAAACGTCTCACGGCAGGATCTGTTTGGTCTAATTGCGCAAGAACGTACGCGAAGTCCAAAATTCGAATTTCGTTGATGGGATTGACGCAAATTTCAAACAGCATCTCCTTATATTCCTCTATCTCCGTTGTTCGCCATTTCGGAAAGGCAAGCAGCATCAGTACAACTTTCTCCAAGGTAATCGCGTTGAAGAATGGCAATGAGTTGAAGAATACATCAAATGCTTCATGAGGTTTATCTTTGTAGAGGTTATCTATGTACTCCTCACAGATATCGAGCTTCCTTTGATCAGTGTATTTAATCAGGCTTTCGTTGCTGTAGACTTGGAAGAAGCTCGTCTGAGGACGGAAGCTTGGCTCGTAGTCTAAAACGAACTTGAACATCGCCGGCTCTGATACATCGGTAGAGCTGAAGATGTGACTGAAGACCTTGACTTTAGTGATCGTAGAGGTTGGAGGTTCTTCCTTGAGCTCGAGTCCATCCTCTTTAATTTCATTCCTTAGCAATGCGAGAATCTTTTCGGCTCTTAGTTCAGTTGTTGCAACACGAGTAGGCGACAAAGGCTCCAGTTTCTTGAGTTTCTCTGCCTCTTCAAGTTCTTCTTCTGGGGTCATTGTAGATTTGGTCGGTGTGGTTGAGATCGTCGGTCTTTCGATTTGAGATTTTTCCTCTTCCATTTCTCTGTTAGCTGGTAGGAAAGGCACCTTGGACAGTTTAAAGAACCCTCCATACCCTCCTCCATACGAGGCTCTCCTTAAGCGCTTCTCTTCCTCCTCTTCACGTGCTTTAATGATGAGAGAAAGGTTTTTCATCATGTTATAGAACGAGTCAAAATTGACCTCTGCGAAGCGGTCCTTGATATGAAGAGCCATTCTCATCTCGGTCTCATTTTCGAATTGGTAGATAGTTTCTCGGTCGAGGAAGCAATAGAAAGCAATCTTATGGAGGTGGTTGAGTCCATCCACGAATTTATTGAACGCTGGCTGAATTGACTTGCGGAAGAGAGCATGGTCGTATTTCTTTTCTCTCAGCATCTTGTTGAAGTACTGAATGCCATGTCTTTCCATAAAACGTCGATACTCTCCTTGAACGTCTTTAACCGCACGCACAAACTCTTCGCTCTTGATGACATCGAGCCAGAGCTGATCCATAGACTTGGCTTGGAGAGCGTTCAGCTGAATTGACATGTTCTCGTTGGCTCCTTCCACTGACTTTCTATTTAATTTCTCTAACAAGCGGACAAATTAGCATTTTTCCTCTATTAGAATGAGAACGCTACTTTTGAATTGGAAGATCCTATTTCGATCGGAGTTCTTTTTCTCGTCTTCATCATCTTTGCAGCCGATAATTTCGAAGAGTCTATGAAGGGAATTATTACTATATTTTCTAATTTCGTTAAATCTTTTTACTTTTTCCTAGCTTTTTCGAGTGTTAGATCCGATTTGGTCGATTGGGGTGCCAGACTGCAATCAACCATATAATTAAATCCATCCTTAAAATCTTCCGTAATTCTCGCAAAGAAACTGTACAGCGAGCGCACCGGATGCACATTCAAGGCGGCAGACTGCTGATTTTTGTATAGCTCAATTTGACAGGCGAAATGGCTGAAAAAGTTTAGACAGTTGCTCAGCTTCTGTTTTTCTGGGTCTGCTGCATCCAACATCGGCACCTTATCAAAGTCTAGCATTTCCACATTAATATTTTCTGAAGGCTGCAGTTTGCGCTCCAGGGCGTATGACCTGCAGTGATCATAGAACTTCGTGTTGAGGATTGCCGATTTCAAAGCGTACAATATTTTCTGCTCGGATTCGCGATTTAAACCAAGACGATAGATGTCCTCAAGCGCAATCCTCGTAAAGACTTGGAACCAAACTTTCTGGAAGATGAGCGTGTCCTGCAAAATTCTCTTTTTCACACTTGGAGCGATGCTTTCGTTCATAATGAGTTTTTCTGTCGCTAAGAACAAGTGTTGGAGGGCTTCGGACGAAAGCTGAGTTTCTTCCTCCCACCAAGGATTGAACTCGCGGATAATGATGTCAATGAGTCGCAGTTGCATTGCGATGATATCTGTAAGAGGGCCGAAATCGTTGGGTTTTTCCGAAGTAGCGATCTTGTAGATACGATCAACGATCTTCTCGAGCATCAGAATGCGCGCGCATTCGTCATTCCTGAGGAACTTGTTTTTGTACTTCACCAAAAAATTCGCTGAATTTTTCGAAAGTACTGCTCGCAGCACGTTCAGCGCCAAGTTAAAATCGTTCTTTGAGAGAATTTCAAACAAGACGTACTCCATCAACGAAAACTCAAGCAAAAGCAGCGGATTCTTCATGAGAGTATGTGTTAACGCTCCAACCCAAGCGAAAAGTTTGTCCTTATCGGTAATTTCCTCAAGCAAGCCAATGATCAAGTTTATGGTTTTACCGAACAGAGGAAATTTGACGCTAATGACTTCACGGATGGACTCCAATTCGAACGCATACAACTTACAATCCGGATTTCGGGCAAGCTGCCCTGGTTGTTCACTATCTGGAACGATATACCTTCTCATAGCTTCACCGAACTCTTCGTGTTGAAGGAAAAAAGCGGATTTTTTTGTCGTAGAAAACAGTATTGCCTCAGGATTAACCGTAGTCTTCCTTACATTGCAGCTAAATGACAGATCCAAGGAGAACTTTGGATCGAACGGGTCTCGAGTGAGGATATCCACAATATGGAAGAACTCTTCAGCGAGGTTGTCCAGATGAATCATTTTAACTCGCTCTGGATCAAGGAAGATTTTCTCGAAAAAGGTCGCTCTGCACTGTGGGAACGATTCCATCATCAATGATATCATTCGGACTTCCTCCGAATAAGAATGCGACGCTCCATTCAGCGCATAAACAAGAGAGCTCTTCTGGATAGACGCGAAGATGATCTTCTCCATTCCACTGATAACCTCGTTTCGATGCGAGAATGACTCCTTGTCCTCTCTCGTGGATTTGAGGTAATCGGAAACGATTCCAAAGATGTTTTTGAAGCTCAAGTATTCCTTGAAATTTGCTCGCAGCCGAGGATCTGCGAAGAGAGTCCTTTGAGTCTGTTCCTTCAGCTTCGCTTCGGCTTGGTCGTATACCGCAAAGACTTTTCTCAAAAGATGCAGGTAGTTCAATCTGAGATTTTTGATCAGATCCTTGAATTCTGGGTTTTCTGGTGGATTCTCCAGGTAACAAAAATTGCGGAAACGACCTGAAATGACTGTGACATAATACAAGAAGTCTTCCAGAGGATTATTATTTCCAAGGTTCACGAAATATTTGCTGTCGATCTGCGTGACTTGGTCGGGCTCTTTCGTGAGTAAGTTCTTGAAGGTCATTGCAAGAGTTTTCAGCTCCGGGATGACGAAATTATGCCACATAAGGTCTGGATACACAGTATCAACAATCCCTAACCACGAGCAAAAGATTTCTTTGCTGTCAGTGTCTCCTTCCAACAGACGGATGTTCTTTAGAAACTCATACAATGGCTTTAATTCGACCCTCGCTCTCAAGATACTCCTTATCTTTTCAACGAATTCCTGAGTTGAAATCTTCTTGTCATTCAGATGAGAATCAATCCAACGATGTCGTGTTTTTGCGAGGAGTGGAGTGACATTCGTTTTCAAGAACTGAAGGCAGATAATCGCAATGTCTCCGATAAGATTATTAAACACGCGATTTTTGTATTGGACCATCTTGCTGAAATCGATTTTCTGCACGAGGGCTTGCGCATCGAGTATCGCAATCAGCGTTTCGAAGTATTCATCGACGTTAGTGTTATACTTAAATACTTCAGGGACTCTGAAGTGTTCTAGCACCTCAGAAATGATTCGCCTCTCGAAAAGAAGATTCAAGAACTCAGTAATGACTACTTCATGGAAATTGGTTCGTTTTTCTTGCGACAAGAGATAGACAAGAATGTTTGCCCCGGCTGTCACCTGGCATCGAAGATACTGCTCGTTTTTAAAGTGATCAGGATAGTTTACTTCACTCGGGTTGGCAGTGCTCCTTCTGAAGTTTGAATAAAGTCCGAATAGCACAGTGTGTAGCACAGTCCTTTCGAAAATCGATTGGATCACCTTGTCTTTGTCGCTGTCTGGTTTGGAAAAGTTCTCAACCAGTCTCCTGAAAGTATCGACAAGGTCGTCGATTTGGTTTTGATTGAGAAGCCCACGTGGAGTTTTCTGGAAATACGGTCCATAAATGAGACACCGAGCAAGTCGATCGACTATCTCGTAGAAAGAACTATTATATTTCATCTCGTCAGGTCTCTCCTGGACATAGGAAATTCTTTGTCGAGTTATTAAGACAATGAACCTTTCAACGAGTTTAAGGTTGCTATTGAGTTGCCTTCTGACGCGGTCTTCAACTCCGCGGACTGTAGAGTTGTTCCCGCTGATATTCGAGTTTCCACAGCTGTTAACAAGACTGAGCAACTTCATTAACCAAATAACGACCTCGATTTCCTCAAGCGTATCGAAAAAGACTAACTCAGAGTCGGCTTCTTGCCCCGGTTGTTTTCTCTTCAGCAGATAGATTGTTATTGTGTGGAAAAGGTCTTTACGATGCGTCTCCCTGAATTGCGGTGAAATTTCCGAAATCTTTGCCAGCTTGGAAAACACCTTTCCAACCGTATTCAGCTTGCTATCATCGAATTTCTTGATCGTTTCAATCATGTGTTTTTGCCAGAAACTCGCAATGAATTCGTCGACAAACGGCTTTACCCGCCTTAAATTCATGAAACTAGCAGTCAATTCAACCACGCTCTGTCGTTCTTTGCAGAGATCGGCGTCATCTTTCTCGAATCTGAGCAGAGTCAAAGAGATCGAAAAGAAAAACTCTAGAGCTTCCTTGGCCATCTTTCCGAACTCTGGCAAAAAGGTTTTGAGATCTAGCTCTTGTTGGTTGAACTCCAGCCCCTCGCAGTTGGTCAGCGCTTGGAAGATGATGAAACAGCATTTCTGAAACTCGCCGGTAAAAACTCTGTTGGCTCGTTCTATCACATCAGGTTTGGCTTTATTTGCAATGAGTTCGCTGATATTCCTCATACGAGTATTGATTTGCTTACCTGCTTTTTCCACAAGATCCGAGATGAACTCCAGGACCCTCTGCCAATCGATCTTGTGAGGGAAGAGGATTTCCGTCCAAGATTTGAAATTGATGGTCCCGTTTATGGGCGCTAAATTTGTTTGCCAACTTACAGAAGGAAGCGTTGGTATGTCATTTGGAGGTTTATACAGCTCATAGCTGCAGCTCATTGCAATATGATCAAACAAACTATCAGTAAACCCCACATGCTGGATGAAAACGTCAGCAAAACCGATCTCATAGCACGCTTGCTGCACCTCTGCTGACTCATCAACCATGCTTGAAAGGCAATTCATTATAAAGTAGAAGTTTGCTGGATTCAAACGGCTGATTACAACAGAATACAAAAGAGCCCTTTTGAAATTCTCCTTGCTTAGAAGACGTTCCTTAGATCGAGCAAAGCAAATGCGGTGTGTATGAAATAGAAACAGGAGAATCTCTAAGAAAAGCGCGGCCGAAAGCTTCGCGTTGGGTTCGTTGACTTTGAGACTCGGACTTATCCTTTCAAGATTTTCAAGTATTTGGTCCGGGCTGATCCATGAAACGATTTTTTCTAAGATATCCTTGCGTTCTTTACTCAGGAGGTTGGAAAGTTCTAGACAGATGTAGCGCGATTTTGCTCTGAAGAGGCCCTGGACAGAGTCTTTAGAGTAGTAGTAGCCTTTCTCGTTGAGCGCTTTGCATTGGAGATGATGCCAACGGATCAGTTTTTCGATCAATCTCAAGCGGACTTGATGGAAGTCGTAACTTTCCCTGATTTCTTGGCGTTGGAGACACGTGTGTATGAGACTACTGCATCTCAATAATATACTTGCAAACTCAGAGACTTCAGCAATTTTCTCAAGCATAGTAAATTGCTCTAGGTCGAAGAATTTGCTATCGAGGAGAGTTAATACCTCGATGATTTCAATCAGAATGTCATTGGCTGAGAGATGGTCGATTCGCTGCTCGAGGAAATTAACCAAGAATTCGATGGCTCTAATACAAGCGAGTTTTGCAGAGCTTTTGAGCAGTTCAGAAGTGTGAGGGGTTTGATTATAGATGAAGAGGAATCTCTTGATTAGGTCAAGTTCGAGGAAAGATCCATACTGATTTAATTTAAAGAATTTATTGCTAAACTCTTCAGTGATGCTGCTCAAAATCATGTCAGAATCAACCTCATTCGAGAATTCCCCGAACTCGCGCTTCTGATACCCTCGATAGATGAGCAAGATGCATTCAATGCTATATGAAGCGAGTAGCACGTTGATTTTGTACTTTCCTTTCGCGCTTGTACGATCGAGTGCTTCAATGATGTCTGTGACCTGCCCGCCACCAAACGGCCGAAGAGTTTCTTTGGAATCAAGGTTTACCTCCAGTAATTCAATCAAATCAGCTTCTTGTTTCTCCTTTTGCAGTTCTCTCAATAATATCTCTGCATTAAAAGTTGAATTAGACATCAGTGGTTAATGAATATTCAAATTACCTCGACAAAGGTAGCTTTTGAGGTGGATATGGATCTTCAGTTCATCAAAAACATCAGGGTGTTTCAACAAGTTTAAGAGATGGATCGCTCCGATGAGTTTTAACTTAGAAACTCGTCCATTGACGTATAATTCGTATTCTGTCGATAGCTGAAACCTGTCAATCAGCTTCTTTTTGATCCCAAGCGGAGTGTTGAAAGGCTGATCCTTGCCATGTGAAATTTCTTCCAATAAGATTTGATGAATATGGAGGCCTTTCAACTCTCCATGAAACACGTTTAGAAAAAGATGGTCAGCCACGCTCGGTAATTTTTCTTCAGAGAAGTTTCTGAGCGAGGTTGAAATTTTCTGGATATCGTAATTTTCTTTTTCAAGATGATCCAGCGTAGCAAAAAACAACGGGAGCAGCTGTATTGAGGAGTTCATAAACTTGCCCTGACTCACCTGAAACAGGACCATTATCAGCTGCGTCAGTTCGATAAAATATTCAGCAGAGAATGTGTAGTCCAGAAAAGCGATCAGTTTATCCATTAGAGGGAACCTCCCCCAGTCACATGGGTAGTAGTTGGTAAAGTTTCTGACCATGAAAGAAGAGAGCTGGAGCACTTTGAGATGGATGTCTGCTGCTTTATTGATAATATCAGCGTTTTTCTTGGCGGATAGGATCTCCTGCTTTACCAAGTCTTGCTGGATGAAGAGAATGTCGTCGAAAATGTTTAAAATCTCTGCAAAATTGAGCATTGGTGGCACATGACTGGGACAAACTTCATCGAGTCCAGCGTCCAAATTGTTTTTGAACATGATGCACATGAGTTCGAGATATCGCTCTGTATCTTTGATGAATTTCAGTGGATCGGAGTCGTAATCCCAGCTGTTTAGCAGCGTAGTAAGCTCGTTCTGGCAAAAGATGAGGAATTATAATAGGAAAAGGGAAAAAGCAAATTACACTCCGAATGGTCTGAAAAGCAAAGGTGCGAATTTCACCTTCGTCGATTTTCATTGTTTTGGAGAAGGATGGGTGAAAATGCTGTGAAAAAAGATGTTTATATCTTTTTGGCAAAATTTTAGATAATCTTTATTCGATTATGAATTTTTTTTCCTATGAGTAATACTGACTAGCCGGTAATTATGTCTTAGATTCGGATCTGAGAGATGATAAGGCTTATGGTTACTGATAACTTCTGGATATTTTCTGAAAGATAAACTTCGTATTGTTAGAAACAGATGTCTAGACTAAATTTTTGGGAGTAAAGGAAGTAATTTGACATAGAGAAAATAGATGTTATGAAATTATGATGGAGGTTTAGAAATTTCATGCGTTGAATAAGTAAAGAACGCTATGAAAGGATAAGTCCCTTTTATTTCTCTCTTTATTCGTGAAGAAAGTCGATCATGGCCTGATGATATGGTAATTTATCGGATTTTCCTCTCAATTCTTGAAAATTTTAAACAAAATGAGGGAAATTTGCAATCTAAGATTGCTTTAACACAGAGGGTACTTGTCAGGCATCTTACTAAGCTTGGGGTTGACTTACAGTAGGGCTAACAGGGGATGAGGTGTTTTTCGTTCAGTAATTCAGTAAAAAAGAAGAAATTTCGTTCGAATTTTGTTGTATCGAAAAAAAAGAGTTAAAGTGAAAATTAGAAACGAGCCCATAATTGACAGAGAAAATTCGAATATGACCTGCCAAGTACTCTATCATTACATGATCAGACAGTAATCAATGGCCCAATAATTATTCATTTCACTTTACATCCCTGAGTTTCCAATATTTATCATGAATAAGTACCGAAATAATTTGTTAATTGAGTAGCTGGCATATTGGGTGATTAATTAGACACTTTTGCTTCTCTTCACCGGAATGCTAAGTGGAAAGAGCTTTTTCATGCTGTCAAGTGTTTGGAATCAAAGCACTTTGATAGATTCCACGAATAAGCTCTGTCTCAGATGAATAACCTAAAAAAAAAAATATAATAATACAAAGCTCTAATAGGCCGATGCCTTAAGTTGTTGAGAAAATGAGGTAGTTTAACCAAGCTAAAGTATTGAAAGAGCTTCTTTTTCTATGAAATAAACTTTGAGAAATGAGCTGCATTCAAATTGTCATTGGGCAGGACTTATTGCGCCTAACTTGAAAGCACAAACTTACTTAATAAAGACTGTTTACTCGGAGAAATGGAAATCAGAAGAAAATCCATTCCCATTAACTAAAAGTACTTCTAAAGATGTCTTGCGTGCACTATTCACAAAAAATACACGATAAAACTATCGATTCCGTCTCTCGAAAGATTCGACTCATCTGCTTAAACCGCGATTAAGCAACATATTATGTAGTTCTGGAATTTTATTTCCAATTCTATGATTTATTCTCAGACTGTATTTAACTCATTTAATGCGTGAGGTCGATATGGTCTTTTTCATCAAAGTCTACGTTCCCATCATATACTCAACATACAGTGAAAAGATAAGGCTTAGAGAAGTAATGTTTTCCTTTTTTTTAGAAATGAAGCACCTCCTCTCTTTATTCTCTTTAATAAATTGACGAGTCGAAATGAGCCAAAGTTCAATTAAAAATATTAAATACACAAAAAAATATAATCTTTACCTGATAAGAGAGCGAAGATGACTGCATCGGGACCGATTGAAATTACCTTTTGGCATGTATCGCCAAGTCAAAGCATACCTATTATCCTCTCTCTCGTATCTACCTTTCTTGTGTTGGCCTTGGCTCTGTACTTCAAGATGCTGCAAGAACCATTTGGAAAGATGGTATTCATTGTTAATTTTATGGATTTCGTATTTGCTTGTTGCAAGCTCAGTGTCTTTTTCTACTCTCCTCCAAACACTGACTATTGCAAAATCTTACAAGCACTCTCGCAAACCTCCTTGCTCTCGTCCATCATTTGGAGTATGTTTTTCAGTCATGTCTTTTTTCTGGTTGTAAAATATCAGCGAAAAGATGTCTGTATGGCATCGTTCAAATGCTACACAGGAATCTCAATAGTTTTTGGTGGAGGATTAGGAATTTCTACTGCGTTTACGGACTTTGTAAATTATTCTCCGGACCAGGGTACTTGTGTGCATCAAATCTGGCCTGGAAAAATCGATATCACTTTTATCGTTTTTGCAGTACTCCCAATCGGCCTCTGCTGTATCACGGGAATCATATTCTACGTTCTTGCAGCTTTGGTGCTAAAAAAGTATGACGCAGTACTCCAAACAAACCGGCTTTTTCTCTTGCTGATCTATCCAGCGATTATATTCGTTTGTTGGGTACCACCACTCACAATTAACGTATTAGAATCATTTGGGATTTCACAGAGCCAAGATTTAGGGGTAAAGGTGAGGCACTTGGCTATGCTGCAAGGGTTCTTTAATGCTCTTGCTTATGGTACAAAAATGGGTATTATCCCTAAATGCAAGGAAAGATGCAGCAAAAAAGGGAAAAAAGAAATTGTCTTCACATGCGAAAAGAATGAAGAAAGTGATGGGGGTTATCTTTCAGAACCTCTTACAAGAAGCACAAATCCAAGATTTTCGCTGCAGTCGGTTGGGATATCAACTGATAAATCTGTCTTTTAATTTAATTGAGGATCCATAATTTGTTTCTCGGCTTGCGTACTGTTTACTCATTAAATTCATAACAATTAAAAAACTTTCATCTTAACTCAACAACAAGTTAATTTGTGTTTTATCAGAGAGAAATATGTGCCTTATATATTATGTTGGTAAGAAAAAAAGTAGCGCCACCTGTTCGTATTAGGAGTATGAGCAACGCAACAGCACAGACGTTATTAGTTATACATTATATCTCCTTTGTGGATGATTCAAACTTAGAATAAGATATAATATCAGAAATCCTAATTCTTACCAAACACTTCAACGATGCATGCGACAGAGCAACACCATGCATAATTCCTCTTTCAACGTGGACCAGCTATTTGTTCACCAAATCTATTAAAAATACTTTTATTGCTCTTATCATAAACACAAAAAAAAAAAAGATCATCTTTTTTCGTTCTATCAATTGAATAACACATAGAGTGCTGCTGTATTGTTTAATATGTAATACCCCTCATTTACGAAAAAGAGATTTGTAACAATCAATTGATAACTAATTCACTGACGCGATCCATCATATCATCTTCTTGTGGGTAAAACAATAAATCATAGCTTCCTTGCATCACACTCGCCTGGAACCCATGCTGCTGGAACAATCCTCGATTCTGCATGTTCAAGTACTCTCGAAGCATACTCGCTGCCTGAGAAGAGTATTTCGTATGATGGCAGGATAAAGCATACACAGTAGTCAATAATATGATCAGCGAGCAGAACAGAAGAGCGTACATCACATCGCGAAGCATGGAGAAACCCGTTTTCACAGGGAACCAACTTTGGCTTTCAAAATAAAGAGCGAGTGTAATCACCACCCATAGCATTCCAAGAAAACCGATGAAGTAAGGACCTGAACGGCGAAAGAACCCTGCCATACTGCTATCATTTAAGTTGATTATTTTCTCGCACACATTGACTTGCTTAAGGATAGCTTTAAAAACTGGATCTTTGTCTGATAACTCTTTGAGTTCTTTACAAATGTAGCGCCTACCGTCGTATCGGACTTCAGTGCGAAGCTCTGCGATGCTGCTTATTGATGAAATCTCGTCTCTTTCTTGAATTGTGTTGTATTCAATTGTTGGAAACGGGTTGCGCTTCATGGTTGATAGTTAAATTGCAGCTTGAAGTTTTAAATAAGCTTAATCGTTTTTGAACTGGCTACTAAGCAGAACTCTTTTTTGCGCATCAATTTTGAAAAACGGATTTTTTTGCGCTATTGAAGAGGATTTATTTGAATGAAAACAAATTTTTTCAACGCAGAAACGAAGGTAGTCTTCAAGTATTTCAAGATTGCTCGTGAAGTTAGTCTAAAAATGACCATAAAGGAGCTATATAGATGGTATTGTTTCTACAATAAATGTCAACATGAAAATCAGGTGGAAGAAATTTTTCTTTGGTAACCTGAAAGAAAAAGATGATATACGTCTATTAGTCCGTCTGTCTTAGACTGCAGAATTTCAGAGGAAATATTCATTTGGATTTTATGGGTTACAATTCTTTATTTTCCAAAAAAAAATCGAGAGAGAGAGATATGAAACATGATTGCACCTCAGAAAAGAACTTTGTACGAGAGAATGAAAATGGGATGCCAAAACAGGGAAATTCACCAGTTTTTGATTTTTGCAATTGAGATTAGGAGAATTTGCTACGGCTTTCTTGGTAGTGCTTGATTTCAAATCTATATTAGCTTTTTTAAAATTAGCAAAACAAATACTGCAAAAGCATTTCTATTTTGATAATTCAATCATACATTTACCATCAGGAAAGACTTTTTCAATAGATATAGATTCACTAAAGGCGTTCGAGGATCTTCATTCAGACCTTTGGAGCCAATAGATGATTTTACCAAACTTTTCCAAATTGATGGCTAAATGCATCTTAGTATAGAATGCGATTTTATTCAAATAAAGCATATCTACAAGTGATGCTATGTAATTTCAGAGCTCAAAATACCAATACACCTATCTTTTGTGGTTTCGCATTACTTTTAATTGCAGATTCGAGTGATTTACACAAACATTGAAGCCTGTTATTCTCATAATTTGAACTATCCTCTTAAGATGTCTGTTCTCAATTCTTCGTTGCAAGACTTTTACTACTCTACTGTTGCTCCACCCTCTATAAAGACAACCCCCATTCTCACAATCAGTTCGAGTTTTTTGAAAAACTCAAATATCAGAAAGGAAACGTCATATACCTTTGAATATATCATAAAATTCTTATACAATATCAGTGCTTTCTTCACTCCTGAAAGAAGTCAGAAAGCTTAGCTTACCGAAAATATAGCAAACTGCTTTTAAATAAAAATTTGAAAAATAAACTTTTAACCACTTATAGCTTTTAAGTAATTGATTCACAAACAGAGCTCTTTCAAGATCTGCCAGGTGGCGCGTCATGATCAGATGCAAGATCCAAAAAAAGAAAATTTTATTGGAGGTTTTTTCTCAAAGCGAGGCGGCCTATTTTTTGAAGTCTCAATTTGCTTGCTAGCAAAGCGAGTTATCCCTTCCCTCTCATTCTCATCCTCTTCAAAACAGGTGTTGTCCACAATACCCATACTTTCTGCTTCCTTTAAACTCAGTACTTGAGTAGTAATCGTTCCAATCGTCGGACTAAGCTTTTTCGCATTTTCTGAACTGCCTTTAGGCAGTTCATAGCCCAACATATGAAGATTAAACTTATCGCTCACAGATCTCACGTCTCTGCATTCATTAAGCTTTTCCAAGAAAGGGATCAATGTATAAAGCCATCTATCTTCTGTATCTCCTATAAAAGGTGGAATTTGCATTCCATTTTCGGGGTTTTGTAATATATGCATTGGTGAATCCTATAAATTTTCGTCGGTCAATAAGCAAGAACTAAAGGCATTTCTTACGTCGATGAGAATCATGCTGTTGAAATCAGATCCGATTTTCTTGAGGTTTTTGAGCACCATTGAAAAGCATAACTTTGTGCAATGATCTCTGTGATACAGTCTCGACATATACGGCGCAATTCCCAATGTCTTTATCACTGCTTCAGCATACTCGCGGATACTTGCTGTAAAAATCACAATCTCGTAGATTTTCGCCATTTTGCGTAGAAACTCATCGAGTCCAGGTCTCTTAACGATCCAAAATTGGACCACAGTATTGATGTCAGCTTTCTTAAACTTGATTGAATTATTTATGAGCTCAAGACCAAAAATGTAACCGCTTACCTGAACTCGCGTCGAATCGTAACCAGGTTTTCCCTCAAATCCATGGATCAATGTCTCGTCGAGATCGAGAACAAGGGTCTAAACGAAAAGGATAAAATTATATTACAGCAGGTTTGTTGAAGTTGTCTCACTTTCTTTATCGAGACTGCCCTTGTGGCATCATCCTGCAGTTCAGTGCTCTCGTTCTGGTTGTTATCACTGCCAATAATCAATAATCATTTAGAAAATCATTATCTTCGTTGGAGAGTTACTAGCTCGTTTGAAAGGATTTCGTAATGGAGCACCCGTCTAGCCCAGTAGAGAGCTTGCTCATCTCCTTTTTGAGGTCTTTTTGCGTTTCTTCAGTCTTTTTCATTTTGGTGTGACTGGTGTTTGCTAATATAATTTATATTGTTTTCTACCCGGAAACTTTTAATAAAAACCAGGATTCCTTCGACGAGCAAACTCGATGTGATGAGAATATAGAAATGGGTGTATAATCTTTATAAAACAGGGATTTCAAAATTTCTGTTGATTTATTCGATCAATTATTTTTTTAAAAGGAACCTGCTTATTTCCAACGAAATTAATTGAGATTTCCTTTGGAAAGATCTCGATTGAGAAGGCTATGGAACCTTTTGAGGATCCAAGCTGATTTAATTTTTCAAACGAGTTTTTCTTTAATGATAATTAATTCGGATCATATATTTTGTTTTTGTCAAATTTTATGCCACAAAAGGTATGAAAGTTCTATTTTGCGCAGCTTAAAATTATTTAATTTAACAAGTTTAATATAGTTAAGTTGCAGTTTTTAATAAGTTCTGACGAGTAATAAAAATTTTTTTAGAACAGTTTTACGAGATGGCAGGTCATCGACTGAAACATGAAGTCTCAAAAAACTCAATTCATTAATAATTGGCAGAAATCCAGCTATACTTAGAAGAGTTTGAATGCAGCTCTAATGAGCAGTTTATTGCGATTCAATAGCTCAAATACCTTAAATACTTTTTCGTCAACATTTAAATTGTTGCAATTGTGCCCCTCAATCAGAAGTCTCACCCATTATAGGTACGGGCTTTGTTCTGAATAGTTAATATTTAAAAACAACTCTTCTGCTGACAATTATGGAATTGGTGACTTCATATTGAGTTATTGAGATTTTCATTAAAATATTAATCGAAATTGTTCCGAAAAATTGTTCGTTCATTCGGCAAGCTATTGGCTTGATGAAGTTAAAAGAGAATAATTGGAAACAAAATATTAAACGGTGTATAAATCAAAATCAATTACTGGTTCTTAGTTCATAATATTGCTTATTTAAGAGAGCTAAAATAGCAAGTCACGTCGTCTTCAGAAAGAAGAAAAATAGTCAAAATATCGTCGTTTAATAGAGTTCTCCTGCCTCCTTTGGGAGGTTTAGAGGATTGCTTGAAAATTTTACAAGGATGGTATCTGACCAATTTTGTAGCCTAAATACTTCAGTGATATTTAATATTTGATTTTGGGATCTCTTTCTCTGCTCAACCAATTCAAAACAATTCAAAAGAATACTTCAGTGAAAAACACCCTCGGATTGAAAAAGCAAGCTTATTCGCTGATTAACTTTCAGAGTTTCGTTTGACGACGATAGTTTGAAATTATTTAGAAGTAAATATATGAATGCTCAGTATGGCTTTCAAGTGAGTTGGAACTTTTTCGTGTCTATCTATGGATCTAACAGGCCAAAATCAAAAGAGAACTAACTCCCTCGAAATCAATTAAATTCAGACTTTAATTGAAAAACTTCAAACTACAACTTTAGTTTACCATTGTTTGGAGAAAATCAGAAAATAATATCGGATTTTCGAAATTCCAAATTGCGTGCATTTGATAGACCATTGAAAAGCTTGAGTATCAGCCTGTATGTTGAATTGATAGGAGAGCCATTTTGTCAATCAAACTAATCGGCGAACTAACTATTTCAAATAACAGTGCAGATAGATCAATCTCTCCACTCTCTGTCACCTTTCCGAGAATCTCTGCATTTAATTTCTTGAGCGTAGACCTGACGGCTTTACAATTTATATTTGAGGAAGCAAGATTTTTTCACCTTGCAGGTGCCGTATGTAAGGGAAAAAAATTTACGTTTTTCAATCGCAAACTACAAAACTTATGGAACATACCGTTAAATTCATGAGATCGAAGCTAATTTCGAAATGTTATCTCAATGTTACACACGGTATTAACCGGGTGACTCCTTATTCTAATGGAGTGATTACTTGAGTTTAACTGCTGTTATTTAACTCATGCATATGGTACTCTCTTAAGAATAAAAATTTGAATTAAACGATGGATTCACTTACTTCAGAAATCAAAAAGGTTACTATTGACGGTGACTTCAAAGAATGGAAGACTTCGGAATACAACGATTTCTCTCGTGTCGCAGTTGTCTTCTACAAAGAAACCGCTGAAGGCCCTGAATTTCTGCTCAATTCCAAGTCCACTGACGGCGTATGGACAACTCCTCAGACAAATTTCCACGGAGTTGATGCAGCAGCCACCTTTACAGCTGTCAGAGCCATCCTGGAGCAAACATACGGTTGCTTGGCCCCTTCTCTGCTGAAAAAAGTTCAATCTCAGGAAAAAATCTCAGAAGGAGACCTCATAATGACTGAAGTAAGAAAAGTATTAGCTTTCTCCATTAACTACTCTCTCTAGAAAACCCCGATCTGCGACATCTGGAGGAACAACAACCTCTAACGCTAAGCCATTTGGAGCAGGGTTATTTTATATT
>ENA-UOTX01001131-UOTX01001131.1-compost-metagenome-genome-assembly--contig:-NODE-1131-length-22060-cov-8.748942_pt1 | contig 22060 bp, 14 predicted proteins | sample MGYA00238143_ERZ746982 | MGnify/ENA primary metagenome ERZ746982 (study PRJEB28758, sample SAMN06268862) | compost metagenome | isolation source: single cell | place: USA: California, Emeryville, Joint... | reverse complement strand
AGATAATCCTACTGCACCATCTGACCAGCCATATAGAGGATTTGAGCATTTAGGTTCATTGCCACCTTTAACAAGATGTTGAAAATGTGCAATGGCTTGATCTTTGACTTTCTTTCCATTGGTGGCAGTTGCATTAGGATTGAGGCTGGCAACAAGTGTTAAGTAGTAAAAAGCATGGGTTGCTTTTACTAAACTTACAGCAGTTCCTTCTTTATCAGCATAGCTTGAAAGGTGGATTTTCATGGCCAGATCTATAGTTGATTGATTGAAACTGGCCTGAGCTCCCATGAAGCAGCAGATAAGGACTCCTAATACTAAGAGGAACGCCCTTCTTTGAGTTGCTAAGTCTAGAACCATAAATATGTCTCCAGTTTTGAAAGATTTAACTTACTCTATTTCAGAGAATTTCGTCGTAAGTAATACACGTAATGATCCTGAGCCACTTTCTCAACCAGCAATTTTTATTTCGCTTCTAAAAAAAAAATAAAATAAAATCAAAGGCGTTGCCGGTTTAATGAACCAAGCTTTAAGACGAAGGTGGTTTGGTATGGTGGCAAAGTTGATCAAACTAATAGCCAGCTCTTCATAGTGCTAAACAAGAGCTTAATTCAGTATAATTTTCCTAGATTAAGTCTCAACACAGCATTTTGCTCCAAATTAATCGATAGTTTTCAAGAGCTTGCATCTCCTCAAGTGGATTGATACAGTCTTCTAATTGCTTGCTGAATACCAACAGCTGCTATTTTAAATAAATGTGAAAATTCTCTATTTTCTATCTTGGTGTTGTTGGGCTAAGATTACTTTGTTCATTTATCTTATTTGCTTGGGTTAAGACCGCCTAAAACAAGAGAAAGATTTTTTCACAAAGCGCCGTCACATGATAATTGAATTTAGAAATATGATCATGATTTTTTCTGTCTCATATGCCAGTTGGATTTTTCGACTAATGCTCATATGAAATTAATTTGAAGATAAGTCAACCCTGATTGATTAGGAGAACTTATCTTTACTCTGATTCACTGATACTCTCATTAAATTTTTCGTCATTGACGTAGTTGAACCATATATCTCTTTGGAAGTAATAGCCTTTGGCATCAGCGCACCCACCTTTAGAATCATCTGCTATCCTTGTCCCCCAAAGACTGATTCCGAGATAGCCTTTAGAAAGTTTGTACATTAGATCAATTGTTCCAACCATCATTAATTTCTCAATCTCAGCTGCACGAGAGCCTCCCCATTTACCCAGTCTCTTCAAAGTAGCGCGAGTTATCAGATTGTTCATCCAACCTTCTAAGCAGTATTGTGCGTCACTTCTGAGTCCGCTGGAATCAGTGCTATTGAATTCTAAGCACATTCCACGCTGCCCAAGAACTGGTGAGGAACCTGAGAGAATATGAGCTGGTCCGATTCCATTTATTACGGTTCTACCATACATAGGTTTTGGACTGCCAGTCACCGATTGCGAGTAGAAGATACCCATCAAATCGTCAAGGATATATTTATTCCACTTGAATGGAAGCTTTACTCCTTTACCAGTTCCTCCCATACCATCAGGACCACCCTGCTCCATTAATTGTTGTCCAGTCTTTTCCCAAGTTGCTATGATATTGGTCCAGTTATACTTTTTGAACTGGTTGAGATATGTGTTATAATCAAAGCTCTTGAGAATAGCGTTTCCAGCGTCCGCTCCAAAATAAATGCTAAAAGCAGTCATCACTCCCATATATCCTTGAACAAAATTTGGATTATTTCGTTTCCCAAAATTTCCTCCCATTCCAAGTCCTGTTCTATAGTTATTTTCATCGTTAAGCCCTCAATTACCAGTAATTGCAAGAGCTTTCATCAACCAATCAGCTTTCTCTTGTTCATCTGAAGTCAACGAGTTCCAAAGAGCAGGAGTTTTCTTGATGAGAACAAGAGACAATCCTATCGGTCCATCTGACCAGCCATACAGTGGGTTTGAGCATTTAGGTTCATTGCCACCTTTAACAAGATTTTGGAAAATCGCAATGACTTGATCTTTAACTTTCTTGCCATTGGCGGCAGTTGCATTCGGATTGACGCTGGCGACAAGTGTTAAGTAATAAAAGGCTTGGGCTGGTTTGACGACACTGGGAGCAGTTCCTTCTTTATTTGCATAACTCACAAGCCTAATATTCATTGCTGAATCGATTATTGATTGATTGAAATCGGCATGAACCATCCCAGCACAGAAAGTGAGGGCTCCTAGGACCAATAAGAGATTCCCTCCTTGAATTTTTCGATTCAGAGTCATTTTTTTGCTCTCGCAATTTTTGATAAGATTTATTTATTCACTGTAACCGGAACCATTAAAATCAACGATCAGATCCTGAGCCGATTTTTAAATGAGCAATATTCACTTGGGTTGCAAAGTTTGAAACCGAAAAGCCCCAGCTGCTCAAATAAAAATAACAAAGAGGAAGCTAGATAATGGCGGGGATCTTGCTCCATACTATCTGAATCTACGTGGGCAATGTACTTTAGGAGAAGTGCCAGCGTGACCTCCGAAAGAAAAAATTCAGGAGGCAAAAAAGAGCACTTTCTCAAAAGAGATTGAAGCCGACTGGGCTTCTCTTTGAGATTTTCTTTTTTAAATAGCTTCAAGCAATCCTTAGCCCTTAAGAAAGGTGTCATCTTGGTTCGAAGGGGCTAACTAAATATGGAATTTTAATATGAAATTGCCGATGAGCCCCAATCAAGAATTCATGGCCTTGAGTATTCAATATTTACTTCAAGAAGTATTAGGAATTCTGAAGTTTTTCCACTATTTTCCACAATTTACCGACTTGAATCTGCTTGTAAAATGTAATTAAGCTTTGTTCGGAATTATTTTGATGCAGAGAAATCTTTAGCATGATAAATTCTCAAGATTCATTTCGCAATTATTCTCAAATTAAGATTTCTACTTCGACTACGTAACTTAGTTTGTGTCTACAATTTTACCTCAACGCTGCAACGACGTGGTTAAAAGCGGCAGTCTCATAAGTCCTTACGGAAAGAATTTCTTTTGCATTAGGCTCGCGTATATAGAAAAAAATTGTTCGGAAAGGTTGCTTCCAGGTTACCTCTCAGGAGTTCTCTCAATAAGGGCAGTAGTCCTACTACTGTCGCCTTCTCGAAAGTTTATACAAGAGAGTTCTCCACAATACCCGCTTTTTTTAAAGTTGCACCTGTTGCAATGTTAGCATCAGTTAAGAGAAGAAATTGAATTGAGATCACCTACTCTGAAATAAAATAATAGTTACGTGAGCCCAATTGAGTTATCAAAAGAACATTGCGTTGGTTAGCCGCGAAAAATAATACAATGAACAGTTTGTCAATTCGCTAATCTCTTTATTTTCTTTCGCGTTTGGCAATTAAACAATCTCAAAAACTATTAATAGAAAAAGTTATGGAATACGCAACACCCTCAGAGGTAACTTTTATTTAATTTCCTTCCGAAACGGTGATGAAACTAGTTTTCTGAGCACATAATGGCAGAACAGTGCGTGTCGGAATGAATCTTTCTCCGAAAGCCAAGGAATTCCTTGAACGAAGAGAAAGCTGGTAAAATTCTTTCTAAATTCCACTTTGTTCTTCGGCATCAGCCTATCTTCTAGATTCAATGCTCTTATTGAGTATAGAATTCATAGAATAATTTGCCTTCATGAAAATTATTAAAGATTTCGGAGAAACATTCTTCTTGATTCGGGAAATGTGGCTGATTCGTACAAAAAAAATCTGTGAAAGTTCAATAAATCGAGAATGTGTTATATTTGGATTAGAAAAAGAATTCAGAAAATTTGATTAAATTTTTACATTTGTTCACGAACTCACTTAGTCAGTCAATTTAATAAAATTGTCGAGAATTAGAAGCTCAGATTTCCCAAAATCCTATATGATAAGCAGTCTCCGGCATCCATCGAGGTACATTTTCCATAGCCTTAACCCTTATTCCTTGACAGATCGAAGAAGAAACAGCTTATTCTGGACTTAGATGGAACCTTAATATGCAATTCACCATTGGAAACTACTTTACCGAAAATTCCCGTTCAAGTAATAATTTCTGGGCTTTTTTACAATATCCTTTCAGGTTTTTGTAGGAGGTAGGATATTGGACTATCCAAACGTAGTGGCTCGTCCAGGTCTCTTGGAATTCCTCAATGCTTTGAAAGGCTCTTATGATTTTCATGTTTATACAGCAAGTCTGAAAGAGGTATTCGTTTTTCCTCAATATCAAATTAACAGTTGTAAAATAATTAATTAAGTACGCTGAGGCTGTTCTAACTGCGGTGGGGATAAGGAGATATTTGACGAGCACCTTAGCTCGATGGAATTGTAAGTTTATCAATGGAAATCTTATTAAGGACTTGAAGAGCCTACCTTATCCTCCCCAAGACATTGTGCTTTTAGATGTAACTATAAGCAGTGGAAATTTTAGCCTATATTTGTTGGTAGGACTCAGCAAAGCAAGTCGCATATCATAAATCGCAGGCGCTATTGATCAAATCATTTGATGGTGATCCCACGGATAATGAGTTGAGAAAACTGACACCTTTTTTGCTTAAACTCGCTTGTTGTCCAGACGTCCGTCCAGTTTCCAAGAAATTCGAAAAATTTTTAAAGGAACCGGAGCGCGAGTTAACAGTTGAGACAAAAATCAAAGAACCATTGGAACGGCTTCAAACTGTACAAGAGAAAGTGTTACCGGAACTTAGTGATAAAGTTAGAAACTTTATTGTGCAGAAAAACAAGAGCAATAGAGCCGAAATGACACCTGTCATTGAAGAAGAGTGTAATATAGAATTCTCTCATATCATGTATTAATTCGTGATATTCTACAGCAGATGATGACTATTCAAGCGAGGAAAATGATGAAATACAGTTTTCTGAGAGTCAAGAAAATTCATTCCAAAAAGATTTTCCTGCCGAAGACTTTACACCACATAGTCCGATAACCTCCAAAAAAAGTTTTAAAGGATTTCTAAATTCCACACGCAAGTGCCAGGAACAAGAGGACGAAATTCCTCCGACAGAGGGCATTGCTGCGGACTCCCCATATATGTGCATACGATCTCAAAAAGCAGTTTTTACTTAACAAATTGAAAATCTTTTATTTTTTTCCTCCTTCTTTATTTACAAATTTTTTTACGAAATTTGTAACTTAGTAAATTTAATTTTTTTCTTGTTGCTGATTCATGTTCCTTAGTTTATCAACTAAGATTAAATAATATCTACGATGTCATTTGAAAACCTGGAAAAGTGACTAGAGACTCGTTATACAAGGATGTGCTAATTTTGTTTTATGTTTTTAGGATTTCTGTAAGAAGGTTGAAAAGAATTGATGGTAGGCTTTCAAATAACTACTTAAGGAGAAATAATTGGCATAGTTTCTTCAGAATATTATGTATATTTCCACACAACAGTTAAGGTCTCCATTTAATATGAAGATCGAGACGCGGCCAAGATCTTCGGATTTCTAAATAATAAATCTTAGTCGTCCAACCATGTTTCTCGATGATTTCGCAGCTTTCTTTAAAGAATGCTAAGAGGATTTTGTAGCACTCTTTCACACTGTGCTCTTTCACTTTTGAATTATTGATGCTCTCGATGGTCTCCGACTTCAAAAAATCCATGAACATGGTAATGAAAGCCGTTGTAGATATATTATCGAGGTGCTTCTCACCTGTTAAATATTCATTTAAACTCCTCCAACTGCACCTATCCTTGAAGTTTTTTTTTAGATCAATTTTGAGGCTGCTGTTGAGAAAATCAGTAAAGTTATCACCTAATTTCTTCGGGAAGTTCTTCAGCAATATCGATGTTGAGCTAATAGTCATGCTTTCAAATAGGCCTGTGTTGATCTGACCACTCTTTCTTGTTCTTTCTAATGAATTTACAATTGTAGCTGATGCTAGATTTTGAGAAATTCTCAGAAACGCTTCATGTTTAGAAGAGATGATCGTTAGCGAAGCAATTCCCAATGGCATCTCATAGCTAACAATGGTGCTCTCCTGGCTGCCTCCGCTAGGATCTTGGACATTAGGAGTATTTGAAATTGGGCTGTTCGTTAGAATTGGAGGAGGGTTCTGCTCGAGGTTTTCAGAACGAGTATCTTCTGCTTTCTCGTTTGATCGCTGTTCTGAGAGGATTTTTTCTTTTGCATTCTCGTTGTTTTTTTGAGGGTTACTGCTAGGATTTGTGATGAGAAATTCGTTTGGCGTGCTGGCGGATTGCAACTGTAGGTTGGTGTTGGAATCATTCATCAAGTTGTGTATATCGAGGAGTTGAGGAATAGTGATTGCATATATTTGCTGCTGATTGAATGTTTTCTGAGGAGCTTTTATGCTCTTCAAAAGAACGTCACATAAATTTATCATGCTGTTTTCATGAAATTTAAAATCGTGGATTCGGATGCCTGACATGCTCTTCAGTGAGATTGATATAAAGTGAGTTTATTAAAAATATTTCAATTGACTCTGTTTTTAAAGAGGTTCCACCTAGAAGTTGTTGTAATTCGGGACTAGGAAACTTTTAATTTTGCAGAAGGAGTATAGAAGATATCCAAATCTTTTTCCTGATTCGCAAGTATGCAGGCATACCCGCTAACAACAAAGCAACCAATGTCTAAGTGAGTATCGAGAGAGAAATAGATCGTCTGTGCTTATAATAGTTCTATTTCTCTCATTATTGATAAATTTCTAGTTGTAACTTATATTAAACGGGCATATTAGCTGCTCTTCAGAACATCTAAACTGATTACTCCAAAACTAGCTCTATGACATTTAAGTTTCGAAATGAGCAATGAATGGCATTTTCTGCATCTTATATGTTGTGAGAAAAGAAGAAGATTTAGCAGGAACAAGTTGAGGCGCCCTATGAAAGGGGATCTTCTAGGAAGATTGATGCTGAAAATCATCTATGTCTACGAATCTGTTCGAATCCTTTTCATATTTACATAAGAAAATATTACTATATCAGGTGTTGTATATCAAATGTGTTATATAAGCTGTTGTAGAAAAATATACATTTTCGAACCATTTAGTTAAAGACAGATTTGAAATGAAAGAAAATTATATTCATTGTCGTACAGAGTTTCGATGTTCAACATCTTCTTTCCTCTCTTCTAAAAATCATGCGATCTATGGTTTGGACAATGCTTTAAGTTCGACTCCCTCCAATTCCGTTTTCTCCTCACCAGCTTCAAGATTTTCATGCACTTTTCGTATTGCAGCTCGGAGATCTATTTTCGATAACAATCTCCATTGCAGGAAGAAGTTCAATGTAAACGCGAACAAGACGCCTATCCAAGTTCCCAGCGCCCCTCCATCGAGCACAATTCCTCCCAAGACTTGTAAAAACATTCCCAAGACCAAGTCCGTGAAAATCATTATTTTAAATGAAGCTTCTTCTTCTCCTAATGATCGGTTAATCACTGGCAGATAGAGCTGACCCACGTCAAAAACCAAGAAAATGGAGTAGGCAATCAATAGAGCACGAGTTTTTTCTTTGATAATTGGGTCGTCCAGGAAAATTCCAGACAGCGGCGACGAGAAAATGGGCAAGAGAATCGTTAATACGATCGAAGTTGATCCTACTATCATATGAGAGGCTTTGATATAAAGCTGAGTTTTTCGTATACTTCGCTGTCCGATCGCATTTCCAATATAAGAGCCAGCAGGCTGTATAACTGATAATGGGATATTTACCAGCATGATGAGAATTGAGATAAAAGCAAATGCTGCGTCAAATTCAATGACTCCGAGAGCAGCAATTATCATCTCTCCTGTTAACGCAGTAATCATATCGACATATGTGACCATTCCTGTAGTGAACTGATATTTCATTTGGCTCCAAAACCCCTTAAAGGACTCTTCATCGAACCAAATCAGTTTATCAGCCGCTTCTTCAGTCTTCTTCAAGTAAAAATAGCAAACGACTGCACGTCCTAACTCGCTGATGCCTCGACTAAAACCAAGCCCAGCAAATCCACAATCCATCACGTACACAAGGATGTATGAGATGATTAACTCAATCACTGTGAACACGGCCTGAATCCAAACCGGAGCGTTGAAGATTTGAAGTCCTTGGGCGTAGGTCCTCAGGAGAGTGAATAAGACACTTCCAACTTGTGAAGGTATCATCCAGACGGTATAAATGAGGGTGCTGTCTAATAATTCCTGATCGTAATCTAAAGCAGCTAATGAAGGCTTGAAAAACAGCAAAGACACAAAAAAAAGCAAAAGTATGAACAGCATCATGATCAATCCTTTATGAAGCGTGTATGCACAAAGTTTTGGTTTTCCAGCGCCGTGGGCTTGAGATACGAGGGTGGCGATGCCTGTTGAAAAACTGAAGCTGAGACCCGCTGGAAAAAGCATCATCCAAGTGTTTCCGAAACCCATTGCAGCGATAATGAGAGGATCGCCGGTTTTCGACATGAAATAGACGTTTGCGAGCAACCCTATCCGTTCAAATGCGAAGAATAAATAGGTAACAACGCAAGCTGGGAGCATTTCTTTAATAGCGCCCATCACGGTAGTGCTTTTAGTTTCGTTTTCAAAGTTTTCGTTGATTTCTCCTTCATCGGAGCTAAGGATATGTTCGTCCATGACTAGACAGCAGTTTCAACGCTATTTGTCTCTTTTGTTGCGTAAAATAAAAATTATTACTCGTGAAATCTCCAAGTCCTCCTATTTATAGTCAAATATAGACTCTTATCGGATCAGAATGAAGAATCACCTTTGAATAACATTCCAATCATATCAAAGATTTGAAAGACCAATCATAAAGTAGATTGGAATTAATTTTTTCCCGACCAGAGTAGCTAGCAATCTCGTTTCTTGTCAGCGAAACGTAGTTGTAATCTTTCTCCATCTCGAGTGACGGTCTGACGTGTTAGGATTAACTCAGGTTGGAAAAATTTTTTTCACTCTCCGTTGCTTTTTGAGCTACTCACGGTTTTTGTTTTGCTGTTGCAAAGCAAGAAACCGGCGTACTGAGATTTCAAGGCAATTTTGAAATTTTGCCATTTTTTTTTTTGAATCCGAGATCACCACAAAATTAGATTTCTCCGACTTCACCGAATTAACAACTATCGAGAACAAGCCTTTTCATGCCTCAGAAAAGGATTTTATTTTTCCAGAGAAAATCAAAGATCCGAAGAATTTCAAAGGAGGATTTTGAAATTGATTTGAAATTCCTGAGAATGGATGAAAATGATGATGTTATGACTTCTTAACGATGGTCTTAAGTTAGATACCGAAATGACATTCATTTTCTATAGCATTCTCAAACAAGAGGCTTACTATCTCTTAATTTTATCGCGTAATTTGGAAAGAAAAATGCTTTTTAGATACAATCACATTTGAAGTTAACTAAAACAGTCTGGTCCCGAACTAGTTAGAGCCATTCCAATCAACGCTTCAGAATTGCGAACAGCAGACGTGCAGCTCACTGGAGTTTATTCTTGCTTGAGTGGTGGAATGAATATAATCTTGGATGGTCTTAAATTCTTATGAAGTGAGCCACTTGATTCCGAGAACCTTGATTTAATTTATCCGAAATAACTCTAATTTTCACTCTCCAGCTTGGATTTTCTCTTTGTCAGATCAAAATTATTCATACCTGCAATATTTTTTGATAACCAATACAAATGAACAGAAACGAAAAAAATTTTAAACTATCTATGAACTCAAAAACAAAAAAAAAAAACTTGAAAATTGAATTCCAACTTATTCAAAGAGACGAATTTGAACCGAATTACCTACAAGATCCCTCGTCGCCAACTTCATTTCAACGTCTCTCTCTCTTCAACGATTTCTTAGTGAATCCGATAAATTCAGGATAACGCACAGCTATGTGCAAATATTAAATTCAATATGCATTTTTTTGGGTATAATGTCAGTATGATATAATATCAACACCAAACATCGATTAAAATTTCATTTATTTCAACAAATAAATTCACAGTTACTCAATCGAGTCTATCTGCATTTCCATACTAGATGAAGAAATTCTAAAATTTAGAACTGACCTGATTCTTTGCTGATTCTAACAACAACCGATACTGAGAACTTTTCTTTGGAACAGCATCCCAGCTATCAGATTCATAACAGTTACTCTTTCTTTCCAGAAAACTTTATGAGATCCTTTATACTGCGACTTCGACGGATTCGCCGGAGAAGATTCAGATTCTGATGATTTTTTTTTACTGAAGCTTTTTTTAGATAAAGCAGGAGGCAGGTCCAAGGCTGGCTTCTGAGTCTCTTTCAGGTCCTTCGTTTCAGAACGTTTAAGTTTAGGACTTTGTACGTTCGATTCTAATGGACTTATCGAAACAGCTTCGGAAAAGCTCTTCTTTGAATTCATCACGGAGTCCGTGCTCGCAGTTGTTGAGGCAACTATTGATGGTGATTGCGAAACTTTTTGCTTTGCATTACCAGGTAAAGGCTTTGATGGTGCCTCTCTTGTTAATTCGATAACGAAGTAGCCATGAGTCGAAGAGTCTCTACTGTCAAAGTATGTATATGTTGCTCCTCCAGTGACTTCAACATCAATCGTGTAATACTTTTCCTTCAAAAGCTCTAAAGACGAGCTGAGATCATAATATTTGTTATCTGGAGTCGGAGTTTCTGCGAGATCGATTCTTTGGGTGATTAGTGTTTTTTGAGAAAAAGTCTCAGAGATGGTAAGTTGTGCACTAGCCCTCCCAGAAATGGAAGAGCAGAGGGCAACCGCAATTAGGGTGATGGTTTGAGTCGATTTGAAATACATTTTGTCCGAGCGTTTGCCATCAACGTCTCTCATGGAGTTGGGGTCGCCTTGGACTCTGATGAAGTTGGCTGATTCTTGGAGGTTTCCCATTATTTGCGAGATTTAATTAATATATAGTTTGAGTTAAGCAGGATAAGGCTATTTAAATCGAACTCCTGAAGAAATTTTGTAATAAATTAATCAGGTTCAAGAAAAGCGAACTGGTTTAAGTTAGCTCCTATAAAAAAGATTGGAAAATATAAAAAAATAACTGACAAGTTAATTTGGGAGAATCCCAACTGACAAGAAATCGTGATTATAAAGAATCTGCGCTGTAATTTTGATTGGCGATTAATTAAGCGCTATAGAAACTTTCAAATGGGGAGAAGGTAATAAAGACTTTTAAACGCATCAACGCATCAGCGCGTTTCAACTGAAGCGATTCTTATTTCTCATATCGAGATCAAAAGCAAACTCGCACAAAAAGTTGCCGATCGATTACGTGAGCGCTACTACCTCTGTCGTTAACCGTCTACCGATAATTTTATTGGTTAACTCTAAAATAAGCGGAAAAACGAAAATCTCCAAATTTGACGAGGAAAACTACCTATTACGAAATATATCTGAAAAGAAACCATAGGAATATGCTCTGACGACCATGTTTATGATGTCAAAGTGATAGGGGCTGCTTGGATTAGATTTCTTTGTTGTAGGTTGTACTTGTGAACGCCTCTGGAGTGCCCAAGCACGGGAAAGAGTTCCAATGAGATAAATGGATTAGCTATTAAAGTTTTCAGTTTGGAATAGGAGGCGCTTCTTTTACAATAATGGAATATGTCCAAATTTGGAATCAACACCGAAGTTTTCGAATCAGAACCAAACAGAGCGATGCTTTCTCAAATATGTGGAGGTATGTTGAGTTGAAACGACGGTTTAATTGCGTTGTCCTTCGAGGTTCTATCCAAACTTGTATAGGATATCTCATTATGATATCACGGAAAATTATTATTTGCCAAACGATAAAATACCAGAGACAACATTATTTGTTTATAGGAATTCCTTTTCTTTGCATGGTTCACTTATTATCTTCCGACATTCTAAAATAGCATCTTACAGCTATTCTTAACAACTGTAACGGAGCTAACTCAAATTTTCAGAAAAAAAGTATTAGCATAGCATCTTGGATTGTATTCGTCAAATTAACAATTAGCAATCAAAAAAAAAAAGTAGAAAATGCGAGAGGTTCAACCTTAGTCCAGGGTTGCTCAGGTTGCTCGATTTTTGTATACTTTCTTCCTAAATTTCTTCTCTAAAGCCTTCGAAAGAACAAAAATGGGAAATACTTCATTTTTTGATATTTGTTTGAAAAATAGTTTCTCAATTACAGAATTGAACTTATTCGATTCGCGAGATGGCGATATATTTCTGGTATTTTGTATTATCCAAAATAACTACTACTTGAAAACACGAATCTCAAAACTCTCTGCCATGTTGAGGAAACATCGACAAACTTTCTGAGCAACGATTGATTTCTTATAGCTGGATGCCTGGCTGATCCAATGAGTCACTGGAGATGAGCTCTCAGTTTTGTCAAATGCTCTGTCATATCGACGGCTACTAAAATAATTGTTGTTGGCTTTTACGTTTATGAATGCTATTCCAGAATATTCCAAAGAGTAGCATTCTGCAGTGATCGAATGAAAGGGAACTATTTTACTTTGATACATCTTTATCCAACTAGGCATTCAATAAATTCGCAAAAATGCCGTGTTTAAGCTCTTGCAATCATTTAAATATAATTTTGTAGTTGACTATCTATGTATGTTATTTAACAAACACCATATAGGATTGATCGATTTAAGACGAACTTGCTATTCTAGCCATAGAACTAACATAAAAGAGCATACGCTTTCCTTCTTGTTGAAAGATGAAACTGAGGATTTGGACTGGACTGATTAGTCGCTGACTCTAGCAGCAACCTACACTGAGAGTTTTTCTCTCAAAAAGCATCCCAGTTATCAGATTCATTTCAGTCACTCTCTCTTTCCAATAAACTCCGTGACCCTCTCCATGCTGTGACCTTGATCGAGTTAGCGAAGTGGAGTCAGATTCTGCTGCTTTTTTCTTATTTTGTGCTTTTTTGGAGGAACTTGCCCTCTCCAAAGTGGTAGGTTGGAGTAAAGGGGTCTTTCCCGTTGATTCCAAGGAACTTACAGTATCAATCGTTGAAAAACTGTGTTTTACATCTAGCTTCGGGGTCTTCGATCTCGATCCGGGTTCAGCAGTCGCACTTTTTGATGTATTTGATGATGGTGATGCTGCAACTGCTCCCTTTCCACTTGTTGCAATTTTTTTTCTAATACCAGGCAGAGGCTTTGATGGTACTTCTCTAGTTAGTTCGATCACACAGTAGTTATGAGTCGAACTGTCTCTACTGTCAAGGTATGTATATGTTGCTCCACCATTCACTTCAACTTCAACCGTGTAGTACTTCTCCTTCAGCAGTTCTACAGGGGATTTAAGATCGTAATATTTGTTCTGTGAGGACTTATTCTGAGCGAGCTCGATATTTTGGCTGATGAGTACATTGCCCGAAAATGTTTCAGAGATGGTAAGGTTTGCGATGGCCTTCTCAGAAATCGAGGAACAAAGTCCAACTGCCAGGAGTTTGATGTTTTGAGTTGATTTGAAATACATTTTGTCTGATCGTTTGCGATTCACGTGACTCATAGCGCTGGAATCGCCGTGGTCTCTGATGAAATTGGCCGACTCTTGAATGTTTCCCATGACTTGTGGGTTTTTGAATGATAAATTTGATTAAATAACCTTCAGTTGTCTGAAAGAATGTATGAACCAGGAACCTTGAAGAATCTTTGCAATATTAATTAATTCCCAGAACCTGAATTATCGGAGTTAGCTAACTCATTTAAAAACGATTGGAGAATATAAAAACAAACACAGAATTCCAAAGATGCTATTTTTGTAGAACTGGCACATTAATTTTATTGGAGCTTAAATTAGGTTAACCTGGTCTTTGAAAATGGGAATTTCTCTGTGGGGGACTACTTATAAAAGAAATTCTCACTTTCAAAACGAAGTTCGCAATGAATCTAAACGTTCTCGGCAAACCCCTGTTTTTTTTGTGGTTAATTTTTTCTGTCTAAGACAATGAGGGCAATCAATGTATTTCAACTGAATGAAAGATATTACGTATCGTGGGGGAGGAGAGAAGCGCTCTCGTTCGGAGTTCATGATTGTCTGAGTGAATTTTTGCTATCTTTGCCAACAAGATTTATTTTGTTTTCACTCCTGAAGAACTAATGACTCAAAAGATTAAAATTTCTTCGAGACAAGCGCAATTTTGAAAGGATCAAGGAAGCAGAAAGAACGAATCTAATTAGACAATTGTTGAAGTGGGTCTACTTGAATAAGTGGTATTGTTTTATGAAAATAACCTCCAAATTACGAATTAACTATCGAGTTTAAATAGTCATAGCCAAACAGAGCAATCTTTGCTCAGATACAGACAGAGGTGGACGATACTTCCTCAGCAGTTGACTTGTTTTGGGTTAAGAAGTTAGCGCGAAATTTTATCAATTGTTTTATTAAACATGGGCCCTTGCTGAGGTTTGTTTACAAACACAATTATGTGTTGTTATTTTTTGGAAAACCTGCGATTTGTTTCGAACTTCAATAGAAACTGGATTAGTAATCCAATTTTGATGCTTGGATTATTGAAATATGTATATTATATGGCTCATTCTTTAAGAGCAAATGTCTCAATAACTCTCTTTAGACTTACGGAAACATTGGGCATGATAAGACTCTCAGTTTATTGTTTTTGAACTCCGAAATCAAATTTTTTTTGATATGCTGCCCGGGCTATTCTATAATCTCAGTATTAACTGAATACTATAGAAATGAACTCTTAAACCAAACCGGAGCATTCTAATAAGCAGCAATATTCGGATATAAAAGTACAGAAGAATATATATTACGGTTAATAACGAGAAAACTTCATATTTTAACTTCAAAAAACTCGAATAAAAATAAAGAACTCATGGGCTATATAATTGCTTCGGAACGGCTCCAAGGAACTTAAATATGGGAAATTCTTGCTGAGTTTCTCTCACTCTCGCGGCAGATTTAACAAACTTCGATACCATTTTAAGGATTCTTAAGCGTCGCCTTCTTATTCCGATAAAAAGCACACTGAGTTTGCCGGGTCTAAAACGACTTTTAGACTAATATTTTTCAAGTATTTACAGTCATTTGTAGAATATTCGTACAGAGCTCTTCCTTCATTTCTCATATCAATAAGTTTCAAGGTCTTGTCAGTAGAGGCCGTCGCTAAAAATCTCCCACATGGACTCCATTTAACAGATTTAATCCAATCTAATCACATAAAAAACTTAGCGAAAAGAAATGAAAAACGTACTCAAATGTAAATGACTGAAGCATTTCACAACTTTCCTCTCTCTGAGGTCGTAAATACTCATCCATTTCCCCGTTGAAGACAGCGCGAGCAAAACTCCATCACTTTTCCAGTCCATCCAAGATATATCTTTCACAAATATTAAAAATTAGCTCAAATCACCATATTTACAAGCATATGGGTTTTCAAAAGGCGTTTGGTGGCGGAAGGTTAGGAATTTGGCAGCGACTGAGTCAAAGAAATTGAGTTTGTCCAAGTCAAAGCTCATTGCAACCAAAGGGCTCACTGGGCTCCATTTGGTTCTGCAGCACCCTGTTATTTGACAATAGAACCTTTGATATTCCTCAAAGTGATTACCCCAATATCCAGATCCAGTATCTACGATTGTTTCGTACTTTCCCTGACATAAATTCACGATTCCGAGTGCTCCATCCGCATCAATCAAAGCTAGCTTCGTTCCTTCGGCATCAAAATCCAACCCTGTTGTCTCGTCTAAGTCTCAGTGGTTAGAGAGTGAAGTTAATTTTTGCTGCATACGTTGTTGGTTCTCTCTGAATGGGATTTTTGCAATAATTTCCTTGGATTCAAACTCGAATACATGTGCTGCTATTCTTTTTTCTATAGAGGAGAGCAATGCTATCATCTTGTTATATCTGCTACAGCTGATGTCTTTAATCTCTAGAGGAAAAATAAGAAGCGACTAAATGTCTCACATCACCTCCTGCAGTCAATCCCAATGTAAAGATAGATTTCATTTGTTTCGAGGAATCTAAGATCGTGAAATTTGACATTCGACTGTAACTATTCGCAGAGAGCAAGCAATTTGTATCGGGAATTTGTTCGATAAGGGAATATCCACCTATGACAGAGGCATTTAGAGTGATAAGGGGAAAGAGTGATGCCTTCGGGCAGCTGAGCTCCTTGAAATGAAATTGTTGAGGGGATATCGTCAGAGGTGTCTTGTTTGACGTTTCCTATGTTGTGTATGGTAATATTATTCTTTATCATCGAACTTGATGCGATTTTTATTGGACTCTTAGACTCGAGCCTTTTGTGCTTGATTTGGCTTGGGTTTTCATCAGCTAATAAGGCTTGTGATATCATGGAACCTCACCAAAAGCGAACGATTCGTCTAATTTTTTAGAGGTTGAATTTCTTTTCTTCCGAATATTTAAATACTGATGCGGGTTCTTAGAAATTTAACAACTCTCTGACATCTAAGAAAATCTCGAAGATTTGAGCGACTGGAGCTCAAATCGAGACTATGCTAGCAAGGTTCCATAAGAAGAGAATAGATATGAGGAAAAGTTGTTCAGAATTATAAAAAGCTGGAGGTTTGCAATTCTTTGTGACGATCTCATGAAAAATGAAATGATAGGATTAATGAAGCTATCCTATTCACGAAAAACAGATATTGACCAAAGAAAAATGTGGTAAAGATTTCAAGTGCTAATTGGAATTAGAAGGATTCTGCTGAGTTAACTCAAAGAACCTGGATCATAGCATTGCTGAATGGTATTTAGAACAATTTTGTCTCGAATCTCTTCATTTACACGTCATTTCGACGTCTCTTGCGGTAAAACCCCTCTTTTTTCATTCGAGTTTAGTTGAGGAGATTCTCAAAATAAAAGATTCGAGTAAAATTGAACCTCTTGGAAGAGTTTTTCACAATCAGAAAATTCTCTCGATACAAATAAACTTTCTGTACTTTTTTACAAAAGCTACTTTGAAAGATTTAATTTTTTTTTTATTTAGAGCACTGGGCTCTTACTTTCAAGCTTTGGAGTTTTGGAGAAGAAGATATATTACGCGCAAAGACCTTCAGTACTTCTAAGTAAGTTCATCTACCTTGCAGCAGGGCACAGCTTTTTTCAGAGGCAACTGTAGAACTGTTTTGAGAGAGGGAGAAAAAAAAATTTTAAAAATTCGAAAAGCGCTTGACGTGTGGATTAAGACTTTGGGTGTCCATAATTCAAACTTTTAGATATTGCTAAACAGTTTTTTTGTCTCATTTGCAAATATTGCGGAAAATTTTGTAATGCAAATTATTTTCAGAGGCCTATTTTAATCTTTCATTCTTTCATGCTAGCTAAGTCCTGAATGGTCTAGTGAATATGCAAATTGAAACAGAAAAGAATAAAGGAGAAAAGCATTAAAATCGCTTTATAAATAGTCCCATTATGTGCTTGTATGGAAGGGTAGAAGCCTCTCAGTCCTTAGTATTAGCCCTATATTGTCAATTATTCACAATCACTAGCCCTTATTAACCACATTGAATTGGGGTTTTTGATAATTTATTCGGGACTAAATCTATTAACTAAAATGAATTTTCGCTTACTTCTCGAAAGAACGAGAGGAGTAATGAATGGTATTCCTACTAAAACATGCCAAGATATTTTCTGTCCCTCCTAAAAAGTTGTTATGTATGAAATTTTACATTTCGCGCAGAAGCAGCTTTTTAGCGGGTAATATAAGCTGAAACTAAAAATTTCTCCTATTAAGAGCATACAATCAGAATTTTTGACCCTACCAAAGACCTCATAGACAACAACTTTGATAGCGCAGCAATCCTCTTCATACAGGAGATCTTTCACCTTGAAAACCGTTGTCCTGGCGCTATGTTGACTGGCACTCTTGAGAATTGCAAGGATCGCCAGCAAGTCGCCTATGTTTGTAGAACTTCAGATTAAAGAAGCTGAGATTCAAATTCTTTGAAGACATCTCTTGAAAACAGAAGAAGGTAGTCATCATTGGTACAGTGAAACCCTACGCAATGTGCTACCCTCCCTGCAAAATTTCAAAAAGACTTTTGGTTCTTATGGGCTAACTTTACCAATTCCCTAATTCAAAAAACCTCTTCTGGAAGTCTTGAAGAAGGGACTGGCGTATTTAAATGGAGGAAGCCCTTTATTTTGAGAAATGTTTTCTACTTTTTCTTTTGAATTTTCGAAGAGTTCCAGAGTAGCAGCAATAGAGAGAATAATGAAAGGAAGAACACCGAATAAAATGATACTAATCGCTAGTCTCATAATTTCCAGTGAGGTTATTCTCACACGGACGCTGTTTCTTTCAGAATTTAAATAATAAGATATGTTTTCCAAGAAATATTTGGCTTTTCAGGCAATAAACTTCACTAGCAGGTTAATACTGAGAATACTGAATCTTGATTGATTCTCAGACCATGCATTTAATAAATCATCGAAATGAGAGAGAGAGAAAAAAAAATCCAGAGCTGACTGCTCTGAAAATTTCTTCTAAATGACTCCCTATGCAACACACTCATGAGCTGAGCTCCCTTTGGTTCTTCATAGATCAATTATCTGCAAATACTGCATTAGTTGAATATTTAAGATATTACCAACGGCTAGGAATCTCCTCATTCAGTTATTAAGAAGGTGAGGGAGAAAATGTCAAATTACAAAAAATGTGAGCTTCTTTCGCATCTAAAACAATCAAAACTTAACAAACCGTCTTTAAGCAAGGGATGCCTTAAGAAAGAGCACACTCAACTCGGTGGATGCTGACCTATCATTTGCTACCAATCGAAGTTTTTATTCATGGCAAAAAAATTCGTCAAAATTAGATATGTCAAGGCTAATTCTATTCCTTTATTAGTCTCTCAAAAATTCAGCATTCCTAACACACTGACGAGAGGAATACTTTAAAAGAGTTTCTGTTTATCTCCTTTAAGTTTTGATTTAGACGTCTACACTTGATTTTACTCTTGTGCAAAGATAGATATTACTGAAAGCTCTAACTTAGTTAGCAAAACAATAAACATTTATCAAACACTTCAACGAAAGCGCCAATGAATTCTTTATGACTGCGATTGTTGTACACCTGGACAAGGACACTTCGAACCTTCCTCCACAGCAAGTACATCGTTTTGCTGGCATTGAACACAATAATTGACCAAACCCTCTTCACAAGTACCATTGTCGTAGCAGATACATCCTTGTTTAAGGTCGGTCCTGCATCTAACTCGCATTAAGAATTCCTTGTCGCATTTTTTCAAGGGTGTGTGACGACAATCATCAGACAAGCTTCTTGCTGGGGTAGCAGCGCAGCAACCTTTGCTAATTGACGCGACATCGGAGTCATGACAATCCCTGCATATATGAGCTTTCTTTGTTTCACAGGTTCCATTATAGTAGCAAACGCAGCTCAATTCGAGTTCGTAATAATAACACTGTATAAATCTATCTTTTGGTAAGCACAAATCACTCGCATGCGATAGAGCCGGCTCTTTGCAGGTTCCCTCATAAATCGAGTAGATGTCTTCGTTTCCGCAGTCTGTGCATCTATCAGCTTTCCCATCTACGCAAGTACCGTTCATAAAGCAGATACAGCTTGGCACTGGAAGATATGCAAAGCACCTTAGGTTTCTTTCTTCAGGTCTGCAGATGCCTTCCATACTTGGACGCTGAGCAACGCTCGATGCACAGCAGCCTTGATTTACTGATTTGACCTCTGTATCAGCGCATGCGGTACAACGATTTATGTAGTCTGAGATACATGTTCCATTCTGATAGCAAATACAGTTCAGAACCGTGTCATCTGCAGTGCAGCTAACATTTCTTTCGCCAGACACGCAGTCTCCTTGTCTGGTTGGAGCTACATCGAGCCCGAGGCTTGCTTGATGGCTGCTGCTGCTCTTGATCGAGCAAACGAGAAAAGGAAGAATACAGAATAACACTAAACCTATTGATAATCTCATGATTTCAACTGAGTTTATTATTTTTATATCGCATTTCCTTTCTCACAAGTTTAAATAGCAAGTATCTGAATTTCGAAATAAGTATCTGAATTTCGAAGATTAATCAATTTACTGAGTAGATTTGAAATTACTGAACATGAATTCTGAGAAAACTCAAATGTGGGATATACATCATTTCTAGCTTTCTTACACTTTCTTAAACCATCAAAATCTCTTCTTGCAGCAATTCTACTCGTAGAATGTGGTAATATTGAGTTCGTTGTCTTTGGAGGATCCTTCTTTCTTGAAAATTGGAAATTTATTCTAAATCATTAAAAACGAATAGGAGTCTCTCCTTGTTCAGTAGGAAGCAAGGCTAATTTGTAGCGAGCAACCATTCAAGATCAAACATGCTTTATGAAGATTTGTGGTATCTAGAGTTAGAATAAACATGAAGACAAAACAACTTTAAGCAGCAGACACTTCAGAACTCAGACTAAGCAAATACTCAAAATAAACCATAATTTAACTACTCAATTATGAGACATAGAAGACTTATACCAGGTCGAAAAATTCAGTAAAAATTGGGTTTTGTCGAAGCGAAGTGTAATCCGAAGATGGCTTAAAGAATCTATGAGTCGACTAATTTAGAGACCTAAAAAATTTTCAAATTGCAGCTTTGAGTGCCATAAGATAATGTTTCGATTATGTTTGTGCAAAAATAGTCTCTGTCTGGCCTTAAATATATAGCCTTGCAGTTATTTGTGCAAGGGATAGAGAGTGATGAAGAATTCTCAACTAACCTTAAAAATTCAATGAAATTTAAAGTGAAAATATGAGGAATGGTTCTTTAAGCTTATGATTGTTGTACACCTAGACAAGGGCATTTTGAGTTAGCTTCCACAGCAAGCACGTCGTCTTTCTGGCATTGAATACATGCGTTCACGAGACCCTCTTCACAAGTACCATTGTTGTAGCAAATGCATCCTTGACTATATTCACTTAAGCAATTAAGCTTAATTCCCGGTAACTTCCTGCATTTTTCTAAGGGATTCCTGCGACAATCCATGCTTCGAGTGTTATCTGATGCCTCGCCCTCTTGATCGTTGCTGATTGAATAAACCAGGAAAGGAACTACACATAATAAAACGAGGATAATAAATTGTCTCATAATTTCAAAAATGATTATTCTAATATGTTCTATTACTTCTCAAAGAGTTTAAATAGCATGATCTATTCTTCAAATAAGTATTCAAATTTCCAAATATTAACGAAATCACTGCTTAGTCTCAATATTTACTGAGCATTAATTCTAGAAAACTAAAAGATCAGATAACCCTAGTCTCCTGTTTTCTTATGTTCTCTTAATTGTTTCTGAATCCTTTTCTTACAGCTCCACAAATAACATGTGTGAATAACTCTTCCTGATCTTGTCAGACATCCTCTCATGAAATCGATCAGTAAATTTCTTTGAATGTGAAAAATCGAACCGAAATTTGTTCTTTCCAAAGAAAAGAAAAACGATAGATATCTTCCAAAAGAATGGAAAACCATTAGAATAGCCCTTCATTTCGCAAGCATGGACAGAATAGTCCCTACTGCTCAAAGCTGGCGGCTTTGGTAAAATTCAGAATATCTCACTTCTTCAAATTTGAAACTTTTCAAGTTTTAATAACAGCTAAATTCTTCTTTTCACTCAGCAAGCAATCAGGCAAATTTAAACTGAAGAATATTTACGGACTGTCATTGCAGTAGGTTAGATGAAGCCCAAAGGAGTAGAACAGATGTTTAACATTCTCTAAACAATAACCTTTGCAAGGATAAAGAACAGATTCAAATCAATTGATTTGTGAGGAAGCCTGAGAATTGAGAAGCTCGAAGAATTTTTGATTGTATTTAATGACGTAGAAATGAATTTTTTAGGTAGCTAAACATTCTGTAGTCTTTAATATTCTATGCACGAACCATTAGCAGCAATATAACCCAGTTTCCTATTCAATGTTTGTGCTTATATACAGCTTATTTTTCAAATGCCAACTTTCTCCAATCAAGGATGTGAAATCTACCATATATACATAGAAGGACTCCTTAAACCATCTATAACTAAAGAGATTAAGACGAGACACTTGCTCTGCAAACGACACCTTCCAAATGTCAGAATCCAATCTGGATTT
>ENA-UOTX01001130-UOTX01001130.1-compost-metagenome-genome-assembly--contig:-NODE-1130-length-22069-cov-5.350855_pt1 | contig 22069 bp, 10 predicted proteins | sample MGYA00238143_ERZ746982 | MGnify/ENA primary metagenome ERZ746982 (study PRJEB28758, sample SAMN06268862) | compost metagenome | isolation source: single cell | place: USA: California, Emeryville, Joint... | reverse complement strand
GGGGGGGGGGGAAGTATTTAACAGTGAAGATAGCAAGGTCGTAAATATAAGTGTTCTCAGTGCTATTGGTGATCTTTATGCAAGTCGCACTTCCAATTAAAAAAAAAAATGGTTACATGGATTTTTTTTGGGTTGGACTTTTTTTTCTTCCTTCAAAATCCCCAGCTATCTGTATGAATTAGTTCTTTAACTAACACTACCTCTTCGAGGCGCTCTCTGGAGAGTTCTTTCAGCAGTTGAGCCTGCCAAAAGGTAGTCCATTTTTTTCTAAACTTCTACGTAAAGAACTAACTCAATAATTTTCTCAACTCAATCAGACGGAAATGAATGGCTTGAGCAAATGTACTTTACTTTTTCAAGTTTGACTTTACATCTTCAACGCAACTAATTATAATTTTATGATCATCAATCATAGACAAGAAGACTTTGAGGACATTTTTCGATGATCAGATGCATCTCTGCTCAATAGGTATGGCTTTTCTAAGAGAGTTGTCCAAAGTTAAGGGGTGATTCAACATCAGCTTCCTAGCAAAAGTGATACACAGAATGATTTCGAGGCAAGGCCTGGCTAATAAACTTCCTTCATAACAATTAAGAAGTCCCATAACTACTTCAGCCACAATGCAGCTCCGCAGTCTACTAACATCCTAACAATGGACAAACAAACTTATTCTATCCTGATTATTGAAAAATACAAAATTCTCAGCTATAGTTCTTCCTCTTTTTGGCTATTACGACAATGCATAAAATTCAGCGCGATTTCCAATGATATTAACTACTGACCAAATAAAATTTAAATGTCTTTCTCAGTGAAAAAAAGGCTATTCAATTCAAATCCCGATGAATTGATCCTTTAAAATTCGCACATAATAATTCATATGCACCACAGTCACTCATCCGGCTCTAGTTACAAGAAGCACGGTAGGAAAACCCTTTCACACACGAAAAACCTATGCGATTTTGCAATTTTAGAAAGTTCAATGCTTCTGTTCGGTGTCACAAACGTCCTCGGCAAGATAGAAGTCATCAACCTCAAAACTTTTCGTCGTGTTAAACTGATTAACGTCACATGTAACGAGACTGCTCCTTCGCGCATCATCAACCGTGTTGAGATCCATACTAATAGCCGAACTGTCTGCTGTCTTCAATGCCTAGGACTAACGCAAATAACGATATTTATATGGAATCTGACCAAAAACACTGCAGCTATTCTTCCCTTTGAGTACATCTCCTCGGCGATTTGCTTCACATTCTTCCATGATTACTTGCTGACCGCAGGATCAAGCTCTCGGATTCGGTTCTGGGAGCTGCCTTCTGGAGATTTGGTTGATCAGATCTCGTTTAATCTCAATTCAATTTCGTTCGTACAGCTAAAGGCGTCTGAAAAGCGGAACATCCTCTATTGCTTAGAGCATACCTCGAACAAAATCTGGGTTGTTAATCTCTTAACGAAGCAATTGTTGCTGACTTTAGGACTGGGTGGCACGAGCTCGTTCATGGAGCTTTTGCCATCTGGTAAATTAGTTACCATATCAAATCAAGATAAATGCCTCAAGTTTTGGGAGACAGGACCAGTAGGAAATGGAAAACTTGACATGAAGGTTGAATTCAGCAAAAACGTTGAGATGTTTAGTAATTTTACAGTTTTGATGGAAAACGAAGGGAATTATGTTTGGATGGAGAAAAATGCGAACGGTTTGAAGATTTGTAGAAGGAGTGGCTCAAAACAGTGTCTGGAAAGTCTGTCTGTTAAATGGAATGTAAAAAATTTTGTTATGCTGCCGGTGAAACGGGTCGGGAGCAAACGTTGGCTGATATTACATACAGGATACAATATTAAGGTTTTCAGCTTACAATTTCTTAAAGAGTTAGGTTGTAACTAGAGAGTGTAAATATATGTATAGATGTCGATAGGGGTAATGAAATTTTAGTTAGCTGCTATTTTTATTTTACTTTTTGGTTAATGCTAAAAAAATTTACTTAGTACTTAATTCTCTTTTTTTGTACAAAATAATTTGCGAATGAATCTAAATGGAGAGAATTGGGGCTGACTTTGTGGAGATCTGCTCAGAGAAACACGAGCCATCAGCACGAAAGAATTCGATAACCGGAGTATAATGAGGTTTTTTCTTGTAAACGCTCTGGATATTCAAGCTGCATTTGATATTTGAAATCTGTGAATTATTTATCGTTTTTTGCTTCCATATGCTCCATGATCACTTATGAGAACTACTAAAAATTACACCTCAACAAGCAGATGCAAGAGCTTTACTAAATGGAAAACTCTAAATGTTGATAGGCTTTACATGGAAAAATTTTACTCTTCACTACGGTATTCAATTCGATATTGATATCATGTATCATCATAGGGTATTATTTTGATAAGTAAGTTTCTTATCGGAAAAGCAGCAGCATCAAGTAATATTTCCCAGTGTGCTATAAAATACGCCAGCTCGTGGGCTCATTCGCTCTGTCGGAGCTCGTTTCTAGATTGAAACATGTATAGCAATGCAAAAACCTGTTTTGGAACTAAGCAAAATATTTAAACCAAATCTGATTGCATAAATTACGGTATTAGATTCTTTGCTAAAGATTCTTTTTTTGACTGGGACATATTTTTCAGAGATATTGCTCGAAGTGCGATCTAAAGGTGAATGCCTTCTTTGCGTTCATTTGAATTCCCAGAAATTAGGAAAAGATTCATCACCCCTGAGGAATTCCGAGTTTCGAATAATATTGGCTTTCGATAAATTTTCATTTTGACGTCATATAACCCTATATACACCTGATAATTAACTCGATCAAATGCAAGCAGCTAACAGACAAAACCCCGAGCCCTGAGTTCTGAAGTTGCAATCTCCAATTGCATTTCAGAACAAGGTCAATTTTAGAGACTCAATTTAGTTATCGTATTCAGTTAAATAAACATATATTCTTTAATCAGTATAATTATCATATACAAGCTGAATTTGATGAGCATCCTGCTATTTTCCGTACTCTCATTCCTGGCATTAGTCCAGAGCCAAGCAACAGTTGATACAGCTTCCGGAGCGATCAACGGCCAATATACATCGAAATTCGAAAAGCGTAAACAAATCATCCTCAAACCCAAGCAATCAATCACATTTTCTAATATAGTCCCATCCAATGAATTCCTCGGAAACATGGTTCAAAGAATTTTAAATGCCACTGAGGTGATTATTTCAAATGAATGCAGCTAATTTCTCCAAAGGATACACATAACAACACAACTCCAAATATCGAAATCTGGATTTCAAGCCTTGACAATGAAGCATATGATTTTCTCAGCAAATTTGCTTTCTATTACAACCACATCGCAGCTAATGTTTCCTTCACTCCTCACTACACTGTGGAAAAATGCGAATCAGTAGGAAATTGCACTACCGATTGCCTGTCAAATCAGTTTTCTTGTGCAATCGGCAGAGGTAAACGCAGAGTGATGTTTTTTCAACAGTCTAATTGAATAATCAGTTGAACCCGAGGTCAAAGGACGGGATGTGCTGTTCGAAAATCTCAGACAAAAGTGTCTATTCAACAAATCTAAGGAATTATGGTGGAATTATACCGAATCTTATCATCAAAAATGCATACCAATGGAAAAAAACGACTGCTATAAGCATGTTTTTTCAGAGCTCAAATTTAGTGACGAGATTAAGACCGCCGTTGACAGTTGCGTCGAAAACAGCTTTACTCAACCAGGGAACTATGAATCAAGTAACATTTACCTCCAAACAGAGAAAGAAGCCTGGGGCGCTTTTGATACCCACAAAACCCCACTGATTCTGATTGATCATGTTCGATACAACGTAATTTCTAAGCGTTATTCGAGTCGAAAGCTTACACTCTTAATTAGCCCGTAGTGTTAGATCCAGAGAACTTCTTTAAAGAAATTTGCAGTAAATTCACGAATCCTCCCCACGCATGTGTTGAAATCCCAAACTCGACCCCTGCTGGGCCGTCAGCGCAGAAATTGCTCATCATAATCGGTGTTCTTGTGCTCTGTTTGATTTTAGTCATTTACTACTACAAGGTAATGTCTCGCAGAGAAATGACTCGTGAGCTCAACCTTAAGATGAATGAAATGGTTAGTAGTTATTTTTCGATTGCTGAGGGTAAGAGCAATGAAGGCACCCAATAGAGCTCCTTCATCTATATGTATTGTATGTTTAGTTAGGAGATTATTGTAACATTTGGATCCTCTTCCCTTTTTGAAAATTCCCCTCAACAAATCCAATTTCTCTCACAACTCATTTGTTTTTGAATTCAAACATCGATTAGGAATAATTTTTAATTATCTTGCAGGAGAATGAGTGACCAGACAACACCTCAGCCGCAGTTAGACCAGCTTCCTTCGAATTATCAAGAAGTGTTAAACCTGCTTCTCAGCCAAATAGCGACTGGGAATAAATGTCTGAAAATAGGGGAAAAGTATATTTCGATCAATATTGTCGATTCACCAGTAGATGCGAAGAACTGTGCGGTTACCAACGAACGAAAATATTCTGATGCTGGCATGAATTCTATTGAAAATGTAAATCCTAACGGCGTTGTCCAGAAAAACGCATCACCAGTGCCATCGAAAACAAATAAATCAGTTACTTCAGCCGGATCTGGAAAATCAAAGGTGTCATCCACAACTTCCAATCCAAATGTGAGAGGAGACCAAAAGCCTCCACGATCTTCGGCCAATAATTCGAATGACAAAAAAAGCGTAGTGAGGACCTCGACGCAGTATTCTGAAAACTCCGAGAAAATTAAATTCGGCAAAAACTTGCAAGAGGCATTTGCACGCGCAGAATTCGATACAGAAGGCGATGCAAGTAGCTTGTATCGGTCTAATACCAGCGCCCAAGGAAGTCCGAAGCAAAGCCACGGAGAGCGTCCTGAAACAAAGGTTTCGTCTCCAAAGAGCGAGAATTGTGAAGACGGAAAAAGAAAAAGCCTTGCAAATACAAATACAATTGTCCAGCAATCGTCGGTGAATATGAAAGAAGAAGATTCTCTTGCCACGGAAGCCAATAATGACCAAAACAAAGATATTTCAATGATCGTTCAATCGGAAATCAACGAAGAAACAGCATCTATGCAGGCGGGAGAGTCAACGCAATTGCTTAAAGACGATTCTGAGGTGGATGAAGCGGAGCACCGTGACCAATTCGATTTTGTGCAAGTTTTCAGCAAGTTAGCTAGCAACCCAGAAGTATACTCTGAAGTATGTCGTTTGCAACAATTCCTTCAGAAAAAGGAAAACAAACTCAAACGCAAGGAGCAAAAGCTCGAAGAACAGCAACGAGCTCTGATGGAAAACAGTCGGACGCGATCTTTTTCATCGACGCAATATTCAGCTGAAACTCACAGCACTGGATTCAATAAGACCTCAAAAGAACTACAGGCCATGCTTAATGATATACTAAACGAAGAGGAATCGTTTTCACCAAAAACGAACTCTCAAAGCGCAAGTGAAGCGAATCTCCACTTCGCGTTCCTCTTCTCAGCGCCTTTGGTAATAAACTATACTGATAGAGAAGCTCAACAAAGAAAAAGACCAATTTACATGGAGATTGATTATCGTTCGGAGCTTCAATCGGTTAAAGATATTCTCCAGAGCACTGGTAATGAAATCAAATTCCGTAATTTCGTTGCAACTCAGACGGGTTTGTCGGAGTGCCTGGACCTGAAACCTCGAGGGATACATTTCTGTGGACACGGCGTCGAGAATAATCAGAAAAACTTTGGGATATTTACAAATGCTGGAGACGGCGATTATCTCATTTTTGAAGACGAGATAGGTCGAGCGGATTTTCTCTCATGCAAAGGCTTGAAAACACTGCTCACGGAGAAGAAGCTCGATCACGATATTGAATTCGTGTTTGTTGCGTCATGTCATTCGCATCTCGTGGGAGAGGTATTTCTTCAAGCCGGAGCAAAGCACGTGCTGTGTGTCGCAAAAAATGAAACAATTTCAGATTTGGCTTGCCAGAAATTCACTAAATATTTTTATCATGCCTATTACAACGGGCAACATACTATTTGCGAGGCGTTTAAGTGCGCGCAACAGCAATTAAAACTCGAAAAGGATCTCAGACCTGGCGAAGCTAACAAGTTTGTGCTACTAACCCCAGAGCAGGACGCATTCAGTTTCCATACCTGTTCCAATAAATTTCAAATTTTTCCGTCTGGAACTCAAGGCTCCGGCGAGCTTTTCCGCGATTTAACCCCGGTTCCTAAATACAATCGCGTCCCTTCAAGAGTGGAGCATTTCTTAGGTCGTCACCTCGAAGTGCATGAAATAATACAATTGATACGTCACCAGCGGTTTGTGACGATAAAAGGCGTTCCTGGGATCGGCAAGAGCTCGCTTTGCAAAGAAGTCGTGAATTTCTTGCTTGAGAGACATGCGTTTAAAGACGGGATTATTTATCTCTCGATTCACGCATGCGAGTCAATTGAAGCGGTCGTCTCGAACCTGGATTCAAATGTGGGATACTTGAGCAAAAGGGTGAATTCTAAACGAGAAACTAAAGGCAATTTGATAACGCAGGTCTGCGATTTTCTGAAAGAGAAATGCGGGGATCTGCTGCTCGTGCTAGACAACGCGGATCAAGTACTTCATAATGACAAAGGCAGCTTCAGAGACCTCGTCGAGGTGATTTTAGCGACTTGCCCGCGAATAAAGATCCTGGTCACGTCGAGATCGACAGTGGGAGGGGCTATTCAAGGGTTCACGGCAAAGATATACAATCTCTCTCACTTGGACAAAGCGAATGCGAAAGAACTATTTTTCCTCCGAGCTCCTCGAACAATACCAGAGTACGAGATTAAAGAGTTATTGGACTATGAGCCCACGGACAAAGAGCATGAGTATATCGCATCTCTTCATTTTAATCGCCATGAAGCAAACTCCCAGGGTTCTAACAGCGGGACGGGGTTCTGGAACGCGCTGTCTCGGCGACCAAAACCTACGAAATCCGATTCTTCCTTAGAGAACCACTTGATCATGGAGATACTTGGAGGACATCCTCAATCTATCAGTCTAGCGGCCGCTTTGCTCGTAGACAGATCGCTTAAAGATCTATTTAAACTCCTCACCAGCCGTCCGCTGCTGGAAGTGCTCACCGTGCAAGATCTCACTGAGGAAGAAAAGAAATCCTTTAATTCTTTGCAGGTGTCTTTAGATGTATCTCTAGAGCATCTTACCAAAAGAAATAAAGAAGCCGTGAGGTTCTTTGGGCTTGTTGGACTCATGCCTGCTGGAGCAAGTGACGAGGATTTTACGAAGATATGGGGTACTGGGTGGCAAGAGCTAGCTGGGATCTTGGTCCGCTCATCACTCTTGCTGAAAACAGAGAGAAAGCTGCAGGGGATGTTGAGTTGGTACAGTCTCTACCCGTTCATGACTCGTTACGCTGAAGAAAGACTCGATGAAACCGACTTGAATTTATTCTGTAAGAAATTAGCCAAACATTTGGTGGAAAAAGGCACTTTTTATTATGGGAAACTGGGTACTGCGGCTGTTGACAGCGAGAATCATTTCCAAAGCTTCATTATGGAAGAATTGAACTTTAAAGCCTGCATATACCGTGAGGTGATGAGCTGCAAGAAATCAACCAACGATCAGAGGCTTCAAAATAACTCCTACCTCTCAAACGCAGCTTTCTCAGATATCGGAATGAATTCATTGCTAATGCAATCAAATGAGGAAGGCGAGCGGTTAGAAGTTCTGAGTCTCACGAAGAAGAGCTTGGAGCTCCTCGATAAGGTGAACTCTTCACGGCAGTGGCAGAGTAACCTCAAGAGAAAATGTCAAATGCTCCAGCAAAAGCTTGTCGAGGAAAACGACTCTCCAAAGCATGATACTGAAGATCCTAGCAAAATTTTGGTAACAGAGAGCGTCGCGAACATGCTGTCGAGTTATTCGGTTCGTGGGTGGGAGATCGGCGAAGGACTCCAACGTAACGCTTCAGATGATAATTTGAACAGTGGTCATGAGAAATTAGAGGCTACAGTCCTTAAACGAGCATCTTCGAGTAGTTCAGGCCGCCCGGCAGGAGAACTAAGCGGTTTGAGCAGAAACCTCAGCGTTGAGACATCGTATCAGCAGCAAAGCGTGAGCGATGTGAGAGAAAGCAATGAGAGTCGCAATGATATGAGTGCTGTGAGTATGGCGAAGAAAACCATAAGCAATATCAGTCAGACCTCAATAATAAGAGATAGCCTGATTCGTGAGTCAGTGATAAGCGAATGTGACGGGAGAGACAGCCAAGCATACGAAGTGCTTCCAAATCCATTTTACAAAAAACTGCAAGGCGAGCTTTTGTCAAAGGTGAAAGAGGAGGAAGAGAAGCTGCAGACTCAAAGTCATGAAGGAAGCAGCGCTTGCACACCGAGATCTAAAAATGAAGCTGTCCTAGAAAAAGAGAGAAAGATGAGTGCTCCAGGTGATTTAGAGGCCGAGAAGTCTGCTATTTGTCATGAGGGTCAAGATAAAAAGTCTAGAGAAAATAATCAAGCGCAAGAAACCGAAGGAGACAGAGACACAGAGCCTGAGAATGCTCAGAAACTCGAGACAACTGCTAATCTGAGCAACAAGATAAATAAGTCAGTCACTCCGAAATCAGATCGTACGCCTCAAAGCCCTACTTCCGTTGAGGCCGACCCAAGAGTATTCCAGAACTCTTTTTTCGACAATGCAGGTGGCACAGACTCTTCTCAGGTCAATGACCAATCTTACACAAGGACTTTACCCCGAAATGCAATAAAGGAAGACGTAAAACCAGTTGTGCTGAAAGAAGATGAAACCAATCGCAGTGATGAAGAGACGACTGGAAAAATAAGCGAAGACGTTAAACTACCCGAGATAATAGAATCAAACGCAGCAAAGGAACCTGAAAATAAAATGACGGTCGACGCGAAACGACCAACACACGCACAGAGTAAGACCTCGACTCTCGGAGGGAGTTTTATCTCTGAAGATAATGCCAAGGTGGCAAAGACTGCTAAATCGAAATTTAACGCCTTGAGTAAAACGAAAACTGCCGCGTTGCCGAAAGAGCCAGCGATTGTCGCTCGTACTTCATTGACTCGTCACAACGAAGCAGGGGCTACTAAAAACAAAATGAAGCCTGGCTGTCACCTCACACTGCTTTACTCTTCAATTTTGTTTGTTCTGCGGCGATACGGAGAGTGCGAAAGAATCGTCGACCATGGCTTCACGCTCTGTGTTAATTTGAACGACAGACTTGCGCTTGCTAATTTCAGAAAACTTCGAGCTTGTTTATTGTGGATTAAAAAGGATTTTTCATCGGCTCTGAATGAATTCACATCCGCCACCGACGAATTTCGTGGGGTTGGGTCTTCTTTAGGAATCGCCATCAGTGATGCAGCTATCGGATATATTAAGGCGCATTTTATGGATGATAATAACGGATCTATGAGGAAATTAGAAAGCGCGCTGAGTATTTACAAGGACATCAATCACACGTTCGGCATGCATTTTATTCATCGCTGGCTTTCGATAGTCATGAATAAGATGCCGCATCTCAAATCGCAAAGCCGCCATCACGCTGAAGAAGCGAGGAAAGTGTTGCAGCATCAAAGAAAACAAGAGTGTCTCGGCAGCAAGCATAAGGCAGGCACTTTTGTAGTGAGATGGATGGGCGATGTTTTTAGTATTTTCCTTGAGATTGCGACGATTGCTGATCTGAAAGGAGGACAGCTCAAGAAGAAGAAGGAAGAGCCTGAAATTAGTAATGCCTTGACTTCGTCACAACATAGCTCAACGAATAAACTCAGAAGAAAATCGTCTCTCAGCAATATTCATCCACGCAATGCTATCAGGGTCGCGAAAGGAGCGCTTATCGATATTAGCAAGGAGGTGGTAGTTGAATCGAAAGAAGAACACCAAATCACGCCTGTGAAAAATCAAAAAACAGTGAGCCGGTTGCCGCCTTCTTTAGCGATTAATGTCCAGGCGTCTCCGATGAGAAGAGACTCGATTTCTAATTTAGTGCCGGGACAAAAATCCGTCAGAAATCAAGAAACAACGAAGGCTCAACCAAAACCAGAGCCGAAGGTAGATTTAATGCCTTCGCTCAAGCGAAAGGCATTGGCAAAAACTCAAGGCGGGAAAAAAGCAACAGAAGTTGAAGAAGTTAAAGACATTAAAGACCAAAAAGAGCCTAAAAAGATAACGAAACCTTGGAAGAAAAATGAAGAATTGAAAGAAACGGAGAAGGTGAAACATCCAGCCATAATGAACACAGTAGTGGGTGCGGCGGGAGAGGACCAAGTTGCTCAGCAAGTTATGCAAAATCAAACTAGAAACTCTGAAATAAAGGAGGAATTCGGTGAAGAGAAGAATACCTGTGAATCGAAGCGAAACAACTCGACTTCACCTGATAGGAGTCAGAATTTGGGCACGGAGCAAGCAAAAACAAAGAACCAAACGAGGAAGCCAAACACTGTTGTAGGAGGAGTCAATACTTCCAAAAAGAGCGATCTTAATGCATCGATTGTTAGTACAACTAAAACTAAGCAAGATAAAAAGGCCCAGGTCGCACCAAAAAATGAAAGATGGAAGTAGTTTATGAGTATCGAAGTGATTCATTGTGTGAATCCTCTTTTTTAGCATCATTAATAATGCGATATTTTTAATTCCTATTTGGAGAGTTGCTACTCTATGCGAGTTAAAGAATTAGTTTTTATGACATTTGAAGAGAATTTTCATTCGTGAAAAAATGTCAAAACAAAGTAAAGCATGGACTTATCATTGAGTATTAATCTCTCTTACAAATTACCAAGTTAGAGATTTTAGGAAAATGTGGGTTCTCGCGTTAAGATGAGAGTTCGCGGAATGAGAAAGAGTACTTTTAAGAAAAACTGATAAACAGCACATAAAATTTTAAGTCGATTTCTATCGATTTCTGCATGATTTTTGTAAGCTATGATGGGCAAGCCACTGCAAGGATACCTCCTCGAATTCTTATGCTTTCCAAACTGCTTTCAAGAAATTCTTAGAGCAGAAATGAGTCTATGATATACTTGAAGACAAGTGAGAGGGGGAAAAAAGCGATTTAGCGACAAAGACTTTTCACCTAAATTAGTTGCATGAGTCCTAAAAAGTGATTCCACGTGCTCCCATTGTATTTTCTTATTCCAGAATACAGATACACTTTCGGAGGAAGCGATTTTCTGGAATTCATGTAAAAATGATGTCGTCTGAGTATGATTTCTTCTATTATTTTGTAAAAATTTCAAATTTTCAGAAAATGAGAGTAAAAAAAGAAAAGGATCTGCTTGAGGGTTCATTCTATTCTTTTTAGAAAATTAAAATCTTCAAATAACTTTATTATATAAAGATGCCTTTCATGCTGATTGCTAACTCCACTACTGATTTATTTTATCAATTTTAAGAAACAAAAAATATCTTTCTTAAAAAAAAAAAACTCTGAGAAATTTGAAATTTCTTCGAATTCTTCCATTAAGCAGGCATTTCTTGAAAGTTCTCCATACAAATTTTCCAGAATTGTGGAAGAAACCAAACATGTACACTCTTTCGAAGTTGTAACGTTTTGATATTCAATCTAAGAAAATTAAAGCTCTTAAGTTGGACCAAATCCTTCTTAAAGTTCTATATTTCAGGTAATTAATTTAGGAAAAGTATAGAAGAAAAATTCAGTTGTAATCCTTACATGCGAGTCCTACAGACAAGATAATCACCACACAGTCATCAAACTCACGAAATAGTTTTCCTCCAATTGTGTTACTCCAAATCGCAATGTTATTCATAGAGAAACTCGGGTGGAGCATGTACAAGCTGGCTTTTTCTTGGCTACTCAACGAATGAAAATTAGCATTTATCTTTCCTATCTCAGGCTTATTTATCTTCAAAATCTTAAGCAAAACCTTCTTAATTTATTGCAATCTGGGTGATTTCAACTGTACTGATTATTAATTAATAATTGCTAACCATCGCAATTTTCTTCTATTCTAATGTCTCCTCTTTTTATAAAACATTCGCAGCAAATTAATTGGGTTCGAATTTTTTTCTATAAATCGATTTTGATGGATTTTGATAGAACCAGCGTGCCAATTCCGATAAAATCATTATTGTTATTAAGCTTTTTTTCGAAGCTGTTTGTAATTTTTTGGATTTTATTAAATTCTCTGACAAACTCTTCGATGGAAAGTTCACCACTTACGAAGACGCCAAATAAAATCTTCAAAAAAGGCGTAACTAACCCTCGTAGCAAGTTCCTGAAAGATCTCTACTCGATCCTTGAGGTAAACGCTTGATCTTTCGTCCTTGATACTATTTATTTTATTAAGAACGTTTCATACGACAAAACTCTATCATGGAGTGATGACGGTTTATATTTCATCGTGAAGGATCTTCAACATTTCACGAGCCAAGTCCTACCTTCTATATCTAATCATCGGAATATGTCTTCATTCATTCGCCAGGTAAGGCGTTGTGCTAATGAGATTTTTTCTAATGGAAAAAAAGTTGAATATATATAATTTTAAGAGAGTGATTAGCCCACCTGGAACGATTGCGTACAAAAATCCTTTCTTTAAGCGAGGAGAAGCGTATTGATTTTGTTCTACACAAAGATTGCTGATCTCTTAACAAAAGTGAACTTATGTCGAATATTCAGAGGAAAGAGAGCCGCACAAGGACAAAACTCCCCTTGGATCAAGAAAAATCGGCAGAAGTACTTTAGTGATAGCTTTTCGATTTCATCGAAACCTGAAATTAGGGAAGTTCAACACTGATGGAACCTGAGATTCAGAAAATGATCAAAGTTGAGGAAAGCAAATCTATGAACACAGATGAACAATATCCTTCTAACTACGATGGAATTTTGAAGTAAAGCAAAATAATTTTGATGAGGTGTGTTATAATTAAGGTTTTTTCAGCGAATTTAAAATTCCTGAAGATGAGAGTCCAATTATGAAAATGATTCGAATCTACCTAAAAGACGATGATGATGAAGAAGATGATGAAAATTCGTATAGTATCGAAGGAGCAACAGTCTCAAAGCACAGCCACTCTGAGACAATTGAAGAGATTTACACTCAGAATACTCAGAAACGAAATGAAAACGCCGAAATGGTTACATTTCTCTTTGTAAATGCGAATTTTCCTCTCCGATATTTGTTAACATCATACTCTTAGAATTATTTGCAACTCTATCGTCAGCACCATACAATGATGCACACATGCCCAGAATTCGTCCAATTCAAGCAGCGTATCAATGAAGAGACAGACTGTTTTGGTGTCAAAATTCCTTTGAACCCTGAGCTCACATCCCAACCGCACTTGTTTTGGCTAGATCAAATAAGAAAGCTTTGCCTTTAAATTGGACACTCGATTGGAAAAAGCCCAAACATAAGAACTGATATTTTGAGAAATGCAAACCTTTAATATAGACGATTATAGCCTATTATAATGCTTTATCCTATTTTATTTTTTAGGATATTTTAAGTGATGATCTTTTTTCATTTTTCCTAGTCTACTTACCAGAGTATAGCCAGCTTTCAGTTTTTTAACCCTTTTCATTTCACATGTTAAAACTGAACTCAACTCAACCTTCTTTAAACTTGGAAGAAGATTAAATATCACTATAAAATTCAAGGTTATTAACCGGTTGTCGTTGGTCTTATTAACCATTTTTCAATCAGAAACAGAGTAAGGCATATAGCTCGCATTGCATCAGAATGAATTGTTTATAGCCATTTTTCAATCGAATATCTGACAATCTAGAAGGGTGTTTCTTGATATCACACTGCTATAGATAAAATTTATCTTCGTCGAAATGATTTCTCTTCCTAATGTATTTGATAGCTTCATGAAAGACAGAGAAAAAGTAATCACGAGCTCCTACGACAACTATGAGATCTCAGCCGTCACTATCATCAACAAGCAACAGAGGATTATTCTCGGCACCGTTTCAGGTGCGATATTGATTGTGGCAAATCCGGCTGAAACGAAATATACGAAACTCAATGGACATAAAGGTCAGCTCTCACACATATCTCGAGCTCAAGAATATCCACAGGAACCGTCACGGCTTTGATCTCTCCTCCGGAGAAAAAATTATTGATTTCAGGAGGTATCGACAGCAAGATTCGAATATGGAACACCGACAACTGGATAAACATCTCCACTATTATAATCAAATCCTACACGACAGGTAATTTCTGCTTGGCTTTCTTCATGATGGCTTTAAAGGTGGTGTGATCCATCTCCATGCATTCAAACATCATAATTCGTTTGCTGCGTTACATGCAGAATGTAGCCTGAACGTATGGAGCATGAGGACGTATGAAATCAATCAGAAATTTTTAGCCTTTCCAAAAAGTAATTTGACAGAGAAAATCTTTGTAATTTGATTTAGCGCCTAAAGACAGACCCATCAGAGAATTTTCTATCGTAGATGATGGGATTTTCGCTTGTTGTATTGTAGAAGAAACAGATTTATACCTATGGAGAATAGCAACGAATAAATTACTTGGTTCAAAGCGGGGACTTCGCGGAGCGATGTTGATTGCCATGGACCCTCTGAAGAGGTTGCTGCTTGTTGCGTTTCGAAATCGGGAAATAAGAGTGTTTGCTTTAGCTGGCATAAAGCAGATATATTATATCAATACGGATAGTGGTAAAATATTTCTAAGAGTGACTCGCTGAAATTTTAAACAATACCCTAAAGTTTTGACATCCTTGTTTTTTGTGAAGTCAGGCATATATTTGGTTGGAGTTCGACCGGATGGCGTGGTCGTGATTTGGGAGAGAGATAGGATCAAGTATTCTGTGATTATGAAAAAGAGTTCTGGTAACAGTTTTTTTCATCAAATTTGCGTTCTAAATCAAAATGCGTCAATAGGTCTCAATTCAATTAGTAATGTGAGTGTTGCGGCATCAGAAACGTTTTTTGTTGTGACATTTGAGGGTATTCTCTCGTTATTTAAGTCTATATAATAAGGTTTCAAACTGTAAATGCCGAAAACGTTTGTGATAATTTGAGTGTATACAGCGGAGTTTCAATTACGAGGACTTCGCAAAATGTCAATGATTTCGTGTAATTTTCCTTTTACTTTTGTTGTGATCTGACACTGCTGCATTGAGAAATGACAAGACTTTAGGTCAATAATAAGCTGGTCGCTCACTAATTGAGAAAATTACTATTTGATAATATTTTACATAATCGAAATTGTAAGAATGAAAGTCAAAGACAAATATTCATCAATCTTGAAAAAAATTCATAAGATATCGAAGACATAGCCTAACAAGTATGCAATTTATGATATTTTGAACTATATGGCATTATTGATATTGTGATGCGTAGCATCCACCATTTCAATCACCGGCATAATAACTCTCCGACATGTCGGACACGTGTTATGATTTTGAATCCATTTTTTAAGACATCCACTGTGGAAGATATGATTACAGGTAGGAAAATATGTCACTCTGCTGACATTTGGGAAGTTTTCCCAGCAAATCGGACATATCGAATTCTCTTGAAAAGACTTCGAGTGTCCAGCCTCCTCAAAATCTGTCGAGTTTAACAGAGCAGCCCTTTGCTCAGCTTCTCGGATGGTCTGCTGGTTTGCTATTACAGTCTCCTCCTCGTTCTCTTCAACAAACCCTTCGACAAGCCTTAAAAAGCGGGACAATAGGAGCTGATTCGGAGACAAAACTCTGCATTTGAAGAGGATTTTACTCGCGATAAAAACCACAATCATGCTCAACACCAGCAATTCATAGGCGAAAAAACCCAAGAGGAACAGAGTAGGGTGCGTCAGGCAAGTAGAGTCCACTATTTTCACTCCTTCTAGCCATGATGCCCCTTGGACGTACCAATAAACATTAACAATTACAAAAAATTTAAAGAACAATGAACAAAATCTTCTCATTTGAATGCCAGCTCTCCCACGCTGATTGCACGTAACACCAAAAGAATAAACTATAGCAAATGCACCGATATTGACAGCTGTTCGGATTGACACGGTCGGAAGAGACTGCATGCAATTTGTATCCAGCTCATCTGATCTAGAATTCATTACAACCACAGCGAGATAAGCTCCGCTCCAGTATGTAACCAATCTCAGCAGGAACATCTTAGAATCAGTAGATTTGAAGCAATATTGCAGAAACCGTGCCAATATCACGAGCCATACAGCTCCTGAGACTATTGTAACGGTTACTACAGCAGAGACGCAGAAGGAGCTGATGAATTGTGTGCTGCAAGTTTGAATGTTGGTTTTATCAAGGATCTGTTTTGTATTTATCCGCAGAAATAGACAAAACACTTGATAGAGTGTAGATACGACGGCTGCGATTACAATTATTCCTGGGTGAGGGTTGGTTCTTTGCTCTTTAAGAAAGGCGAAGTAACCAGGTAAGACGAGAGGCAGACTGCAGAGATGAGTTGTCACAAGTGCGCAATATCCGTAAAAATCAGAGCATTCAATGGAGTTTTCCGAGTGAATTTGAGTGTGGATTATTGGAAGAAGGCAAATGATGAAATAAATAATAGAGAATAAGAGGAATAAGGTCCATTTCACATGCGTTTGCATAAGTGTAGCACCTCAATTTATGGATAAATTTAAATGTGTTATTATCATTTATTACTAATCCAGATGTCAAAATTAGTTAAAAATTAATTGTATTAATGTTAAAGATGCAAAAGCTCTTCATTTAACCGACTCGAATGTTTCAACCTTGTATAACTAACCCATAAACTGCTTTGAGGGAGATTTTCACCAGGAATGGTTATGTTAGTTATTAACACACAAAAAAAAAAGAAGAAAAAAGCAGATATATGAAGCTGTTTACTCTGCCAATTCGACTGAGCTTGTCCTAGGGCTTACTGAAGACATTAAAGATTTGGCTTGGAGCATAGAGGATTAGCCTTGCCTAAGTATCGAAGAATCTTATGAAAAGGTTGCCTTTCTGTGCAAGAAATAAAAAGGAGTAAGATACGATATGCTCTAGCTAAATAATCCCTGATTTGAGGAGGATGATACACGCAGAAAATATCCAACCCATGTCCAAAACCATCATTTCGTAAACTTAAAACACAGCCAGAAGCATCAATTGAGTTGTTACGTAGGTCGGATCTATATTACGTAGGCGAGGGGAATGAGAAAAAGATTCTCAGTTGAATTAGAGGATGTAAATAACGCATATGCTGCCTAAGTCCAACGCCACTTGAATTAATCCGTAAACGCTTTTGTGTTATTCAAAAATCAATAATGGTACACTGTGGATATTGCCGACCATAAAGCCTTATATGCATGAAAACAAAGTATTCAAACGCATTTTCTTGAAATACATTAAAGGTGATCTGTGACAAGGTTTTCACCAATTGGGTGAAATTTTCATTCTTTATTTTAATTTTATTTTTTTGTCATTTATGAATACAAGGGACCTGCTCCTCCCTCAATTATTAACTCATCACAAGATAAGGGCTCGAAATTTAAACACTTTCACTAAATATAAAACAAAACGCCTTTAAACAATCTTTGTATATAGCTCTTAAGTAGACACTGAGAGATCGTTGATAGTGTAGCGTCTCTCATCGAAATTATGTAGACCATTCAATGCATACTCAATCTGAAAATTATCCACATTAGTCACCTTCAAAGACTTATCCCAGCTGATTGAAATTATCTGATGGCTGTTGCTATGGAACGTCAAGTGAGAAATTGGTTCTATCGCAATTAAGTCAGAGAAGAGACAAGAGAAAATTCATTCTTACTGTCATGGACTTTTTTGAATGTATAAAGCAACTTGCGAGTGAAAATATCCAATAATTTTATCGAACCATCCTCACATCCAATCGCCGCCAACTTTTGATTTGGTGAAATTGCCACAGCGTAAACCAAAGCTTTAGAGAAAACAATTTCGATAAACATGGCTCAAATAGTGTAATTTACTCTCAAAAGTCACGCAGTGAAGTTTATCCCTCGTGACTAAGTCAACAAAGCAGACAGTTCGGTCTCTTGAGCCAGTAATCAGCAGTCGTGAATCGCTGCTTACAGCTAAGCCGTCAATACATTCTACAATAGAAATAAGAAGCCATATCAACGGCAGCCGTTATTACTGATGTGAAGGTTGTCTAAAACAAAGAGCACTTGTTTCGTTTTTATTCCCAATATCTTAATCTTTTTATCAGAAGACCCTGTCAAGATATAGCGCCCATCCATCGTTGCAGCCATTTTCCAAATCGTGTCTGAGGAGGACAGATCATTAAATATATTTTTGGTGGATTGACTTTTTACCTTCATGAATCTGCTTGTAGCAAAATAGCACTTTGCCTAGCTTAGCATTGAGGACAAACACCGACTGCTGAGCCGCAGTATAAATTAATTTGCCATCTGCTGATATTTGAAGAGTTAGTAGCCTATCCGCTGAAGGTACAGGTAATTTGTTAGCTTTAAAGATAGTATAATAGAGGAATCACCAATTTCATTTAAACGAATTATTTTGGCTACTCGGTTCCGCGCAGTGCTGAAGATTCGTACACAGCGATCAGTCGATGATGTTACGCAAAAGTTTTGATTATTTGAGAGCTGGACTGAGGTAATCCCATCTAAATCACAATCAGCAATTATCGCACGAATGTATGATTAATTCCAAACCTGAATGTCTGTTTTCAATTGAATGCATCACTTCAAATTTACGCGCATCAATTACCCTCACTTTCCTGTCATATGACGCGGAAACAATGAGATTTTTTTCGCATTTAAACAAATCTGAAATAAAGTAATGAGATCAGTTGCAGTTCTTATTGCAATGATACTTTTATCATATCTCCAGAGAACACTAATATTCGTCAAAGCTTGATCTAGCAACCTGCATTCACGCAAAGTAGGTTCGATTAACCCATGCAGAGTCTCTTCTTTCCGTTTCCTGATTTCTATCTGCTTGTGCAATTCAAGATAATTTGACACGTATTTTTCTAAGTCAGCTCCGTGCCATATCCTGCTAGAATCACTGAAATTTTTCAGTGTTGTTCTCAGCTCATATAGATTTTGATCTGCAGTGGTTTTCATCATTTTGTTTACAGTCTTTTGGATATCTTGTTTGAGACGCTCAATTTTGTTTTGTATTTGATCGAGCATTTCCGTTGTCTTTTTCAGAATGCTAAGAGAGACATTATCATCATTTCGAAGCTGATTCTCGCATTTAAGGATCGCTTCTAAGGTGACGACTTTGTCGATGCAGGTGATATTTCTCCCATCGATTTCCGTGAATCGAAATCCTTGGGCTGGATCACTGAGACAGTGATGGCAGAGAAGTCGCTTTTGAGGAGAACCGCTGAGGTTGAGAGCAATCAGTCTTTTCTTATGAACTTCGCAGAAAAGCTCTGAAGGATCAAAATTTTCCATTTTTTATTGCGGTTATTACTTGCACTGTCAGAGTAAATAAAACTTCGTACTTTCTATTTTTGAATAACACGTATGAGATAGAGTGGTCAGAAATTCCCGAAACTCATGATTCCAAAATGGTCTTCGGAAATTTGTGATGACGAGCTAGTTAGTTACCTAAGAGGAAATAATGACCTCTCTACAAACCGTAAGAATTTATGTCACTGCATCCGAAAACTACTTTTTAAGGGCCTCAAGAAACTTGTCATGGTTGAATTATAAAAAAGACAACATGACCAAGCCTATCATATCATATATTTCAGGATTCAGACTCTAATTTTTTAATAGCATCTGCTCTCTGTCTCGTCATTGTGAAATAGATGATTAATGCGAAGATAAATTTAGAATATTCGAATTTTGAACGGACTGATATTAGAGATATCTTATAAACGACTTTCTGATTGTGTTTTCAAGAAATGAATTGAACCCTCTTGCCAAATCTGGTACCTTCCAATTTTCATACTATATGAAAGCCTTGGCATCAACAAACTTAGCTAGTTTGTATTGTCGCTTATGGAATGTTGCTGCCTTGTAACAGTGATAAATAAGAATGAGAGACTCATCATAGCAAACAATAAAATATGTCAAGCAAAGCACTCTCCATTCAGAAATCCTATTGGAAATACCTCTTGTTTGGGTTGTTAACTAGTGATTTGAAAGATTAGCTTTCAGTAGTCTCCTTGCTCGGGATAGATAATAAGGTAGTTTGACTTTTGTAACCTTCAACTTCAAACACTTCATACTCCTCTACCCTGAAATGCTGCGCTCCTCCAAGTGAACTGTTCTTCACGTCAATGCCACCAAACTTTCCCGCATCATAGGAAACTCCGAAATTGGAGAAACTTACTGGATGCATATTGCAGTTATTAGCCACGAATAAGTCATATCCTGTTCCAAAATTGGGTCCATAACTCTCATGGGGAAAAGTTGCGTATGCTCCGGGTTTTATGGGAAATTTAGTTTTATGATCTATGGAGAAGAGGAAGGAGTTGTTATCTTGCGTAAAGCTGTTGCCTACATGCTTCCAATTGGCCTCAGTGAAACCTCCACACACTCTATCAAATTCAGTTCTCACCAGAACAAGCGTATTCTGCTTGTTGTCACATTTGTTGTGGAAGGTAGCAGTATCAAAACCATCTCGGCTTCCTCTCAAGAGAAGTTTGAACTTTATTGAGGTAGGATTCGAAGAGAGCCATTTTTGAAGCATTTGAACTTCATCGTGATTCTTGAGAATCTTAGAATCTATCGTTGTAATCGAAGAATTAAATGAGAGTTGCACGATTTCATTTTCAATATAAGGAATTGCTTCCGCGAAGTCAGCGAAGGCTTTGTGAAGCTTTATGATGGGATTCTGAGCTTGCATTGGATCCGAAAACTGGCTCTTTGGCAGTAACTCTCCTTGTGTTTTGATGAAATGCTTTAATTCTGCAAGTATCTCATTCATTCCGTTAGTTCTGTCGTCTAAGCTATCCAAGTACTTGTTCTCAGCCATTTCATCGTTAATTTGCTTGACAAGGCATTCTAAGTCAGCGACGGTTTCGCATTTGTTGATAGCTGTCACGATTCCTCTCTCAGTAGTGAGTTCTATATCCTCTGATTCGATTTGTTTTCCATAGTATTTGTTGACTTTTCGTTTATAATAGCGATAATTAGAACGAATATTGATGAGCTGGTTATCCAAATTTGAGAAAATCTCTTGTTTTGCTTTATTGCAGAGAGTCGTGAAGTTTTGTATTAGTCCTTCGAAGGAATTTTCGACCTTGACCTTCTCAGTTTCAATGCGTGTTGATACCTTCGCAATGAGTTCGTCTTCGCCATCTAACATCACTAAAAGCTCCTTAGGAGGATCTCCATTGAGAGTCTTGCCGTGTGGTGTGAGCTTTTCAAAGTAGGCAGCTGTGTGTTGAATGAACTCTTTGATCGGAAGTGCAGCTTCCTTGATTTGTTTGTCTCCGATAGAAAGGAGACAGTCTGCGCAGTAAAGGACGGTAGGACTCTCGATTGAAGAGAAACTTAGTATCTCTTCGTTAGGATGCTTCCCGCAGACAAACTCTTTGGTAATTGATTTAGAGGATTCCATGTTTAGAAGCAAGAGAAACAATTCTCAGATTTACTAAGATAAAAATTAACTCATGAGTTCTTATCGTTAGAGTTCAGAGGAATTATTTAGAAGTATTAACACTAATCAAAAATTCAGAAAATACCTGTTTGGAAGTAATATTCAAGCAATTAAAAATGAGAAATGAGCAATTGCTTCCTGTTGAATTGCTGGACCCTCGAGATAAAGGACCATTTGAATCTAGTGGAAAAATTGATGAAGAGCATAGAATGGATTCTTATCAAAGGCATTTTTGTATTGCGCTGTGATCAGCTGATTTGAAGGGAGTCTCTCTTACAATGTTGAGAGTTTGCCCATAACGACTTATGGACTATTACCCTAAGGCTCCTGCTTCCAGGATCTCACAAATTCCGAGAATTTTTAGGAAAAAACTCCCGCTAAACGTTTTATAGATTTGTTTTTATTCTATACAATTATTAATAGTGGACTTATTTTGATTTGTAGCCTTGAACCTCAAACACTTCATATTCTTCTACCTTGAATTGGTATGCT
>ENA-UOTX01001129-UOTX01001129.1-compost-metagenome-genome-assembly--contig:-NODE-1129-length-22073-cov-18.627387_pt1 | contig 22073 bp, 15 predicted proteins | sample MGYA00238143_ERZ746982 | MGnify/ENA primary metagenome ERZ746982 (study PRJEB28758, sample SAMN06268862) | compost metagenome | isolation source: single cell | place: USA: California, Emeryville, Joint... | reverse complement strand
ATGATAATAAAGCTAGAGACAACTATTTGAAAGCCGCTGAAGATTTCTATGGTGAAGTTTCCAAGGTTTTGAAATGCAAGAACTAAGTGAATGAATGATACTTTACAGCCAAAACGAAGCAACTACACATTCCATTCATAACGAAACACACAGATTTAAGGTTATTAGCTCTGTGTCTTGATTTTTCGTTGCTTCTTACCTACATACCTTCCTATCAATTCACTTCACTTCATTTCATAAAAGTTGTTGTTAGTATTTCTTCTGTCTTGCATTTTACCATTACAAATGTTATTATCGACAAGACCGAGATATGTTCTTCCAAACTTTTCTTTCTTTAAAATTAGAAATAAATTAGGGTTGAAAAATAAAAAACCGTTCATCAAAGGGTAATGGTACACACTCTAAATATCGAAGTTAGAAAAATGGCATTTTGCTGAAGATTCAATCACCTTTTTAATCAAGACTCAGCATCTCATTGGTATTTGGAAAAAATATACGAGTGCATTCTATAATGAGTAGCAAGTAGTAAAAGCACTTTTCATCAAAATTTGCTTCGAACTTCAGCTTCCTCCCATGAATCAAAGCCATAGCGCAGTTTGGTAAGTATCCTCAATATGAGCAAAAAAATAATTAGTTTTAACAGAATAATTAGCTGTGATAAAACATCATCTTGATGTTCCTCTAGACTGAGAATTTATAAATATGAAAAGTAAGTCTAATAATGTTTGGAAATGTACTACCACCCTCTTTCAATAGGTCTTTATTTAATATATACCTTTGTGGAGATATAAAGTAACAATTGATCCTGATCATAGTTATAATTACATTTCTTTTTAATTAGTTTATTAATTACGTATTGATGGATAAACATAATTAGAACCATCACTCCTCGAAGGAAAAAATGATGGATTACTTTCAAGATTGATAGTAGAGCCCAGGATAACACTCGATCATCCTTCAGCAGTTTTTATACCAAAACAACAAAAATGTAAATGTAACACGTATATTCATGCAATTTAGATACACAAGCATAAAGAAAACCAAAAAATCGTTAGCTGCAAAATACGCACTACTCATTAGCACTCTTGTAATATTGCAAAGCCGCACTCATTGCTTTTAAGTTGTCAACGTCACTTTTCCCCTTTAAGGTTTCTCCCTTCTGCCAATAGCGCCAAATCTTAGGATGAATTATCTTTCTGATGTTTTTTATATTGCTTCTGTCCTTTAAATCTTCATATTTTTTGGGATCAATTCCAAGTTTGTCCCGAGCTACATTCCATTTTGCAATCTCCTTCACCGTAAGCCAGCCCCCCGGAGGCGGAGAGAGGCTCTTCTTTTCAACTTTTTTGGTGAGAGTTTCTGGGCTTGCAGAAATCTGCTTTTCAGGCGTATCAATAGCTGTTTTATCCTCTTCTTTACTCACTGAGACTATAGGATTGAGCTTGATTGGAGGATGTTCTGAAGTAAAATCGGTTTGTATTGAAACTTCGATCGTCGAACGTTGGATAGGAGAAAGCTTTTTCGGTTTTCTGTTCTCGAGAGACGCATCGGCGCTTTCGTTGGTCTCGCCCATAAATACATTGTTTTTGAACAACCCCTTTTTTAAGGGTTTTCCTGGAACAGAAAGCTCACCTTCTCCGTTCTGAGCGCCTCTCTCCCACTCACCGTTGTAAGCGCTGCCATCTGCCCATGTCATCTCACCATAGCCATGCCTAAGATCCTCATGGAAGTTACCTTTGTAAATGTTGCCTGAGGCCCACGTATAGACACCATATCCCCATTTTTTATCATTTACCCAATCTCCTTCATACTTATCAGCGTTGTTAGGCCCTTTCATCCAAGTTCCTTTTCCATATCGCAGACCATTCTTAAAAAATCCCTTGTACTGACATCCGTTCGCCCAGATATACTCACCATATCCGTCGGGCTTACCATTGATGTAGTTCCCAACATAGAAATCTCCATTGGTAAATCGTTCAGTTCCTTGTCCATGCTTCAAGCAATTCTTGAATTCACCTTCATAGCGGTCGCCTAATGTAAAATAAGTCGCTAAAAATTTTTTCCATGAGCTGGGTACCATTTGCACTGACGTGCAATCCATGTCCTTCTGCTTTTCCGTACTTCCATTCTCCGGTATAAGACTCTCCATCTGCACCATGCCACACACCAGAACCATGCTTTAGTCCGTTGCTCCATTCGCCTTCGTACACATCGCCGTTGTTCCAAGTAAACGTTCCTTTGCCTTCGGGTTTTCCGTTCACGTAATACCCGTCGTATTGGTTCCCATTGGGACAAATCTCCATTCCTTTGCCATGTTTGACCTCGTTTTCCCATTCACCTTCATAAATTCGCCCATTTGAATACACTAGAAACCCTGTCAATGTACTTTAGACTCAGATTAATTGCAAATAAGTATTGCTACCTTTCCCATGGCGTTTTCCATTGACAACTTGACCAAAGTACAACCCATATTTATACTTTTTGATCTTAGTGTTCTCATACGAGCAAAGCTCTTCCATATTGATATATTTTGAGCGCGGTTTGTATTCTTGAACAGCTGTATTCACGTCTTTGGGAGATTTGAGTTCTGAAATGATATTTTGGACGTCAGGTGGCGGTGTTAAAGGTCGATTAAGCATTAGATCATTGGTGGGATGAGATTGGTAAAAATCATTTGCTGAATTGTGTTGTAAACGACCGAAGCCTGCTTGCTGGTTGAAGAAATTAGAGTTATCGATAGAGGCTTTGAGATCTATTGATTCTTTATTCACATTTCTTGACCTATTTAGAGAATACGGTTCAAAGAATTACAACAATTAAAAAGAAAGAGTAAATTAGTTGACAGAAATGGCAAGTGTTGTTACCGTCTAATATTCTCTTGGTCATAGAGAGTTTTTGTGATGTTGTCGGATCTAAAATCGCTCCTAAATGGCCCTTTATCTTCGAAGTCGGGGTCAAACTGTTTCCTTATAGAATTCATCAGATTTTATTTGTGAGCAATAAAATAAATTCTTCTCAATAAATTTTTGAGTTTTAGATTAGTCCGCGTGAACAATAAGTCCTTGTGAGCTGACCTGACAGTCATACATCAGAACTATCCACGTGATATACTCAAGAGAAAATTGATTTCGCTCAATGAAAGATTTTCTCAACCCCAAACTCTTTGAAGCAGCAGGATTGCCTGGGTTTTTAGCTGTTTGTGATGGTTTCTTTAATTACACCATTCTATTTTAAAAGCCTTCTACTGCTAGTATACAGCTCAATTGCACTGCATACACCAAGTGATAATTAATACTAGGATTATATTTGTTATTTTTGTTGTATGAGTTTAACCTGCCAGTGTTTCTTCTTCTCATATTTAGAGTTAGTTTTGATTAAGATGTATAAAGCAATTTGAATAAAAATAGTCTGAACAGTCAAACTAACAAAAAAAGAGTACAAAACTGATTCAATCAGCTGAACAAGAGGGTTTTAGAAAATTCAACTGGTTTTCGAATAAACGATCATCTGACTGAATCTGAACTTACTTTACATCCTTAATTAGAAATTTCCATTAAACACGAATAAAACTCACTGAGAAGCAGATGGAATACTACAGTCTGGATACAGCACAGCACAACCAACAAAAAACATGGCAGATCACATCCATCTCACTCGCGGCTGTTATAGCGCTCTTGTCTCTTGAACTCTTTTACTTGCTTTCGAAACTATCAGATCTGGATATTGTGCATCTCGGCCTTGGGATTTCTCAGGTTCAAAAAATCCTATGGGAAAGTCCTAATCTTGATAACTTAGGCATCAAGTCTCCTGATTTTTCAGGTTATTATTGCAGTTGCTGCCTGGAAGCGTCTGAAAACTCCACTACTTGGAATCTCAATAATGTAATCAGATAAAAGTCGCTCTCATCTTACCAATTTCAAATAGTTCGCTTGTGTTTAACATCGGATATTTTATATTTTATCTCCTGCTCGAGCTTTCTTCAATCTTTCAGATCTATCAAGGTAAAGATTTTACGAATGCTATCAAATCGCAAATATTTCTAGGGAATACCTCTTTACAACCCGCTCACCCTATCTGGTGGTACGAAATCGAGAAATTTTTCTCAATAAGCTTGGTTGTGCAAGAAATTCTGGCAATTATCTGTTGCTTCGTTAACCTTAAGTTCAGATCTCTCATCCCTGACATAACAGAGCCGGAATTACTTTCTTCACATTCAAGTATAACAGGATTTTCTTATCGATTTTTATCCATAATCGCTTAGGAACCGAGCCTGTAGCTGTCGGGCTAATGACAGAAGCTGGAACTCCAAAACAAGATGTCTCTAGCAAAATTATATTTGTCGAAAATAGTGAACCAAGTAAGTAATCATGCAGTCACCCCAGTGGTTTATGATGATTTAATAGGCGATGGCTTTTCGTCAAAATTATATACATATGCAGTTGCGAAAGAAGAGTCATACCCAGAAAAATCATATGGCAACCATCAAGCGACCTCTTATATGCAAGATGCGTCGAAAATACGAAGCGCAAAAGCGAAACTGGACTTCGATTCTGTTGATATGGCATCTTTGGAGTCTCGATGAAGCATTAGTCCTAATTAAGTAAATTATTCCGTAAGCTAAGCCAGCGTCTATGAGTTGGAGTTTAACACTTTTGAATGACCTTATATATGTGTCTAGATTTTATTCGTGATGTTCAGATGAGTATTATTGAAGTGCGTTTATCATTGCACACGAATTATTGTAAAATGGGTTTGTTTCTTTCATTTTATCAGTACTGATCCACCAATCCCAGTGAGAAGCAGATTCATACACGAGGTGACAGGTGATATTTCATGATTTAGGTGCATTATTATGTCGCTTAAATCCACGAGGAATATAAAGTTACTCTCGTTGTTTCTAGAATTACTAAACAAATTTATTCTGCAACATTGTGGAGTAGAAACAATTATTAAACCAGATACATGTAATTCAAGATATGAATGAAATTATCTCTTAAAAAAAAGCTGTGGTTGCTGTAAATAGCTCGGATTCAAAAAATATTCATCATTAACTTAGCCCTATGTAAATAATTTATTGAAAATGGTTAAATTTGTTGCTGTGTTATGATGCTTCTTGAGTATCTCAAGAGTCCTTGTTGCCTGTTTCTGAGTTTAGCGAAGTGACCGGTACTGCAACGAACTGAGGTTTGCCGTTTTCAAATTTCAAGATATATCTAAATCCGCTTGAGTCCATCATGCCAGAAGAATCGATATTCTCGCTTTTAGACGTTCTTGGACTTCGTTCAATTGTTGAATGGCTGATTGGTTCGTAGATAGATTCGATCAGTTTCACGTCATGAATTGATTTGAAAGACTCTTGAACATTTTCTTTTCCGGCTTCTTCATGTGTTTGTTGAGCATTATGTGTTTTATTATCAATAATGGATGCTTCAAGCAAAGATCTTTTAGATGATTCCACAGGATCTTCTTGCGTCTGAGGTTGTACCTTAAGTAAATTATTAACCAGCTCAGTAAATTTTTTGTTGAAGTAGTCCAAGAGCTGAGCACCAGCACAATTAATTTCGATCTTTCCAGGCACTTTCTGAATGTTCGAACGATTTGAGATGACTTGACCCAGTCGTTCGAGTACTTCTGATTTGCTGAGCATCTCATCAAAAATACATTGAATATCTAGTTAGAATAGTCATTATTGCATAATCCAATGGTAATATTTCATACCCTCAAAATTCATTTGAACACAATCTTTCTCCTCAGATTGCATCTGACTATTGCTACAATCACTTAAATCCGCTTGCTTTGACTTTGCAATTTGGCTGTTTTTCAGAGAAGGTGTTCGATCTTTTTCTTTTTTAGAGGCCAAGGTTAATTTCCGTATAAAACGTTACATATTACCTGTACATTGCATGGAAAGCCTGAGCGTTTGACTATTTTCATATAATCTGATAGCCTCGAATAAATCATTTTCATCTTTGACAGTAATATCGTCACCTTCAGCGTCCTTGTAAGAAAATTCAGTTAGAGGAGGTGTAAACTTGGCAAGGTACTTTATAAGATAGCTTTATTTGCTCATTATCCGAAATGCGGAATGATTTCTCAAGTATTGTCATTAGATCAGCCCATTTCAACTCCTCAGGGCGTATTTGAATCTTTTTGATCGAATTTTTGAACTGTACTTTGAAGAAAAGCATGGCGACCCTCTAGATTGATAGTAATGGTAAGTGATTCTTTGTAATTAATGATATTTTCGTGCCTTTGAATTTAATTGTAGTACTAAGCTTCTTTTTTTCATTTTGTTGAATCCAACAAATTTTGACCAGTAAAACTTACCTTTCGTTAAGTTTCGAAGGGTTCGATACGTTGGCTCAAGGTACTCACTATCATATGCATGAGAATCTTTCTTCTTCCTGATTAGAAAGTGCTACCATCATTTGTTTGAGGCGAAACCTCAGATTTAATGGCTGAATGTCTCTGAACTGATGAAATTAAGGCTGAGTTTTAAACCTCAACAAGCAGAAAAAGATAGCTGAATAGCTTCACTGTTTCAGAAACTGATTGTGGATTATTCTTTCAATTCAGTGCGGACATTTTGATCTGAGAATAACTCTCTCTGTACTTCTCTGTATTCGATGAAGAACTTTTTTTTCGAAATGTGAAAGATATTCTTTATTCAAATCGTTAGGGATGAATCTCTTGAGTTAATCGCACTGTGGTAATAGAATATGCATTGCAAAACTTCATCAATTAGTGAATGAGATAACTAAAATGATTTAAAGTTACTGAGATGGTGTGTCTTGAAAACTTCTTGATTTTAAATAATCTCGTTTATAATTTTGAATTGATTATCTCTTAATTGTAGCTAGCGAGCTCCCGATTCCTATTGATTAAATTTATTCAACCAGAATCAATGGAAAGGTCTCTAAATACGACTGAAAGAAACCCTCAAGGCGATATGTTCGGCCCAACAATCCAGACTCAGAGAGAAGATCCAAAAAAATCAGTTTTTTTCATCAAAAAGCAATCAGAAAAGAACGATTATTGGGAAGAAGATTCTGCTCTTGGGAATGGAATCTTCTCTGGAAAACAGCTTGAGAAAGAACCAAATTCACTTCAATTGGTAAAGAAAAGACCTATGGAGCCAGCAACAAGGTCCATCCCACCTGGACTCGCAAATTATCAAGAGAATCAGAAAAATATACTCTCAGGCTCTTTGGATACAAGTTTTCCATTCTCTGAATACTCGAGTCATGACTCGATTATCAATGATCCTAATCCAAACTGCACGTTTTCATCATTGCATAACCCAAATCAACCTAATTTTAACGATGTAATATGGGATCCATTTCTTTACTGCGCCAACGAGGACTGTACCCCAAAAGTTCTTCCTTCAGCCAGCTCTTATAAGGTTATCGGTCGCTCTGAGAGGCAGCAGAAAAGCGCTGAACAATCTGCCTTGATTAACCAGCAACTCCGGCCTCAGATAAATTCTGAAAAAGCGGCTCCCACTCCTATTCCTCAAATTATTTTCCACCAATACCTCGGTCTACAATGTTTTACTCAAGAACAGCGGCTTCACACAAATGATAATCAGAAAAGAGAGCTGAATTCCACTAAAAAGGAGAACAATAGCAATTTGGTGGGGAGGTTCTCGAGTCCTTTGGAGCAGCAAGATCCATATGAACAAATCGAAATGATGCTCAAAAACATTTCGACTTCGATTTATGGCGAAACTAAGTTTCTAAATAATCTTTGTGCGCAGCTAAAAAAGCAGAAACCTACGCTAGAATGCATTCCAACAAATCAGGGAAAGCGAAAGATTTTTGTGGTCTGCATGAAAGTTGACAATTATTGCGAGTTCGGCGAAGGAAATTCAAAGCAAGATGCTAAGAATATGGCTGCAAGGAAACTATTGAGATGGATAACAGAAAATGATACACATGCGAGAAATCAATTAAGAGCATTAATTGAAAAAGATAAATCAATCTTTCAAATAAGCAAGGCACAAAATCCGATTACCTCTGAGTTGTTTCCTGAAAGAGATGCTGTGAGAGTAAATTTTAAGAGCTAATATTGATAAACTAACTTGTAATTATAGAATTCAGCTGGTGACTACTCAAATTGCAATTCAGGGCAGGAGGTGATCGGCTTTGGATTTGACATGAAATTACGTTCTCAATCCCTAAAAGACTCAACTCGAACTTCAAATCTCAAACAAAAAAGCTCTGGAATTATGAATCCCGACGAATTCGATAGCTTAGCAATACTTAATGAGCTAAGCATCGATAATAATATCCCTATACAATGGAGGGACACAGTGAAAGATGAAGGCTACGTTTCAGAACTAATTTTTGGTGCTCTGCCGACCTTTTCTAGTTTCAGTACAAAGAAAAAAGATGTAATTTTTTCGAGAAGTTTAATTTACCTACTTCATTTAGTCCCGGAGAGCAGCTGCAACTAAATTATACCTTCATCTGATAGTCGATGATCAGCTACGAAGAAAATATCTGAGCAAGTGTGAAGGTAAATTAACTCTTTCAACGAAAGTGATTCATCATTATTTCCCAACTGCATATTAGAGAGGAAATATCAAAAAGGAATAGTCCTTCCGAGCTCTCAGGACATGAGTCTTCTCATGACCGATCATAAAGCTTCAAACTCAAACAGAGAGAAAAAGCTGCAAAATACTAATGAATCGCCTTCATTGGAGTATTGGATGTCTTCCGACATATTCTTAGAATTGAAAACTTATCTTCAGGGTATTGACTCGAAAAGCGTATCCAAAATTGCAGCATAAGTCTTCTAATAACTTTTTTTATATTGAAGCGCAAAGACGACATTGATAGACATTTGATTGAAAAATTGGAATTATTGCGCTTATCTGATGACGAGCAAACTCGTATTGAAATTTTCTGCGAATACATTGCAAAAATCATCGAAAAAGCTACTTCACAAGGAAAATTCTCTCAGATAAAGCCGAATGAAATGTCTATGAGTGGTCTAGTGAAGGAAATAAAGCTTTTCCCTCTGGGATCTTTTTCCTTAGGACATCTTCGACGAGATCACCTTATTACTGATTTTTCGCTAGTATTCGAGCCTTTGACGGAGAATAGCCCAGAAAACATAAGGCCACTGGTTCTTGAGACTCTCTTCAATTATCTGAAATCAGAAAACGAAGCAATCTCAGCAGCAGGTCTAGCAAGATATCAGTTGGATATTAGACTGGAACACCTTGAAGATAGTAACGAGAATAAATCTTGCTGTCTATTCATCAAGGATAAGAACTCTGGATTTGGGATACGAATTGTTGCAGCAAAAAAAGTCCGATTACATCCAGATTTGAAAATTCCGGCAGATTATGAGGCTATAATACAAATTGCTAGAGTACATCAACTACTGAAGAGGCACAGCGATTTGAGAGAGAATTTCAATACTTACTGCTTGCTTTTAAAATATTGGAGGTAGGGAGTCATAATTTGAGATAGTGCGTTAATGTTTAAATCTAGGCGCAAGAGCGGATTAGCTGCAGTTCTAAGGTCTGATGTTATTGATCTCATTGCTTTCGATTTCGCCTTGCGATTTCGTACTCATTCACCTGGCTTGGGGGTATTTCTTGCTATATTCAGCCTTTTCTTGATTAATTTTGATAGATCTATCACATTTTGCAGACACTCACAGACACCGAAGCAACTGTTCAATTACTCTCAAAGTACAACGATTCTCTTGCCGCAGACGTTAAAGTAACGATTTCTTTGCTAACATCACATTTATCTTTGATTTCTTGTAGAACTTGCCTGTAGAATTCATTACTATTCTTCAAAAAGCATGCAAGGATTCGCTGAAGAATTTATATGAGGGAAGATTTTCTCATGCGAATTTCTGAAAAGAGAAACTCGAAATAATAATATTTATTGAACTTTCATGAAGGATACCATCATTTATTATTACTTAGGTGTAGTACAAGGGGATCTGATTTGCCTACTTGCAAGCGTCGAGTTGCTTTTCTCCACGCTTACAATAAGAGATGTTAGATTCCTCGCTGTAGTTCATCTTGATTGATAATAAATGTATGGTTTATATAATGTTGAAGTGCTTAGTCAAAACTTCCAAAATGACAGGCTTACCTGATTGCATCTTTTTCTTAGGAAAAAAGGAGTCTATCAAACAAACTGTACTTGCTAATAACCCGCTCGAAGAGAAGGGTACAATTTTAAAAACTCTCAGTTAAATCCGGATTTCTATTATAACATCATCAAAATGACTATGAAACATCTCTAATTTGTTTTATTTATAATGAAATTAATAATTTGAAAAGATCTGATCAATTTTTATGTTTTCTTGTAATATCTATTGTGATGCCTGACTGGCATGGTTCAGAAAAGAACCTCGATTTCCGTGAACCTCCTCGATTCACGGAAACTATTCAGGGATTCACTAAGTGATATTTGGAATGAAAGTTGATTAGATCATGTATGTTATGGTAGATAAGGCAAGAAAAGACAGTATATCATTTAATCAGGTAATGGGCTTACTTAGTGAACATGGAATCAAAACAAATTTATGTGCAGGTGTGACTTGATTAATTAATTGAAAAAAAAAATGCAAGTAAATTACAACTACTCTGCCTATGGTTAAAAACTTCTACTGGAGGAAATTTATATATTAGGAGTTAAGAAGTTCCAATTCGTTGAAACAATTCCCTCCAAACAAAGCATCAATATCGAATGAATCTGATGATGAGGATGACATGTAGATTTGTACGATTCATTTGTGTTACTCAGAACTATGAAAGTAGATGTTCATCAATTACTCCCTATATCCGTAACTTTAAGTATTTGAAAAGTCAACACAATTACTTCAAGATACTTCACTATTGTTCCACTCAAAGTTAAGCAAACTACTTTCTATATTGAACATTACAAATTAATTAGTAATAGTAAATAGTCTTCAGTTTTTCCTGAGCCCACCAAAAGGCGTTGTAAATTAAACTAGAGCATTTTGCATAGTCAAGTAGAACGTATTTCCACATTCTACTCCAAACTTACCAAACGGGTACGCAGGCTTATTTCAAGTATACCTACTGTTAACAGCACAAAATCATTAGTTCATATTGTAAGTGTTTTTTTCATAATCTAGTTATATAGTCCAGATCATTCTTCTCCAATCGAATATGAAGCTGTAGTAATAATAATACGAAAGTTTTGCTCTATGAAAGACAAAGGTTCTGGCACATATTGATCAACTGAAACGTGAATTTGCCTTTCTACACCTCTGCTCTTCATTTCTCTTATCGTCCATGTGAGAGGAAACGGAATGGATCTTTCTTCAGCATCGTATTTTCCTCATGGAACTCGCTGGTTTTGTGTTGAATCATCGTTCTTCTTCTTTCTTCGGCTAACTAACCACCCGATTTCATATCAGCTTCGAAAATAGTCATTAATCACTTTACCTTTTGGTTTTCCTTCATTAATTGTCTTTCCATATCCTTTAAATTAGCCAATCTCTGCATTCGCTCCTATTTTCTCTCAGAACAACTGCATAATTTGAAATCCTTACTTCATGACGTTGCTGCTGGACCAAGTCGCTCTGCAAAAACTCTAATTTATTCCTCATTTGTTCGTCTTCCTTCAATTTTTTCTGTAATTCCAAATGTTTAAAGGTTTCTTTCCTGAAATTGGTTCTAAACAGAGCATAAAGGCCTGTTTCCTTGGCATCAATCAATTACTTTATAACGTAATTGTCCTCTCTTGCTCCATTGAAGGCAGTTTTACGATGTTCCATGATGTTATTTAACTTATCTCTCTTTGCCTGCAGTTTTAGCTGTTCTTTCTCATAGTGCAGGTCCTATATGTGTTATATCAATGCTGAGGACGGGTCGAAATTACAATTGTGCTCGCGTTGCGGTTGTAATATTTGTGAGGCTTTCGAGACAAGATTCCTTGGTTGATGGCGTCCATTTAATTTAAATAAAATTTTTATTATAGTTTTAACAACGAAAAATAAAAAACTATCTCGAATATGTAACAGATACATTCATTGGAACAGCATGAATTAAGTGTTACAAGGTGATTGGACTTATTGATGGATTTGTAGTAACTCAACGCAATGCTTAATGATTCTGAAAAATTTTCCTTAGAGAGAAAGAAACTGATACCAACCCTTGTTTAAGAAAATTTAATTTTTGTGGCAGGCCTATTTTAATATTAATACTCCAAGATAATTGAGGATGTTCGTATGGTAGCCTTGCAATTTTAATTTTGTGTGTGTCTGTAGCTTGAATTTCTCTTGAAAAGCAAAAATGAGCAAACTAATGCACTCTATGTTTATTTCTGTGAGATACTTGACTCTGATTTACGAAAAAACCCGACTAATAAAAAATAAATTATTGCTAGATTCCAACTTTCAACGATAATGCTCGAGTACCACCTATGAAGGAATATATCGAGGCGATAATTTGTATTAGGACTCACCTTATTAGGGAGTTAACAAATTGAAAGCAAACCTTTAGAGTTCAAATGAATATTTCATTCCATATAAACTTCAGTGCATTCTTCCGTTAGCTTTATTTCGTGTATGTATCTAAAGTACCCATAAGAGAGTGTTGTGACTCGCAGACAATTTGATTCAGCAATATATATCCAGCTCTGACTGGAAGAATTTAGAAGTAAACTTAGTCTAATCTCAAATGGTTTATAGAATGGGACCTAATTCCATCCTTGGAACAAAGACATCATGCTAAGCATGCAAACTACGAATAAGATGACATTACATCAGCTCAACATTCCTATTATTTTCCAAAAAATTGTCCAAAACAAATTCAATTCATTTTTTTCAAATTTGAATATTTAAACCGTTTACATATATCCAATACAAATATCTTGGAACTGAATATCATTTATAAACATTTATTTATTCAAATTTTCAAAAACAAATCTCAAAACTTCATCCAATGAGACCAGGAAGCAAAGTCACTACTCAAAAGCCAGGCGCCAGAAAGGGCAGAACCGAATTAACTGAAGAACAAAAGCAAGAAATCAAGGAAGCCTTCGATCTCTTCGACACCGATGGTTCTGGCAGAATTGATGCTAAGGAACTTAAAGTCGCCATGAGAGCTCTTGGTTTCGAGCCTAGAAAGGAAGAAATCAAGAAAATGATCGCTGATGTCGACAGAGAAGGAACTGGCACCATTGAGTTCCACGATTTCCTCGAACTTATGACTGTTAAGATGGTACTATCACATTTGTCCGGCTTGTTCTTAATCCACAATCGTCTAGGCCGAGAGAGACCCTCTTGATGAAATCAGAAAAGCCTTCAAGCTCTTTGATGATGATGAGACCGGAAAGATTTCTCTTAAGAATCTGAGAAGAGTCGCCAAAGAACTCGGTGAGACCATGAACGATGACGAATTACAAGAAATGATCGACGAAGCTGATAGAGATGGTGATGGAGAAATCAACGAGGAGGAGTTTATTAGAATTATGAAGAAAACCAATCTTTTCTAAGTGATACTGATATTTTGATTTAACATGTCCTAAGGCATCCTATTGATTGTATTTATTGTTTCTCAGAGAAGCAGTTCATGATACATTTTTCAATAATGATATCAATTAGGATTTTTAAAATTCTCCAAAAATACATCTTTTCCCTTTTTCTTCAATTGATGGAGGAGATAATGTTCAGCTTCTCATATATGTCATGGGTAGTGTCAATGTATTGAGTTTCTGTTATGAATGTGCTTGTCCCCTACATTCATAATGATGTCGAAAATTGAAAGAGTTCCTAACTTCGATCAGTTTGTCCGAGAGCAGATCTCTAAAAACTCGAATTACATTAGTTCAAACCACAAGAATCTAATATTATTTATAAATTCAGAATATCGAGGGCGATTTCGTTGTCACGGCTATTGGCTCGACCAAAAATATCTCATCGAAGAATATACTGGATGCGCAAACTGATTTTTCGTTTCTTAAGGACGATAACCATGCAAAAATTTATTTATAGTAAGTTCCATGTTTGCAATAACGACCCCTTTGTGCTTAAATAGTGTACAGTTAAGGAATAGTTCGCATTATCCCATCAAATGAACTCCAAACGGATATGCTAACTGTCTGTATAATCCACAACGCCCCAAATATAACTCTCTAGCCAAGCGAGCTTGATTGAACTACCAAGTTTTTTTAGCATCTAGTTATTAGACCGTTGACTAATTCCACCGATATTCGATTGTCATGAAGCACTCGAATCGCCAATAAATTAGATGTCTCAAATCTCAACTTATCCAGGGAAAATAACGAGTACTGAAGAGTTTCTCTTTATTTGCTGTTGCATCATCTATCATTCCATGAGCATTTCCAAAAAAACTTTTCAGTTCTCTTGCTTTTTCGTGCAAGCGACCCGATACTTTCCCCTCTATTCTCATGATTCACCTAATTAAATTACGTATTCACTAAGGTAACGAATATTCTTTTGGAACAAATCTCTCATACATGAAAGTGCATTATTTCATGGAAAAGACTCCAAGAAACGTGATTCTTCTATTAAAATACTGACCTCTCAAGCGCCAAAAATGTTTCAGTTACTGATCTTTCATTCTATAACATTAAAGCCGCTTTACTTTAATTTCACAGGAAGAAAATTAAAGAAAATCGATTCTTTTTTAACCATCGAAGACTGATTGTTTCTACATAGAATATTTCTAACTGCGAGGAACAGATTCAATTTGGATTAAACGGCAATATCTATTTAAATCAGAATAAGTAAGTAAATTTTTCAAGGCGAGCATCTCTCAAGCTATATAGTCTTTCGCACAATCAAAAAGACATTCACCACTAAAAAAACAATAACAAATACCTCTCTAAATGAGTCTTAAAGAATTCCAAATATTAAACAGACTAGGCGAAGGCTCCTTTTCAAGCGTATGGAAAGCCAAGCGGCTTTCGGATGGAAAAGAGTACGCTATGAAAAAAGTGAAGATGGGCAAACTTTCCGAGAAAGAGAAACAAAACGCCCTCAACGAAGTCCGTATACTGGCCTCCATTCAAAGTCCATATATCATCGGTTATAAAGAAGCGTTTCTTGATGACAGCTCAATGACTCTTTGCATTATCATGGAATTTGCACCTGGAGGCGACATCCTCCATAAAATCGAAAAGCACCGAAAGAATAGGACTTCCTTCACGGAGACAGAGATCTGGGCTGCGTTTATTCAGATGCTCAGAGGCTTGAAAATTCTCCATGATAACAAAATCCTCCATAGAGACCTCAAATGTGCAAATGTTTTCTTAGCAGCGGAGGGCGTTGCAAAGCTCGGAGACCTGAACGTGTCAAAGGTCGCGAAGAACGATTTGGTGTACACTCAAACAGGTACGCCTTACTACGCGAGTCCTGAAGTCTGGAAAGACAAGCCATATGACTCAAAGTGCGATATTTGGTCCTTAGGCTGCGTTATATACGAGATGGCAGCTCTGAAGCCTCCATTCAGAGCGAATGATATGCAAGGGTTGTTCAGGAAGGTTCAAAAAGGAGTTTTCGACAAAATTCCATCACATTATTCCAAAGATTTATTCGACATCATTGCTCTCTGCTTGCAAATTTCACCATCAGCCCGTCCCTCCTGTGATCAGCTCTTAAATCATCCCATCGTCGTTAAACATGCTAATAACATGGAATCTATGGAAACCGAAGAAACCGTGAGCTCGAGAATGGATTTACTGAAAACGATAAAGATGCCTAGAAATCCAAAGGCGCTCATTGGACAACTTCCAAGAGCGAATTACCAAAGCTCATCTCTGGTGCTAGATGAAGAAATGCCTACACCTAAGAGTAAAAAAGACAGAGCTGGAAGCGCGAACGTCAGGATAAACACTTCCCATTCAAGAGACAGCGGATCTATGGACGTTATAAGAGAAGGCAAGCACCCTCTGATCGCGCACGAGGAAAGCGTAAAGGTACGAATCGTACGAGCGAACCCAGGATTGCCTCCTCGAAAGGAGCTTGGAGACTTGAAACGGCCTGTCCCAAACCAAATTCAACATAACGATGCCAGTTCTATTCTCACTCCAAAGAAAAACTACGTGAGTGACAATGACAGCAAAAATTTAAAGGAAGGGTATAACAAGCCTCCTCTTGGACAAAGTCCAAGTCTGAACAGAAAACAAAGCGATATTATCAGCAAGTATCAGAAGATCGACCCTCGTATTGAAGAAATAATGAATAAGTATGACGCTCCACTCTCGTATCGGAGACTTCTTAATGAGAATAACCCAGATCGAAAGTTGGAGTACTTGCTCAGGAAATATAACCCTGAACAGTTTGTACAAAAAGCACCATCACCAAACAACCGGCAATATCTTATTAGAAATCCAGGACCAAAGAACTACAATGACGTTTTAAGAAATCAAGTTAATTTAACTCCCAATAGCAAGCCAGATTCTCAAAGGATGAGGAATTCACCTTCAGAGAAGGTCTCTAAGAGACCGATCTGGCGGGGTTAATTAATTATTTTTTTACGAAGAAGTCATGTATATATTAATTTTTTTCAATTCATCTGTCTGTAATTGGAGTTATGACTTTCAATTTTGCTCCATAGATCAGTGAATTAGCGTAAATACTTGTTATACGAATGATGATTTCTACCGATAGCTATTGTAACTAATCAAATTTTGTTAGGCAGAGTTAACCTTATACTTTTCTCTTTTTATACATGTAATGATGTTTTAGGAAGGACTTCATTGTAAATCTATTGTTCCTCGAGTCTCTTTGTTGGAAATAAGCCCGCTAGCTTGAGTCTCTATAATCTAATATCAAAACCAAATGCACAAGATTAATTCTCCTTCAGTCAATAGCAGTTGAATGTATTACATTGAATTGAACAGGACGCTATTGAGTTACTAAACTATGTTACAGATAAAATAGATTATTATGAAACAGCCTCGACTCGAACAGCTATAAAATATTGAAAAAACTATGTTTTATATATTAATTGCAGTTTCCTCCGATTTCGCTTGATTTATCAGGATTGTTAGGACCTCTTGATAATTTTCCACCGAACACGTGACTCTGGATTCAGCGTCAGCATACTGCTCTATTTCTTCGGCAGCTTTTTGATACACTTCTTCTGATTGTGTCTTCGCCTCCAAAATTACCTCTGGACCTTTTATCACCTTTTCAACAGTGGCAAAGTCTTCTATCTCATATCCTTTTTCTTGCAAGTATGTCATTAGTTTCATTCTGACCCGTTCTTCAACGCTAAGCTGAGGCTCAGGGAAACTCAATTTGCGAACTGTATGAGAATGGAATTTGGACTCTGGAGAAGCAAACCCTTTCGCTTTGGTTGAAAAAGTGGAAAAGGTTCCTGCTGCACCCGCTTTTGGAGTTTCCGGCTTTAAAATCGATTTCGGAGTCTCTATCTTTGTCTCAGATTTCGGAGTTTCCGGTGTCTCTTTCCTCATAAAAGAAAACTCGTCTTTAGCAATTGAATCCTCTGAGCGAGGTCCAAGCAAATGTATATAATCCTCATGAAACAAAGATCTCTGTCTCCCAACTTGCTTGGCCATTTGCCGTTTTGCAAAGCTCTTCACCGGCGAAGGCTCTTTATTTGCCGTGGGAGTCGGCGTAGGGTTGTTTTTAGGACTCTGAGCGACATCCTTAATGGCCAGGACCTTGAGAGTTGATCCTAGCAGGTTATCTACTTTGGGTTGCGAGTTTTTTTTGAGTAATGGACTCAATAACGATTCCTGAGGCGCAAGCAAAAGCGGGTTAATTTCGCCTGATTTCGACGGTAATAATGGTGAAGCCGCATCTCCAGCTGTGTCATCGAACCTTTTCGTTCGACCCTTTGTTAAAATTTTCTTGGCGTAGATAATCGCTTTTACCTTGCTTTCGGTAGTCCTTACTATGGGTGCTCGATACATCTCTTTAATCTTGGCTAGAGTAAAAACCTCTCTTTTAATATCAGGAAACTCGTCCATTATCGCGAGAAACTCTCTCCTATTCAGCTTCCAAAGCGTGACTTTCGTTTCGGCGAAAGCTGTGCTGGCTCTGGCACGTTTATAGATAATGTCTCGTTCTCCGAAATATGACCCCTCCACAAAAATGTGCGATCGTAATTTTCCAGTTCGATCATGGCAGGTTGACGTAACTCTTCCTTTATGCACGAAAAACACCTCTGTTGACGGGTCTCCGTGACTGTAAACTTCATCGCCGTAATTAAAATTAGTAGGCTTTAGGGCTGGCAGGATCCGGACAAGAAAATGCTTGGGTTTGTCTTGAAAAAAATCGATTTTTTCAATTAAGTCTCTGTATACATGAGTGCAAATGTCAGCATACAAAGATTTGGGCAGCTCAGCTAATATTTTATTCGTTTCAGCGACTTGAATCCAAGCTGTGTTGCTCGAATACTGCGTTCCGATTGTCATAAGCACCTGGTCGAGGAGCTGATAGGGTATATCAAAGGTCTTTGCGTAATTATTGTAAAACAGTTCCCGCTCATTTTTAGAAGTGGTCGTTTGCGTTAATTTTCCTAAAATATTAGCAAGCGAGCCAATGATATACGCGTAGACGATAACTCCGAAAAACATCCATATCACTAGCACAGACCGCTCCTGTGTGTTATTTCCGCTAATATTGCCATAGCCCGCTGTCAATAGCACGGTGAGAGAAAAATAAATGCTTTGAGCGTACTTATTTAGAAGTGAATCATAGCGATTTCGCTCAACATCCAGCCAAGAATCCAGCAGCTCAATCTCCCCGAGCAGATTCCAGAGGCAGGCGGAGAGATGGACGATAATAAAGATGAGCAAGGAGGATCGAGCGAGATTGACAAACTCCAAATCTCTTTTGAGTAATAAGAGACAATTTTCTAATTTCTTGAATATTTTTCGAGTTTTAAATATTTTGAGAAGACGAATACATCTCCAAGTAATGTAGTTCGTGTTGTTAAAGCCAACCGTACCGTATTGCACGCCGCTTAGCTGAATAATCAGTGGATTTACCGGAAAGAGGCCAAAGAGATCAGTAAGGAGATAATTCTTTGCGTAATTTGTTATGATTGACCTCCGTGAAGTGACTACCTGTTTCGATTCGTTTTCGTAAGCTGTGAGAAATCCAACAGCAATATCTGCAATGCAGAACAAATCAATAATGAAATCAAACGGATACCAGCTCTTGCCCCATCTAAAATCTGAATCATAGTTTAACTCAAAGCACAATCGCACCGGATAGACTACCAACATCACTAATAGCACGAAGAGAGTAGTAAATTTCCAAATTTTGCTGAATTTGCCATATGGATTAATCATAAATCTGGGAAATTTGATGCGAATGCCCTCGATGTTCCCTAATGTATCATCATCTTCATCAACCAAATCCGAAGCAGCAACTCGAACCATCGTAAATTCCTTAAATCTTTTCACAGCTCGCTCTCTCACGCTTGCCCTTCTTCCTCTTTGCTGTTTTTCAAAATTGCTTGATAAAATATTTTCTTGAGTTAACGTCCTTGCAAAGCCTGTAAATGAACTATTTCTTCTTCTCCGGAAGCCAGGATTCTTCTCCACAAGGGTTGCTTTGGTTATTTTAGCAGGATCTACACGACTAATCTGCATCTTAGGAGGGCTAAAAGGAACTATTTTGTTTCCTTGGATCAGAGCGCTCTGTTGTGGCTGCTCACTCACTGCTGATTCATCGAGGGGATTGATTTTGTTCTTCCCAAATTTGAAAAATTTCGGTAGTATCGCGTTGAGACTTGATTCTCTTTTCGTGTTAATTTGATCTTCAGATCCGTGCTCAGCGTCAGCAATATTCTCATTGCCTCTTTTTCTCACCGTATCAAGTTGGTCGCTTAATGAGACGTTTCCATCTTGCATGGTTGTTGTGAATGAAAGTCAAATTTCGGTTTCCCTTTTTATTACCTATGTTTAAATAAACATTTAAATTTTGAGAACGGCGGTGGAATATTTATTCTAAATCACAATTACTTATAATAAGAACCAATTTTATTTATTTCTCTGGAAATTTTTAATAACCAAATTAATTATGAAATGTAATTCAACGCGGAATCTCATGAGGTTTCGTGGTGTCCACGAATTCTAATAAGTTAATTGGGGCTTCGAACCTGTCGTGATTCTCATTTAATTGAGACCATAGCCCATTATATTTTGTTGGAAAGAATAATTCCATTGAATTGAGCGTTAATGACCAAATTTTGTTCTCATGAAACGACTGCGATTGTGCAATTCGATTACGATGTGGGGTTTGACAGCAAACTATTAAAGTGCGCACATTTATCAAGGTGAAGAATGGCATCTTTTTTCTCTTTATTGATAATTCGTCAAATTTTACATCTTTCTCTTCAAGAGCAAGCCTATTAAGTTCCATCATATCCTCTGATGACCAAAGATCGCTGCACGGAGATTGGAAGCAACTTTCTAAAATCATATTTGCAGAATTTTGCAGCAAGGTGTGCGAAAGTTTGTGAAATTGTAAAGGGTCAGCTTAGTTAATGTTTTTTGCAGTGTTAGCTGTTGCTCATTCATTATTAGGAAAGTCATTCACTCATTTTCTACATATCTTTTGGTTTTGAAGATAAAAGTAAACCAATAACCCCACAATTCTTCTCTTCTAATGTCTTTCAGCAATATCTCTCAATGTCTGGGCAGCCATTAGGTTTCAACAGCTCTACATTGACGTGTCAACAAACTCTTCTCTTGAAAAGTGAAGCTTTCGGATGAGATATATCTAGATATAGGCGCCGATTTCTGGTGTTTGCTAGTATGCATAGCATGAATGTAGCTAGGTATCAAAAATAATAGACTTTAATTTTCGCCGAATCATCAAATAGAATGAACTCACAGACTTCTATAATCTCATACAAATTTTATCAAAATTTTCATTTATAATAGACCATTTTTTGCTGCCCACAAAGACGATGGAAATCGAAGTAACAAAGTCATCATCATCATGTACCTGCACCTATTGCATTGACCAATTTTTCGATTTTGACAACAAAAGCAACCCATGCCCCAATTACAAGCCACCTCAAATCGAGCGAGCTACTACTATTGCACACCAAACGTGCCCGATCTGCCTCAGTTACCAATATTTCCTCTTTCCAATCAAAAAATGTGGTCATTCCTTTTGCCTTCAATGCATACTGACTTGGAAAAGAGAAAAAGAAAAATCCAAAAAAAAAGGCTACTTGCCCACTCTGTCGCGGTGGACTCTGAACTCTACATCAAGCAGCAGAAGACTTTTTCCGAAGCAAAATATATCAATTTAATTTCAACTGTACTCTTATTTGATTCAATGATGCGAGCAGAGTGTTTTTAAAAAATATTTTTAATTTCTTTATTGTATCTCTACCCTCAAATCCAATCAAAATTTCGATCTCTCCTTGTTTCTAAGACTCACCAGTCTTTCGAACCATCACAAATGAAAAGGATGCGGCAATAGCCAACATTTTCTTCGAGAACCCATAAGATACATTACCTCTTAGATTTCTATTTACATTGGACTTCTATGATGACTTTTTTTCATGATGAAGTCTATAATTTTCAAATCTCTTTCATTTATTGGATATTCAGAATTCTATAGAGTATTGTGATTATCAAGAGCGGAGCATTTATGAGTTTTTTATTTGCCATGTTTTATGATCACGTATCGCAATGAAAGAAATATCCACAATTCGAGATACGCTTATCAACAAGCAAATCTTTGAATTTTCTTGCCATCCGGACTCAAATTATATTTTTTCCTCTACTTGCCTAGAGAAGGAAGGAGAAAGCTTTAAAAAACAGATTTTAAACTTGTGAGTTATTGATCTCTAACGACTATAACTCTCTCTATTTGGGAGATAAGATAGGAAAACCTAAATTTTCGTTAGACGTTTTTTGTGAGTTTCAAATCAGTTTTTCGATTAACAATAAGAGTTAGAGCATATTAGAAATAATGAACATGAAAACTACCAACCTACAGCTACTCGCCCTGCTCGCTATCCTGGCGCTGGCTGGTGCAGGTAACCGCCTTTTACCTCATGATGAGTTTTTCATGATTAACCCATAGTTCGAATGTCTGCCACCAGCACT
>ENA-UOTX01001127-UOTX01001127.1-compost-metagenome-genome-assembly--contig:-NODE-1127-length-22139-cov-17.850150_pt1 | contig 22139 bp, 9 predicted proteins | sample MGYA00238143_ERZ746982 | MGnify/ENA primary metagenome ERZ746982 (study PRJEB28758, sample SAMN06268862) | compost metagenome | isolation source: single cell | place: USA: California, Emeryville, Joint... | reverse complement strand
AGTAAATTCGAAGTTTCAATTATGATTGATGATTACTGTGTTGGGAGTGCCATTTCGACTTGCGGATAAGCTTGACAGTATCTTTGGTCTTGGAGGCATTAGAGCCAACGTTAAATAGATGATAAGAAATTTCTCTATAAAGAGGAACTGCCCCAAGGATACCTCTACGTGTGTTATATGCAATATCTCCAGGACCAGTCCCTAGAGAGAAAACATAATTATTCAAAAAACGAAGGTAAAAAATTAATTATACTCCCTCCTGAGACTTCGCCAAGAGAATAGATTTCCTTAATTTGATCTTTTTTTGATATATCAAATACCGACATATTGGCTGACTCTTCGTAGTTATGATGCAGAGAAACAACCAGTGCTGTGTTTGGTATCTCCTTCACGTGTGTCCAACTATCGCCTAACAATATGATTGAAGCATCATTCTCCAAATAATTGACAAAGAAGAATTTTTTACTTAGGTAATGAGTTTTAACTCCGTCAAAACTTGCATAACTTTGCTTCGTGTTGAAGTCAACAATGTCGATCTTGCTAGTTCTATACGAACACCAAGCAAGTAAAATTGGAGAGCCCATGGTTGTCTCTCCTACAGAAGATTTAGATAATTATTAAATGAGCTTGTTTAGCCTTGAAAATGAGTTACCAGTAGTATTAATAGTCCTTCGAGGCGACGTGGGTTGCTCTTTTTGGCCCGGGGCTTGCTTCACTTCTTCAATCTTTGGTTGAGATGAAACTTGCGTTCCCGGCTCTTTAATTTGTTTCGATTCTTCAGCGACTACGCCCACTTTTTTATCTGGATTGTACAGCATGACTTTTTCGAATTTCTTAAGAGCACAGCAGAGATGCTAAATAAATTTTATTTGAATATCAAAATCGATCTTGATTAAAAAGCTGAGAAATTAATTAGAATAAAGAACCTTTCACAAATGATAAAAAGGATCGGAATTAGATTTGGATTTAGTGCTGCTGATTATTAATCTCGAATAATCACGCCGCCTAATAAATTTCTTCGCTCTCAGGATCACTCCTGAATTTTGTTGAAATAAATTTTCTCTTCTGTGATTTCGAAAGAGCATTATGCTCGATTCGAAGCTTCAAATTGATTTGCTGATCTAAGTTTCTAAAATGGGCTCAAAGCGATTTAATTTTACAAATTACGATTAGCGCTACCCTTGACTGAAGAAACTCCAGCTGTAAAGAAGCTTCTACTCAAAATGCATTTTCAAAAGAATCCAGATCTTCAAATATTAAATTAGAACTCAAACTGAAAATAAGATTGCCTGTTCTTTAGAATTACAGCAAGAGAATCAATGTTGTTGAAACAACGTAATATCATATTCGAGAGTTGCTGATAACTTTTTGAGAGGAATAAAAACTATTTGGAAATTAGATGCTGTATATTGCGTTTATTTACAAACTCCAAATAAATTCACAAATCTCGCAAAAATCAACCGTCAATAAATCACTTATTTTTTCAATGAAAGAAAGAAACTAGAATGTAATAATTTCATTATTACTCTTTAGAAAATCAGGCCCGTTGCAGATGGAGCACGAATACTGATGAACTATTGCTATTCACCAAGTTATTGATTGGCAATACCTTAATATCCTAGATGCTGAGAAAAAAGCTCTCATTTTGAAGAGACCGATTAAAATGTTTGGATCGATTTTTCAGTTTTCCCTCTGTTTCTTCACCTTCTTTTTCTTTTTGTTGCGTGAATTGATATTGATTATACGTTATTGTTAATAGGGTTGTCATCCTCGATTGACGTCTGCCAGAGCAATGGAAACTTATTAGCTGTAGATGATGATAAAATAAAAATATTTGACAGACGAGAATCAAAGATTGTCCAAACTTTTGCAGACATTCACACAAGTAATATAATTAAATTTGTTTAATAAATTATTTCGCACTTCTAATTGCATTTGCTAGACTTAATCACTTGTGTGCGATGGAGTGATATGCTTGCAAGTGCATCATATGATAAGACAGCAGCACTATTGGACTTCAAAACGGGAAAAAAACTTTATACTAGAAAAACCTTAGATGGGAGTAAATTTTCAAAGTTAATTTGTAAGCATTATATTCTCGTTTTCTTAGATTATGCTATGTCTGTCTGCTTTATTTGAGAAAGAATCAATAATCACAGAGGGACAGCAGCCACGAGAAAATAATTTGGGAGAATGATCATTGGTCACAATGAATACTAGCGTTAGAACTATTTATTAAAGCTATTTCATTCAGTCTTCTTGTTGAGAAAATCATCATGCATGCGTCTTGTTTGAAAACAAAATGATAAGTGCAAGAAAATTGAGAACTTAATCAAACCAGAAAACATAATTCAGCCTCATAGAAATTTATTTATGTTGACTGAAGAAGGAAAAATCCAAACTCAACTTTCCAATTATAAGAAATCTTCCACTATAAGGTGGACTATCAACTCATTTGATCACAAAAATCTGTCAAAGAAGAAAAAATGAAAATGAAAAGGCACTTGTGAGTTCGGTTGGAAGATTCAGCAATACAATCAAAGGAAAACCAGTTTATTCGAATTTGAGACGTTGAGGATTTCAGAAATTTTTTCGAACTTGTCAAGGGATTCAAAATAATGCCGTATTACTCAACAATTGATGTTTTTTATATGTGTCCGACAATCTTAAACTTGAGTATTCAATTTTTTCATTGAAAGTAATCAGGATTCAAAATTGTGATGTTGGACCGATAAAACGCAATTGTAAGATAAATATCAATTCGCACGTACCTTTATCGATGAATTATTGTAAGGTCAAAATAAGTTCTCAGATCGCGAAATGAGTATCAATCAATGTAATTAAAGAAGATACACACTTCCAAATGCGTCATTAATTCACTCATTAAATCTCTTTAAATTAATTCGATGAAAAGAACTCTACACATAAAACATCGAATTAAACATCAGATATGATTATCATCGTAATAATAATTATTGTTATTCTTACTGATATCTCACAGGCTCATCGTTGTTGTTGTAAACACGATGACCTCTGTCATAGAAGTTCGATCCCACTCCTTTTCCTCTGTTGTCGACTCCATAACCTCTTTCATAGTCTTCATCGTGTCCCACCATGGGCTCTTCTCTTCTATAATCATGCTCTCCACCATAGAGCTTCTCCTCCTTTCTAACATTTCCTCCTCTGTAATCATGTTCTCCGCCGTAGAGTCTTTCTCCTCCGAACTTTTCTTCTCTATAATCATGCTCTCCTCCATAAACTCTCTCGTCTCTCATTTGCTGACCTGGCTTAGCATAAGTACTCTCATACTGTGGAACTGAGCCTGTGTAGCCTTTGTCAGCAATTCTGCCCTCTTGTTTCCATTTGTCTTCTTGGGTTATTCCCTTATCATAAACATCTTCTCTCCCTGAATACACTTGACCTTCTCTTGGTTCAACACCATGTTCGTTGTGTTTCGAGCTTCTTATCTTTCCTTTGATTCCAGCCATCGTATCATGAATCTTTTCCTTGATGCCCCTCTTATGCTGGGTATCTCTTACGTATTCATCATTTCGATACAACACTTCGTCTCTTTTATTGACATGTTCTTCATGCTTTGGTCTTCTTACCTTTTCCTTGATTCCGGCCATCGTATCATGAATCTTTTCTTTGAAGCCTCTTTTGTGATAGCTTTCTTCGCCTCTACCGACGTCTTTTGAGCGATAATCTCCTGCATATCCATGCCCATAGTCAGGTTCTTCCGGTCCATACACCCCGTCTCTCTTGAACAGGTGTCCTGGTCTATCTGGATTCTCCACATCTCTCCTTCCGGTCACAGTATGCTCAATTTCTCCAGCCACGCCCTTGAGGACGGTAGCAATAGGATCTCTACCTTGAAGAATACCACGGCCTTTGAAATCTCCATACCCAAGAATTCCTCCTTTGAATGAAGGCTTCTCAAAATGACCTTGTGAAAAGCGTGAACCTGGGTAAGAACCTCCTGTTATATGTTCACCGTGCACTGGTCTCGTGTTGAGAAGCAGGGTCGGGTCATCCACCATTTCGAGTCTGATGTTATCTTTAGGGCTCAGTCCAAGCATTCCTTTAAGATAGGTTCTTGTGGAGCTATCGATGACATCATCAAGAGGAATTGTCTTTCTTCTAAGGAAATCGATGACGCTAAGAGAATCGTCTTTTAAGCCGCGACTGAAGAGGGATTTTCTGAACACTTTAAGCGTCACAAAGAACCCCTCATCAAGGAATCCTCTTGAATACCCGTCTCCAAACCTTTGGACTAGAGCATTAGCGTACACAATCTCGAAAGGCTCTTCTCTTCGCATGAAGTTGTCATCAAATGATCTTCTTGTGTCGTGGGTTTCCCCTTTCTTCTTGAATAAGCCTGCGAAGAGTCCTCCTAAGCCTTTTTTCTTTGTAGTGGACGTGGTAGTGTCTGAGGCTCTATCTTTCTCTGTGAATTCATGTCCGAATTGGCCGTGAGAGGCATCCCAGGTACGATTCATTCGGTTTGGTTGCTCCCAGTCACGGTTCATCTGATTTGGTTGCTCCCAGCCACGATTCATCTGATTTGGTTGTCCCCAGTTAACATCTGAAACTACAGGTTTGATTCTGCCGACGTCAATACCACGAGCGCCATAACCTTCTCTTTCTGGAGTTAAGCTCCTTCTCATGCCATGTTCCTCATAGCCGCTGCTGGAGGAGGGACTACTTGACCTACTTCTGCTTCTTGATGGCCGGAATCTATTATCATCGAATTCTCCTTGTTGGAATCTGCTATCAACGAAGTCTTGTTGCTGGAATCTATTATCGGCGAATTCTCTTTGTTGGAAACCAGGTTGCTGGAAATTTTGCTCCTGGAAGCCTCGATTGCTTTGCATATTTGCTGAAACTTCGGGTTGGAAAGATCGATCTCTAGAGTTAACGTCGGGACGCGAGTGAGTCATGCCTTGCTTGAACTTCTCTTCACCTTGAATCACCTCATTTTGGGTTCTATGGGTAGCATGTGCAAGACTTCTCATCATTCCTGGTTTGTTATCTGTCATGGAAGTTGAAGGATGCTCAGTGGTGCTGGTGCTCATCTTGCTACGATATTTCTTTAAGATTTCCTCTGCTCGTTGGAGTTCTTCTCTTCTTACAGAGTCATTAAGGTATGAGTCTGGATTGTGGCTCATTTGGCTAATGGCTTTCTTTCAAAAAATTGGATTGTGAATTACAAATTTGTATATATAAGAGTCGCAATATGAGACATTTATAATATAGGAATCGAATTTACGAGATTCTAATGTGAATCAAATTTAATCGCTGCTACTGAAATTCTAGATTTTCTGCAAATAAAAAATAGGCAGTAAATTAAAATTTCAAAGAAAAGTTCGAAAGGAGTATTGTTGACTGAAAGAAAAGTATGCAACGGAACTTAGAATGGATGAGATTCTTTTTGCAACTTCTGGAAAGAGGAAATTCATGCTAGCTTGACACGTCTTTTGCGAAGGGGACTGAAATTATGCCTCAATTTGATGATGATAATAATAAAATTTTGACACATTTTATTTAGTTGGCTTCAAATGCTCTTGGTGCGAAGACGAGTGGAAGGATGTCATGGCAGCCGTTGTGAGTAATTTAAATGTGACCAATTTAGAGCCATTCCTTCTACGATAATATGAAGGATTCACCATTTGTAGATGAATTTAGGGAAGGATAGAACCTTATTGCTTCTCTCAGAGGGCCTGAAATGAATAGCGATAACAAAGCAGTTCGAGACTGTATCTTAAAACTGATGAGCCATGTCCTCAATTAAATTAAATTTTGTTTTATTTGCTATTGGCTCTATCTTTTTCTAGAGACTATGAAAAATAAATAAAGGTAGTACTGATAAGTCCAGGACAAGATTATTGTTGATGAATTATTGCTAGAAAGGTTCTCAGATTGTGAAATGAAAATCAATCACCCTCATTAACGTGGAATAAAAAATATACACAAATTCATAACGTATTATTAATTCACTCCTTAAATCCCTTTAAATTAATTCGATGAAAAGAATTCTTTACACACAAAACATCGAATTAAACATCAGATATGATTATCATCGTAATAATAATTATTGTTATTCTTACTGATATCTCACAGGCTCATCGTTGTTGTTGTAAACACGATGACCTCTGTCATAGAAGTTCGATCCCACTCCTTTTCCTCTGTTGTCGACTCCATAACCTCTTTCATAGTCTTCATCGTGTCCCACCATGGGCTCTTCTCTTCTATAATCATGCTCTCCACCATAGAGCTTCTCTTCCTTTCTAACATTTCCTCCTCTGTAATCATGCTCTCCTCCATAAACTCTCTCGTCTCTCATTTGTTGACCTGGTTTAACATAAGTACTCTCATACTGTGGAACTGAGCCGATGAAGCCTTTGTCAACAACTCTGCCTTCTTGTTTCCATTTGTCTTCCTGGGTTATTCTCTCATCATAAACTTCTTCTTTCTTGCCATGATGGAATTTAGATTTAACTCCTGCAATCGCATCTCGAGCCTTCTCTCCCAGACCTCTTTTATGAACGTCACCTTCATAGACATTTTCATTCCCAGTGACAGGATACACTTGATTGTCTCTTGTATCGGCAATGTCATGCTTTCTGTGCATCTTTTCTTTGATCTTTTCTTTGAGGCCTCTCTTGTGTTGAGCATCTCTTGAGACGTATTCATCGTTTCGGTAGTACTCCTCGTCTCTTTTATCGACAGCATGCTCCTCGTGTTTTGGTCTTCTAATCTTTTCTTTAATCTTCTCTTTGAGGCCTCTCTTGTGGTAGCCTTCGTCTCCTCTGACGAGGTCTTTTGAGTGGAAGTCTTCTGTATGTCCAAGTGGTCGATCGATATGACCATGGAAGAAGCTTGGATCAGGATAAGGGCCGTATGCCACATCCTTTCCGCCGTAAATAGGTTTTAATTGTTTAGAGTTAAAGAGCATGGATGGATCATGAATCGCTTCAAGTTTAATGCTATCTTGCGGGCCTAGTCCAAGTAGTTCCTTAAGATAGGCTCTTGTAGTGTAGTCAATGACGTTGTCAAGGGCAATTGACCTTCCTTTAAGGAAATCTGCGATGCTGAGGTCGTCTGTTAAACCACGGTTGAAGAGGTTTTTCCTGAAAAGTTTGAGAGTCACAATGAAACCTTCGTCGCGGAATCCGCTTGACAATCCGGGGCCAGATCTTTGGACTAGAGCATTGGCGTACACAAATTCGAAAGGCTCTTCTCTTCGCATGAAGTTGTCATCAAATGATCTTCTTGTGGCATGGGTGTCATGGATGTCATGGGTTTTCTCTTTCCTCTTGAATAAACCTGCGAACATTCCACCTAAGCCCTTTTTCTTGGTAGAAGTGTCTGAAACTCTCTCTTTCTCTGTAAATCCGTGTCCAACTTGACCGTGAGAGGCATCCCAGGTTTGATGCATTTGGTTTGGTTGTCCCCAGTTAACGTCCATAACCACAGGTCGGGCTCTGCCATAACCAACACCCCTCACACCCACAAGACTTCCAACATCGCCTCCGACACCACGAGCGCCGTAGCCCTCTCTTTCTGGAGTTAAGCTCCTTCTCATGCCATATTCCTCACAGCTGCTGCAAGAGGAGCTGCTTACTGATCTATTTCCGCTTCTTGAGATGTATGGCTCCTCAGTTCGTTGTTGGAATCTGTTGTCAACGAAGCCTTGCTGCTGGAATCGGTTGTCCACGAATCCTTGCTGTTGGGTTCGGTTATCCACGAAGCCTTGTTGTTGGAACTTGTTATCAACAAAATCTCTTTGCTGGTATCTGCTATCAACGAATTCTCTTTGTTGAGAACCCCCAGTAAAGCCTGACTGTTGGACACCTCCAGTAAAGCCCGACTGTTGGGCACCTCCAGTGAAGCCAGGCTGTTGGAAATTTTGTTCTCTGACGCCTCGGTTGCTTGGCATATCTGTTGAAATGTCGTGTTGGAAAGTGCGGTCTCCAGCGCTAACTTCAGGACGTGTGTGAGTCACGCTTTGTTTGAGCTTTTCCCCCGCGTAAATTGCCTCGTTTTTAATTTTCTGGCCAGCATTGGCAATGCTTCCCATCATTCCTGGTTTGGATGTTAAAGGTTGTTCGGTTGTACTAGTGGTGGTGCTGGTGCCCATTTTGCTTCGATATCTTTTCAAGACTTCTTCAGCTCTCAAGATTTCCTCTCTTCTTGCAGAGTCGTCAACGTATGTGCCTGTATTGTAGTTCATTTTGATTAATGACTTTGGTTCTAATTAGATTGCTTGTTAATTGGGTTGTTAATTACAAATTTGTATATAATAATGGCAAAATGAAGCATTTATAACGCGGAAATCGAAGTTGAAAGATTCTTAGATGAATTGAATTTAATCGCTGTTACTGAAATTCTAGATTTTTTGTCAATGAAAAATGGGCAGTAAATTAAAAAATCAGCAAAATATTCGAAAAGAGTTTTATGACTGAAAGAAAAGTGCATAGATGGGATGAAGAAGGGTTATGCCTCTTTTCCTGAATAATGTTGTGAGGAAGAGTAAATTCATTGTCAATTAGTCGGTCCCTTGCGAAGGGGATGGGAATTTTCGTTCTGATAATAATTAAATTTTAAAGAATTTTATTGAGTTGAGTTTCAATTAGGGTCGTGAGAAAATGAGTCTGAAGTCATTAGAGCATCGTGAATAATTTAAATGCAGTCAGTTTAGAAACCGTTCTTATTTCCTTCAATAATCAGAGGAATAAGCAATTTAATGTAGACATAGAGCTAAGTTAGAAACGTTTTACTTTCTCTCACATTAATGAAGAGACTTTGAGTTGAAGAATACAGGAACAAAAAGGTACTTTAACTTCTTTGGTTGAAGAGTGTAAGCAAGAAATATCCATGTGGAGCTATGAAGGGCAGAATAAACGAAGACCGTCTGCCTTGTGAGGATACTCGCGTATAGTTACTGACAAAAAAATAATTAATCGAGATTTCTTCGAAAAGAAAATTTTGCATTGAAGGTCAAAAAAAATTAAAACTGTGCGAAAGATAGTAAGATGGAATATTAGAGTAGTAGTAAGAGAAGAAATTCCTAACATGGTTTCAGTTTAACTGTATGATAGAAAATCTCCAAAAAATATTGAGATGAATGTCTATCTTAGGTTCCTTTCAAGCAAATTCAACCTACCTATTCAGAACACCCCAAGGTTGGGATGAATGTAAGCGTATTTTGTAATTTCGTCCAATCAATACCCAGTTGTAGGCCAAATGAAGCGAACATTCTATTTGAATATGTTTCTACTAGGTATGATTCTAACTAATATAAACGATGATTGGCAAAATAATTTCCACATCATTCAGTCTTCAATTGGAGACTTTTCCCTAAAGCAATCGTGAGCCAGCTTCTTTTTCTTCTTCTTTCGAATCTTTTCCACTGAAATTTCAATAATTACTTGTCCTGAAAAATTCAGTTTGTTAGCTCAGAAAACTCAATGTTATTTTGTAATAATTACCAGAGTTAATTCACTCCGTAACTAATTCTATAGACACGATACACGTAAACACATGTTTAAATTGAATGAATTCATTAATTAGAATGACACTTAATAATAATTACTCCTTCTTCTAATACCTTAATGCCTCGTCGTAGTCAACACGACGACTTTTATCATAATATCTCGAATCACTAATTCTCCTACTCTCGCTTTCAATGCCATATCCTCTGTCAGGGTAATCACGGTGACCCATCACTGGTCTTCCTTTGTAATCGTGAATTCTTCCATAGGACCTCTCTCCGCCCTCATAATAGTTGGGTCTCACATAAGTGCTCTCATACTGTGGAATTCCACTCAGGTAACTTTTGTCGAAGATCCCAGCCTTTTGTTTCCTCTGACTTTCATGCGTATATCTGTCACCATAGTCCTCTTCTTTGGTGCTTGGGCCGAGAATTGTGGACTTAACTCCCTCAAATGCACCTAGCGCCCTTTCTTTCAAGCTCTTTTTCGCATGAGTATCTCTTGAGGCATAGTCATACTCATATTCATCATGATACGCTCTTTCATCCCTTTTGTCGACAACGTGCTCGTCGTGCTTAGGTCCCATTATTTTATCCTTGATTCCCACTACCGTATCTTGAATCTTATCTTTGATTCCCTTCTTATGAGATACTTCGCTAGCACGATGTGCCGACTCTTCTTCGCTTCTGTACTCCGACTCACTTGCAAAGTCCTCCTCTTCTCTTCTGTCGACTTCTTCTTCATGCTTGGGTCTCATTACTTTATCCTTGATTCCTACCACTGTATCATGGATTTTCTCTTTGATTCCTCGCTTGTGTCCCTCTTCAGCGTGCTCATCCTCCCTCCTATGTTCAGATTCTTCTACATAGTGTTCATCCTCATTCTCGATAGCCTGTTCCTCGAATTTCGGACCTAAGACCTTGTCAAGAATCTTGTCTTTAACGCTCTTTTTGTGAACTTGCTCATCTTCTCTTCTGTATACGGAAGCGCCAGAAGGTCCTTTATCTTTTTCAACGCCGAGTGCCGACCCTGTGGCTTTTTTGTTGGCAATGCCGAGGATCTTTGCTTTCAAGCCCTTCTTATGAACGGATTTATCTTTTTTCTCAACGTCTTTTGAGTGGTCTTCGTCTTCGATTCTTCCATATTCAGGTTCCACAGGGCCAGTCTCTCCGTCTCGCTTGAACAAGTGTCCTGGTCGGTCGGGATTCTCCAAGTCTCGTCTCCCGGTCACAGTATGCTCGATTTCTCCAGCGACTCCTTTCAGCAGTGTGGCAATTGGGTCTCTTCCTTGAAGAATGCCTTCGCCTCTGAAATCTCCCAGCCCTAAGATCCCTCTAACCTTCCTTTTCTTTGTAGCATCGACTTTCTCGTCAGCATGGTGCTCTTTCATTCGATGCCCGATATTACCAACCGGTTTCACCTCAGCCGTGTTACCCAGCACGGTAAGGTCATCTACCAATTCGAGTTTGATCTCATCTCGCTTACTTAGTCCAAGCATCTCTTTGATCTGATTTTTTGCGTGATAGTCAATGAGTTCATCGAGAGTGATTTGCTTGATTCTGAGGAAATCCATTACGCTGTGTCGATCGGTTAAACCGCGGTGGAAGAGAGATTTTCGGAAGATCTTGAGAGTCACGAAAAAGCCTTCATCGCGATATTTTCTTGAAAATATACTCAACATTCCGAGGTCGTCGTGGTACCTTCGAACTTTAACAGAAGCATAGACATATTCAAAAGGCTCTTCTTTATGGAGTAAGTGGTCTTTGACTTCGTTTTTTGTACGGCGTTTCAGGACATGTTCACCTTTGACCTTTGCTGCTGTGGCTAAACCTGTAACCATGCCTTTTAAGCCTTTTTTCTTTGTGGGAGACTTGGAAACGTCCTTTTTTTCTGAAATTTTTGCTCTTTTTTCTAAGGATCTGTCCCTGGATACAGACCTTTCTCTAGATAAAGATCTTTCTCGATCAATTGATCGATCTCTATCAAAGGATCTATCCCTCTCTCCCGATCTTCTTTTCTTCAAAGAGCCCTTTTCCTCTAAAAATCTTTGATCGTGGTGCCTGTAAGACGGCTCCCAGTGTTGAGTTGGGTTTCTTGAGCGTAATTCCATTACCACGGGATGATGGCTGTCGTAGCCAACAAACCGGCTTGGGCTGTAGCTTCTTCTTCTCCAGTCATGGTAGTCTCCATAATTCTTGTAATCTTCATCATCTCGATAAGCTGGAGAATGACTCGATGATGCTCCTGATAGCCTGCTTCTCGTAATCTGTGGTTCCTCAATGCGATGAAGTCTATCTTGAGAAAATCGAGATTCGACGCCGGTGTGTTCTACTCCGCTTGTATAACCAAAGTTTTCTCTTTTTGGGACGTAGCTCCCTCCCATTCCAGAGTAACTTCCGACTGTTCCAGAGAAACCCCCTCCTATTCCAGGGTAACTTCCTCTTGTTCCATAGTAACTCCCGCCTGTTACTCCTGTTCCAGAGTAACCCTCATAACCCACTCCTCTGCTAATTCCTGGAGAATGAGCTGTTGCTTTTGCTATGCTGCTAATTTCTGCCCATGGCTCCTCAGTGGGTCGATATCTGTCTTGAGAAAAACGCGATTCGAGTCCAGCTTGTCCGATGCCTCGGCTGTAGGTAGTAGGCTCCTGGAAACGTTGTTCTTCAATGGGTCTACTGTACTGACTGTAATTTAGGCGGCTAGGAATCTTTGTTGAAACGTCTGTGTGAAGTGAGCGACTACCGGCATTCCATTCCGGATGCAAATCGCTATGGGGAACGCCTTGTTCGATTTCCTGGTCTTCTGGGTGGGAGTGACTCCCGGTAATGGTATCCTTGATTACTTCTCCCGCATGAACCACTTCATGGATGACTTTACGACCAGCGTTGGCTATGCTTCCCATGATCCCTGAGTTCTTACTTGGAGTTGGTTCTTGCTCAGTGGTACCCATTCTGTTACGATATTTTCGTAAGACTTCTTCTGCTCTTGTGAGCACGTCTTCTCTCATGTCGCTCATGTGCCTCGAGGTTGAAATTGTTAAGCTCTTTGCTTCTAATTGGATTGCTAAATGGAAATTTGTATATAAAAGGAACAAATGAAGCTATTTATACCAAGGAGATCGAATTTGAAAGGTTCCAATCGCAAAGTGGATTTAATCGCTGTTACTGAAATTCTGGATTTTTTGAGAATAAAAATTAGGGCAGTAAATTAAAAAAATGCACCTTGACTCATTTGACTGAAATTTTTTCAAATGGCACTCAGAAGGTATCAAGCTGTATCAAGAAGCTGAGTTGGTAAAGAGAAGGGAAGAGCGAATAGACGATTTTTTTTTAGCTGTAAATGCCGAGTGATTGCAATTTTCAATTGGATAATAATTAATTTTTTAATTTTATATCTCAGTTCAATTCTGAGGGCGTAGCATGATGGGATAACTATGGAAAATATAAAAGTTGCGAAGTCACAAAAAAAAAGAGAGAGTCGTGTAGTTTCAAAGGTATTCATGTGATTCATCAAAAAAGCTCGTTTAGGTCGCTATTTAGATGCCCAAAACTGAAAGCCAATTGCTTCCTCTCATATTAATTTAGCTGTGCAACTATGAATCTGATGAATCGATTGCTGTTCCTTTACATCGATGATTTCGGCTTGAAGTTCTCTCATAAAACAGGCTTTGCGAATGGTAACTAGTTTGCCAATATGACGCTTATACTTACTGACAATAAAGATCAAATCGAGATTTCTTCGGCAGGGGGTCTTTCTCTAAAGAAAAATTTAAAATTAAAACCCTTCCTCTTGACAAATTTTTAGAAATTTACTGATTCGTTGTTCCAGTTAGTAAAATTACGGAAAATTCCCAGCAATTTGATGATAATGATAGATATAGTAGTTTATAGAAAATTTTGCTTCCAGAGTTCATCTCAAAGCGATGACTTGTAGTAAATCTCCTATCTTGAAAAAATGTAAACGTACTTCAGAAAGCATGATTTTCTTAATGACGTAAGTCCCTTTCTCAATATCTTTCTCAATAGTTGGTAAAAATTAAACGAAATGACTAATTAGGTTCGTTCAGGGCAGATTTGTCTGCCTAATATAAATCTATCCAAGCTGCGACAGCGTTATTTTGTCACGAATTTCTCTCAAAACATCAAAAAGAATTTATGAAACCTACCTGATGCCTGAGAGTCTGGGTAGACTTCAGTGTTCAAGATTTGGGAAAATACTCATTTATCGGACCTCATGGTTTTTCTATATAGGATTCTTCTCTCACTACAAACTAATGATGTCTAGTGGAAAGAGACAGAGAGCAACACATGAATGATGAAGAGCAAACCACGTTTGTCAATTTTCAAAATTCTGCAATGCTATATTCTCTCTGCAGTATTTGTTCATTCATCGAATTGATGACTTTTAGCAGGGATCAAGTCTATTGAAAAAGATTGAAGTTTTAGATTCCTCCACGAGTTAAATGCTGGAGAAGTCTTCAAAAGGGGCTAAATTCTTTCAGAAGTTTTAGTTTGAGAATTATTGGGCTACTTTTGCAGGCAAATCCTTGGTTCTAGAGCGCCTTGAAATTTACTGGAGAAAAGAATAATTCGAGAATAAATGAACACATTTTTGCATAACTTCTCAAAATTTCAAAATAAAAGCTTGTGAATGACAACTTCTTTTCGTGAATAAATATTGATTTATCAGGGAGATGAGTCAAAGGAATGCGAAAAATCTAATTTGAAAAAAGCTCACGACATCAAATTATTTCAGTATATAAAGATTTGTTTAAATTTAGCCAGCTCCAGAAAGATGAGATGTATTCTATGATTGATTTCTATTTAGCAAGCTCATCATCTTAAAGTGTAGTTAATTTCGATATGAATCATTCAATCTTTCTGTAAGCTCTTGATTGATAATGGTTAGCCGGTTAAGTCTTCCTTTTCTGGTCGACTCATTTTCAAGTAAACTCGTCATTACAGCGGCGGCTAAGTTTGCAATACTTGTTCCTATTCATTCTTCGTGCTCTCTCAAATTGGGTTCAAGGAGGCTCGAAAATTTCACCAAAATCTGTGTGGAATTGATTGCATTATAAATAACTGTTACATTTCACATTTATTTGAGGCAATTTCCGTATTGATATTTTCGAATGAACCTTTTATTCCAAAGTAAAGTATATTTGAATTATAAATGAACTGTTGAAAGACCCAAGAAAGCAAAGAAGTGCTTATATCAAAGGAAAATACTCATGTAAATGAATTGCAAAAAACACCCAAAACCTGGCTCAATTGCTTTTTGTTAGCAAATGTTCTAACTATTTGGATTTAGCCACAATATTGGCTATATATGCTCTTAGTTGAAAAACAAACTTTTCAGACAATGAAAACGAATGCACAATAATTAACAACAAAAAACAGACCAAATATTATCAAGAAAAGTTTGTGCTTCAACGATTTCGAAAATTTAGCCAATGTTGGATTGACTTGATATCTCTGTGAGAAATCATTCGAGTAGAATGAAAGAAAATACAATATCCCAGGTTTACATAATATTAACTCGAGAAAGGCATCTCATTAATTTCCTCTAATTTCTTCTCAGTTTTAATCCCGCTTTCGATCAATAATTACCGCTAAATAATTTCTTCCAACTCAGTTTATCAAAAATTAAAATATCGTTTTTCCCTCCAAAGCAACTCAGAAACGGATCTACAAGAACACCTCGGCTTTCTTCTCTATTGACTTTATTCCTCCTAACGAGCAGCTATTAAAAAGTAAGACTCTGGAAAATGCTAGCAAGACTTATAATAGTTAAAAACAAAATTTTCTATCCCGCTCTTTTCTGACTAATTAAACACATTAAAAAATCGATAGATTATTGTAATTTACAAGAGTTTGAGAATGTCGAATATTTTGTTAATGGTAACTTTTCTCTTTGGGCATCTCTCAAGCGACTTTCTTAGAAACGATTGTTACAAGACGATGATCTCGAAACAGTTCATCTTGAAGTAAATACCTCTCAATTAATACTCCATTTCACAAAATTATTCCAATAATATCCTCAGAAATCTACGACATCCTTACTCGAGCAATATGAAACACAAGTCCCTCCTGACCCTGAAGCAATCAAATTCTGGGTAATATCCATCTGTGTTGCAATATTTTCTCACAAAAATTTTCGAAAAAGTACTATTTGAGGAGCAAATCATTTCGTGAATACCAATTCAAGGCGGTCCAAACATGCCTATTTCAAAATACCTTGGTGAGCCTCCCTACCGGCCTGGGAAAGACTTTCATCGCAGCAAATGTCATATTGAATTATTACAAATGGTTTCCTACCGGCAAGATATTCTTTCTGGCTCCCACAAGGCCGCTGGTCAACCAACAAAAAGAAGCATTGGAGAAGATATCGAGCTTTAATCAGAACGATATTTGCATCGTAAATGGTCAAGTTGACGTCAGAAAGCGAGCTTTGCTCTATGACGAGAAGAACATCTTCTTCAGCACGCCGCAGACAATGGACAACGACCTCGAACAGAAGCATATCAACCCACATAAAATTGTTTTGGTCATTTTTGGTAAGCTTTTGTTGTAATTTCGTGGCTGAATTTGGTGTAGATGAGGCTCATAGAGCAATTGGAAATTTCGCATACGTTACCATTGTAAAATATTTGAAGGATAAAGTGCCAGTGCGGCTGATTGGGCTCTCTGCCACCCCAGGGAATAACATCGGCAAGATTCAAGATGTTATCAACAATTTATGCATCTCGAAATTTGAAGCAAAAGATGAGGATGATGAGGACGTAAAACCTTATGTTTATTCGAAATGCATTCGGGAAGTAACCGTCAGCGAGTCCTCCGGCGTAACGGAATTGGATGATCTCTTGAAGCAACTGATCAAGCATGCATCCGGCTTTTTTAGTCAAAACGAGGAGTTGTCCCCAGAAGTTAAAGTATTGATTCAAAAAATCTCAAAACTTGCTATTGAAGATACAACTGCCATGTACCAAAAATTGGTTGGGTATCAAGAAACGTTTATTAAGCGGCTCCCTGAAAGTATTCACCCTCCCTTAGTTGTGAACAATTTTGAACCTTCTATACTATAGGACAAAAGCAACTTGTAAAAGCCGCGATTGGACTGATTTCGCAGTTAGCTTTGCTAAAAGATATTCTAAAAGTCAATGGAGTAATGAAGTATAGAAGTGGATTTAAAAATTTCAAAACAGAGGTAAAAACCTCTCTAGTTACATACAATAAGTTTTTTTTGGGGCAATAGATTGAAGAGAATGAAAAGGAGCTAGCCACCTATCTCAAGGATTTGAATATATATCAAAGGCTCGTTAATAAGACCGAGCATTTCTGCGAGCTGGAAACGATAAATCCCAAGCTGAGCAAATTGACTGAGATTTTAACAGAGTTTTTATCGTCGCCTGAGGCGATTAAAAACCAATCGCGTGTGATGATTTTTACGCACAGTCGGGCAAATGCGTTGTTGATTAATAAAACTTTAGAAGGCCAGCCGAGAGTGCGGTGTAGTATCTTTGTTGGACAATCGAAATTTAAAAAAAGTCCTGACACGAAGATGTCGTTTGATAGATCTGAAGTTACGATTCCTCAGGAATGGAACCAGAAAAAACAAATGGAAATATTGAATAAATTCAAGAACTATGAGCTGAATACGCTTATTGCGACCTGTGTCGGTGAGGAGGGACTGGATATCGGCGAGGTAGACTTGATTATCTGCTACGAGACTGGATTTTCGCCGATTCGGATGGTGCAAAGGATGGGTAGAACAGGCCGAAAGAGGATGGGAAGTGTGATCGTGCTGGTGACAGAGGGAAAAGAACAAGCGGCTTTCAAGAAGAGCATGGAGGCTGGTAAGGAAGTAAAAACAATGTTAAAAGAAGCTGCTGACGGCCAAGACGGCGAGAATGGAAAGAGGTCTCCGCGGAAAAAAAAAGTTGAGATCAATTTGGACTTTTATGAAAAGAACCCTCGGATAATTCCTGAGGGTGTGACGCCTAAATTGAAGTTTTTAACGAACGAAGGCGAGGAGGCGATCAAAGGGCAGAACTCTCATGTAGAAGAGTCCATCAATGAAGATACTTCTGACGAGGAGGAAGATGACTCAGACGCTAGGAGATATTATTTTTGGTGGAAAGGCAAATCAATAGTACATTTTTCTAATTTAGATTTGATCTGATAACATGTAAATAAAGGCATTGAAAGGCAGGATTTTAATCAACGGGGCGTTTTTAGAACAGAAATTCGGAGTTTTTCTGACGGATGATAAATACCGCAGCTTGCTGAGCTTTAACCCCTCTGATGAACTCGATTGTATTGAATTCAAGAAAGAAAACTTCCAATCGCATATTTTCTATAGAGTAAAAAAAAATTCAAAATGTTAACTCACCTAAATCTGCTTTCCCACTGCATAGTTTTCAAAGTACGACGATTGGGTTTCTTTGCTCGCTTCAGACGCAGTGAAAGTTTCTGAAAGATGCTATATTAAGATAGACAATGAAGAATTCAAGCTTTCACTAGACGATAATCCAGAGAGCCCTGACACATCCAAGAGGGATTCTCCGTTGCAAGAAGAGAAGAAAATGACCCTTGAGCCACCTGCAGATCAAAAAATGCTTATAGAAAATCTTTCCGGTGACAAAGAGCAGGCCAAGAAATCCGAAAAGGCCGAGGAAGAGCCTACTGGAGAGAAATTTTTAACTGGAGCCTCTCAAAACGTGATCAGGAATTTAGTGACTAGAGAACTAAGCGATATCTCTCCGAACCAGAGAAACGTTGAAAAGAAAGCCTCCAATGATGTATTTGCTTATTTCGACTCGCTTTTCGATCGGGGGTCTGAAGAAAATTCTAATTCGAAAAAATTTATAAGCCAATCCGAGCCTCCTAGCAGCAAGAAAGACCAGAAATTCAGCGAGGAGAAACGTGAGCTCAATTTTTCAGAAAGAATCAAGAAAACGACACCCTTCCTTGCAGAGTTAGTGAAAGCATCTCAGTCACCGCAACTCGGATTTAGAATCCCGGAAAACCAAAGAACTATATCTAATGATAACCAAAAAATGTCTTTGGAAGAACCGAAGCAAAATAAAGACACCACCCCATCAATGCCGCAGAAAAAAATCAAAGACAGTAGCAGTCAAGAAATGCTTATAGAAGAGCCAAAAATAATCGAATTCACTGAAATTAAGCCGGAGCAGCCTAAACTCAGCCAAGAGAAAGTAAAGCGCCAATCTTCAAGAGCTGAGATCGAAGGAAAAACCCCAAGTCAAAAAACACCTAATTTTGAGCGAGAGTCTTCAAAAAGCGATGGAGAGTACGATGCAAAGGAAATGAAATTGCGATTTGATGAGGATGAAAAAAATCATTGGAGCGTCGATGAGATCCTTGATTATAAAACGAGAACGCCTACGTTAGATTTCGTGTGTAAAGATATTGGAAACAGCAAGTTTGAAGGGGGGAAGGCGTTGACATACTCTCAGGAGGAGAAGAAATTGCAAGATATAGAGACGAAATTCTCTCCGTTTAAAGGAAATATAAAGAAGATTTCAAGCTTCATTGATATTTTATTCGGAGATGACGACGACGATGAGAACTCGAGGAACCTTGGGGATGTTCGTCAGAAGAAGGTGAAAAAATAAGAATGGTGCGATTTTGATTTTAATAATTAGGCTAATCAAATTTTGACATCTATCGTTAGTTTTGGTGTAGTTTATGTGTACATTCAACCAAAACCATCCCAAAAAAGCAAGAAAATAACGAACATTCTCTCTCCTAATCTCTTTGAGACCAAAAGAGCGTGTCAACTGACATATATATTAAAGCTGAATACGTTATTTCGTCTCTATCATCTTAGTTTTGAATGGTCTTGCACTAACCACTTCGATTTGTACTCCTGTATCATCAAAAATCTCCTCCTCCTCTACTGCTTCTTTTATCGTTGAGCTTTTATCGTCATCTGCTATATCAAAATCCATGAGCGCACAGAACTCCTTGAAATGCAAGGACTGATTATCCGCTATCCCAGCCTCTTGGAGCATATCCGCTATCTCAGTGTCACTAATTTTCCGACCTGACCTAGTCATCATCTCCTTCAAGTTCTGTACTGTGATCGTATTGCAGCGCTCAATGTCATATTTGTTGAAAACAATCGTCAGTCTTTCTTTAGTAACAACTTCTTTGATATCCATCGCTGCAACCAGGAAATCTGAGTAGCGGATTTTTTCCTTTTGGTCGATGCTAATCTCTTTGATCTGTTGCCTAATCTCGTCTGTGCTCACAACAAACCCAGCCTCATGAAAAATCTCCTTCAATACTCCAGCAGTCAGCTCCCCCGTGTTGTTCAGATCGCAAAGCCTAAACGAGGCTAAGAGTTTTTTAATCACATCTTCATTAATGAGAGGGACGATTGAATTCAAAATTTCTCTTCTGAGTCCATTTTTTCTTTTAAAGCTGAGAATATTTTGCAATATTTCATCTGGTGGCAGTTTGCTCGAGATATGTGCTAATGTTGAAGCTGTACTCGTTCTGAGCCATGAGTGATTGGCCGCTTGGAATGAAGAAATACGTTGCTCGGGGTTTCTTGCTAGAAGTTTACAAAGAAAATCTTTGGCTTCAACAGAAATTTTGTCCCATGGAGGGAGAGACAGGTCGAGCATACCAAATCTAATATTTTCAAAAATTTCTTCATCAGTTTTCCCATCAAAAGGTGGCCGATTGCAAAGCAAGATATACATCATCACTCCGAGACTCCACTCGTCGCATTTTTCATTATAAGGCCCTTCGAAAATCTCCGGAGCAACATAGAACGGAGTACCAACGAAAGAATTTAGTCTTGCTGGCTTATGCACGTTATAGCGCTTTGCCAGTCCAAAATCGATCAGTTTAATCTCAGAGTCAGGGGTTTTATCAGCAAATAGGAAGTTTTCGAGCTTAAGGTCCCGATGTGCGATCCCCTTCTCATGCAGATGTTTGATGGCAGCCAACGCTTTTTTAATAATCTTCTTGGTCTCTTCCTCCGAAAGCGACTTTTCTTCAAGCAAATCTATAAGATCCCCGCCTGAGCAGTATTCCATTACAATATGAAGGTTAGTAGGATCTTGATAAATCTCGTAGAACTTGACGATGTTTGGGTGATCTATTGCTTTCAGGATATCGATCTCTCGCAAGAGCAGATGTGTTTGGCCATTGAGTTTCTCCTTCAAAATGGTTTTAATTGCAAAGTACTTCCCTGGATTTGAGAGCAGAGACCCGAGTCTTACAGTACCGAAGTGACCGTGCCCGATGATTCTATTTTCTATTTTGTAGACTTTGTGAATGTTCTCTTTGGAAGTTGCGATCGTTGTTTGAAGAATTAGAGAACCTGGACGCGAGTCAAATACGGAGCTTCGTTGGACAAGTCTGGAAGCACTCAGAGATCGTTGGCTTTGGACGGATGCTGATGGCAATTCTTGGGCTATCATATCATCTGGCTTTTTTTTGTTATTGCTGTCATTGATTTCGTGAGAGGACTGGGTAATTTTTTCAGCGTTAGGATTTTTGTTTTTGCCAGAGGCGCCTTTAGATTTGTTTTTAGTACAAGCAGCACCCATGCTAATTCTGATATACAGGTAGTGTAATATTTTCTATATTTTCTGTGATAATTTACGGCGAGTTTTTTTTTTTATTGGTGACTGATCAAAAAAAAGAAATTATGAACAGCAAGTAATATACTGAATATTAAGGCGAACTGTTCTAAAAAAACCTATATTTTTGATCATCTCAGTCTTGTTGACTTTTTGACGCAAATTCTGTTAATTTGGATTTGTTTTAGTTTCACCTTGTCGTAAAATATCTGATAGCACTGGCGATCATTAAAAAAAAAAGAAACTCAAGGATCACAGGAAGATGAATGGATCTGGAGACAAAGGCTTTGAACATGAATCGCAGGGGAATGAAAAATGATTATTTCATCGGATAAGACCTCATATGAGTTGTACTCCTTGAAGTTTATTCAATTGCTAAACGTGAAAATCGTTAGAGACTGCCTCGTAGTTCCAAAAAAAAATAAATTTCACTTTATCCCAAACCTGTTTAGTGCACGCTTATGGATATTCCCATCAGATAGCCAACGAGAGTGATTAACATTCGAGAATCAACCTTTTGAGACTAATCAGCGTATTCGTTATTTATCTTCGGAAAATCTATTGGAATGAAATCTATGGTGTCAATGAAGATAACCAAGTTCCTAGCTACCGAATGAAGCTCCGAAACTAAATGAATTCGACAAGCTTAGATACTTTCAATCTCAAAGTTAATAATCAAAATTGTGATGCATCAAAGTTGAAAGTCAATAGGCATTGATAATCTGATGGTGTATCTCATTTGCTTGCAGCATCCAAAAATCTATTCCTCTTTCAAAGAGAAACCATTTACAAAGATGTTTATTGAAATTTGAATTAAATTGCTGGTTCTGAAATTCAAAATTTTACAAATTAACTCCCTATATCCATTGCCTAACAATCATAATGGGAAATTCTGGATTAGGCAAACAACCAGGCGCAGCACTTCTCACAGCCGATCTAACTTTCGTTGCTAAGAAAGAAGACCCAAGATATGGCCGCGTCTTTCTCTACCAAACCAAATTCACCAAAGAGACCGTTGCTCTTAA
>ENA-UOTX01001126-UOTX01001126.1-compost-metagenome-genome-assembly--contig:-NODE-1126-length-22140-cov-19.004079_pt1 | contig 22140 bp, 17 predicted proteins | sample MGYA00238143_ERZ746982 | MGnify/ENA primary metagenome ERZ746982 (study PRJEB28758, sample SAMN06268862) | compost metagenome | isolation source: single cell | place: USA: California, Emeryville, Joint... | reverse complement strand
TGAATACAATGCTTATTGATGAGTACATTATATTGCTTGATTCGTCAGATAGCATCGACACTATTTCGAAGCGAAAATTTAAAAACTTAATTAATTCGATGAGAGTACTCTTAGCAAAATTAGTGTAATATTCATCTTATTCAAAAGATTGACTCCATCTCCATCATTAAGCATGAGATACTGATAGGAGATATACCATCCTACCCATTGACAATTTTAAGCTATTTTTCTATTTTTGTTATTGTGGACTGTTGCAGGTAGTTATTAGCATGTTTCAATGAAATCAATTAAATTCGTTACTTCGAAACGGAGTATCATTATAAAAATAATTTACAAATCAAGGTTATCATTATCATGGGAAATGCTTGCTGCGTCGATAGGAAGAATCCAAATGAAGCCAGCGTATTTGATTCTTCTTCTCATCATAATTTATTTGAAATAAGCTACATGAAAGATTGAAGGACAAAAAAGAAGTCGAAAAAATGAAATCAGATCTCGCTAATAAATTCAAGACTGCTGATCTCGATGCAAATCATTATCTTAGCTACGATGAGTTCTATAAACTAACCTGTGATACTAACCTCAAGCTGAGAATTCCACCTCCTGAGCATGCTTCGTTGAAACCAATATTTGCCGAGCAGGACAAAAATAATGACGGTAAGCTCACTATGGAGGAATTTATTGAGGGAATGATGAATCAGCTCAAAAGATGCGCTGAAGAGGAGCGTAACAGAAAATAGGAACGGAAATATGCATCATTTTACAATCACATTTACATATAGTTAGCTGAAACGTATTAAATATTCTCTAAGTTGAGTCATGTCATGTTGAGTTATGTTACGTTTTGGGTATGAAATAGTTACAAACCCGACAAATGTTACATCAGAGTGAAAGCAAGATTAGCATTACAACAAATTTAGTTAAGTTGTTTTCGATTTTATGATTGCTAAACTATGGAAAGGTATCTGATTTAAATGGTGAATTATGTGTTCGATTGCAATGACTCTGACCTACCCTCAACACTTCTTAGAAGTTCTTTTTTAAAAACAAAAAACAAAAAAATAAAAAATCGATTGTTTTTAATGCTTTTTTTTTTTATTATCAAATTTTAAGTTCATTTTATGAAGGTGAGTTCAAAATTCCAATCGTGAACTCTGGGAAAATATGATGATCAAATGTTCTTGGTTTGAACTCTTCTCTCAACAAATAGCCAACATTTCATGGGTCTTTTGAATAATTTGTAACTTTCAATAACCATGTCCCATGTCAAGCAACAAAAAAATAAAAAAGCTAAATAAGAGAATCAAATTTTCATGAGAATAATACAAAAAATAAACCGCTTCTAAAGGAAAAAAAGGAAGGTTTATCCAAGATGATTCGTGATTTCCCTCTCTTCGTTAACCGTATTTACCTCTCGACTCGAGATCATGAAATTTTCTTCTTCATCATCAACAACCAATTCTTTTTGCTTCACTAAGGCCTGATCCGTTGTTGTATTAAAATCACTTTTCTGTCCCTTCTCGATCTTCTTTCTATGAAGCATGTTTAATGGTTAACCAAATAACCATAATAATAAACTTACGTGCTATTCTCGATCATGAATCCTTGATAACTTTTAGTCTGCTGCTCTGGCTTTCTCGCGGTAGAGAAAAGACTGACAATCTGGTTCATATTTTCCTGCAGCTCCTCGATTTTTCCAATAATTTTATTTTCAAATTCGCTTTGTCGCTGCAAAAGCTTCTGGTTCTGCCTTTCAACTTTCTCTTCCATGTTAAGTTGCCTTTCTTCCAATCTCGCTTGAATCTTTACTTGTGTTTTGAGATCCTTTTGTATTCCTTCTATTGCTGTCTTCAGTGCATGTGTATCACTTATCTGGTCTTTCTTCTTGCTTTGCTCGACATAAAACAGATATTTAACTACCGAACAATCCCTCTTCTTTCCTGCAAGCAATTTTCTTCTCCTGCACAACACTTGGTAATTCCTCTGCATGACAAAGTTTTCCAGAATCAAATAGACTTTCTCTTTCCCATCAGAAAGAGCCCGTTTTCCTTGAACGCTATTGAACGTATCATTCATCATCGCGATTATCATGTTGAGCAGGACTATCGCCAGCAAAACCGTTGTAATCACAAAGAAAAATATTTCAGCAAAGCTGTATTCCGTCACATCATCATATGCTAGATACATCGTATTGAACGTATTTAATAGCTGATAGCCATAGGAGTTGTCATCATCATATTGATAGAAAATAAGCGAGAAGCCTATTATCAGAAATACAAGCACAACGAAGAAACTTTGCAAATCGGCAATGATCTCCACTATCATCCGTACAATTTTTCCTAGGAGGTTTAAAAACAAGATGGTATTCGCTAAATTGAATTGACTTACTTGTTGATTTGAAGAGCCTGAAACCAGAAATCAGCTTAAAATAGCCAAAGAGCAGAGCGAACGAAATAATCCAGTCGTACACTGCTTCATCAGCTTCTGTCCAGTACAAAATATGAACCGCTAGTCTGGTGGAAGCAGCAAGCACATCTATCGCATTCCAGAAGTCCTTCATATAGGCTGACATACAGCCGATGAATTGGACAACTTCATACAGAAGTAGCAAGGCTGCCATAACAAAATCCGTGATCTCTAACCCTGCGTTATGCTCTCGAAGGAGAGAGTATGCTGTGAAAAACACCAGTGATATCCAGTAAAACAACGATACCGTGAAGATAAATCCCCTTGAAATACACCAACCATAATCAATGAATGCTTTTATAGCTCTGGTTTGGAAAATTTCATCCGATTTCGATGACTGCAAAAGCTCTACCAATCTGCGCATATGCGAAGAGTACGGCCGGAAGTCCAATGGTATTCTGAAATATCTTACAGTTATCATTCGATTCCCATTTGGATCGATATTTGGAATGATATCTTTAAAAATCTCCTTATCAGGGGTAGGAGTATCTGAGAATGCGTACAACTTCCCCGTAGAACTTTTCACTTTTCCGAAACTGGGGATAAAAGATTGGACTGAGATTGGCGCATGATCCACCAATGATTTTAAAAATTTCGCGACATTCTGGTTGTCGAGCGCGAGAATTTCAAAAAAGGAATTTGAGAGGTAGCGTAGATAGTGATCAGGACATCTACTCTGGTCAAATAGGCATTGGGATTCAGAAAGCAGAGCGTTGATTCTTGCATGATCTTTCGTGGTAGAGCCCATCAGATAATGAATGGGAGTCTTTTGAGATCGATCGGGAAGGTATCGGGCTTTGCTTTCAATGCATTTGTAGATGTATATGGGGTTGTTAGCCTCGAGCATCGAGCATACGTGGAATATATTCGCACCTGAAGGCATTACTTTGAGGTCAGGATATGCTGCAATGAGCTCGCAGGCTTCCTGGACCTCCTTTCGTAAAATAAGTGTCGTTATTCTTTTGAACATCATCTTTTTATAGATTAAGTTTGCTTCTTTCGAGTTGTAGAAATGATGGGCTTAATGAGGAGAAAGAGTAAAAACAACTCGATTATTTGATTTTTATTCTAGAGTATTTACCAGAGGCAATGACTTTCTTGGAAACGATCATATTTCTATTCATCCCGACCGTGTTATCTTTCGAACCAGTGACAATTGTTAATGAGTCTTGGGATAGCGTGACGCAATTGATAGAATCTTTATTAGTCAGGGCTTAGAAGGCCGAACATGATTTTTTTAATAATACCTGTATGTAAATTTTCATATTGATGTATCTTTGTTTTCAATGCAAGGTCGTAGACTCCAATTGTTTTATCCGTTGAGCCTGTCCAAAAAAATCTTCCTTCTTTCGAAACAAACGCACTCAGTACCCAGTCTATTTTATAAGGTGTAAACTTGCAACCACACCGAGTCTCCACAAAAGACCTACCTTTATGAGCGTCAGCAAACCTGTGATATAAGCTCTTGTCCTCAACATCCAAGACACAGATGGATCGATCGCAGCTGCATGATATGAGGTAACGGTCGTTTGGGGAAATCGCTAGGCCCATGACCCAATCTAGTTGTTGAAATATGTCAGCTGGACCAAAGAGAGAGTTATTTTTCACCTTCGTGGATATGATCCATGTTCCAGATCTCTTTTTTATTTTCGAAACTCCAGAGTCGATATTGGTCTTTATTCGTACTAATAGCAAACCATTTATTTGAAGCAGATAATTCCATGGCAAGAATTTGAGCTATCATCAAGATTATATCTATAACAACTCATACAAATTTATACTGACCATCAAGCGGAGAATAGCTTGAAAGTGTTGTTTTTGTGTAAAGGTCAATAACATCAACAGTTCCATCTTGGCAAACCACAACGATACAGTTCTTAGTTTTAGTTTCTCGGATTACTTTTATTCGGCCTGTGGAAGCAGAAGCATTGGCTTAGTTAGTAAAAATGGAAATATTATTACCTCTGTGAGTGAATCCAAAATCATGTGAGAGATCAGCATGCTCAGCCACCATATTCCAAATTTTTACATCACCCTTCTCTCCACCTGAGTAAAGAATTCCATCGTTGGAAGAGAACGTCAATGCAGAAACACCCCCTAACGGCTTATTACAATTTAGAGATGATCTTGAGAGTACCTGGATGCGCTTGAGGAAATGAGTGGATTGGCATTTTGTTATCCATCCAATAAATAACTATCTTGCCGTCTCTTGACCCAGCTGCGATCCAATTTTGTGTGTCCTTTGTCGCTGATATACAAGTCACCCAATCTGTTAAATTTTTGTTGGTGGTATTGGTAGCGCATCTGATTATTAAGTACCTTTGAAATCATGGCGGTTCTCTGAGATTTTCTGTTCGCGTCCTAAATCGATGATCGACAGGACCTTATCATCTCCACAACTAATTATATATCGATTATCTTTTGAGACTGCAAGCCCCTTTGCCCATCCTAAATGAACCTTCTCAAAGGAATGGATATGCTGCAATTTAACGGTGTCATAGATGCAAATATTGCCCTCACGTCCAATCGAGACTAAAAATTGCTCGCTCGAAATGACTGCGACTTTTAAAACGACGGCTATAAATAGTTCAATATGTGTGTATTAGTTCGAGTTTCATTATTCAGATGTGACTCACAAGTATGCGCTTGATCAAATTTTTTCAGGACTCTCCTCGTTTCAAGATCAGTAATCGCGACTGTCTTATCAGCACCACAGGAAACAAGCTTCTTATCATTGTGTATTAACTTGAGCGAAAAGATCGAATCTTTTCAGATGTCAGCATTAAGAAGGCATTCAGAAAATTTATCGTTACTTGAGTGAATGAAATCCAAACTGTCAATTTTCATTTTGGTATTGATATCAAATACACTGATAGTTTTGTCGCAGGATCCCGTGTAAAGTAATCTTTGATCTTTTGAGATTGTCATTCCCAAGATAAACTCTATCAATTCCAAAAATCTTAATCACGATTTTGCAATAATGATTAGTTACGTACCCTTATGAGCTTTCTCAAAGACATGAATAATCGCGTTTTTTTCTCTGTCTATTAGATAAACCTTCCCACTGCCTGTACCAGTTGCTATTTTGCTCCCATCAGCTGTGATGATGTTGCAACTCAGTTCTGTTTGACATTTCAGAAAGTGCCTTCAACACAAGCCTTTACCTTCATCTGATATACGCAAAGTCGAAATCAGTTCTCGTTTTTTAAAATTCAGCACAGCGATTTTAGAAAGCGAACCACAAATTGCCACATACTCATCATTGCAATCAATCGAGACGTCGTTAATGCACCCTGAAAGGCATAATGAACAATGCTGATAGTCTCTATTTAACTAACCAAGCTCCGTTAAGGTAAATTCGTGCTTTAGTTCAGAAGTGATTGTTTCAAAAATCCCCACTTGGCTATCTTCTCCAACTGAAATACAGAATCTACTGTCAGACGTTATCGCAACAGACATAGCAGGTTCTAGATGCCATTAGAAGTTAGATTGAGTAGAGTTGATACTCATATGAAAGGTAATTTTCTTTTGAATTTGTTCGAGGCTCAGTTCTTCGCCTAATCTTTCATTTAAAGTCGCGATGTCAAGCTCTTCAGCCAAACTGCTCGTTGTTTTTTGTAGCTCTAACTTAGCTGTGCCGAATTTGGCTTTCTTGCTGTTTGCTCGAAGCATGTTTGCAGCCGTCTCGTTGCAGGTAACTAATAAAACCAATTTTATTAATGACCTTTCAAACCACTTCAAATTTTACCAGCATCAAAATAGGTTCCATTGTGGGTTCAAGACTAATTAAAAGAAAAACTCTAAGTCTCTTGTTGGTGAAATTCCATTGAGCAGTTCTATACATTAAGTTTAGCCCTTCATTCTTTTTTGTTTTTGGTATTTCAAGTCGAATTCCGATTATATTCTGATGATCCCAATAAAATATTATTACATTGAATTAAAACTTCACCCAAATATTTCAGGGCTTAAACAAATAGCAATTTTTCTCTTTGTATTCTTCCTCTGTTGGGCCTTCGCAAAGAAGAATATCTTTTAGCATTTAGAGGTATATTGCATTACAAATAAAATGAGTAAAATACAAAATCATCTATGTGATTACACGTCCTCGCACCAAAACCAAGGGTAATTTTTTGAATGAGCATTTCTAACTATACCACAATTTTTTTATCAACAAACAAACTTCAAAATCACCTGATACATGAATTTAAGACTGAATATCCTTCTATAGCTTAGGAATTGCTATCAAAGATTGTGTCACCTTCATGGACTACAGACTGAGACTTATCTTCCTGATAATTGCTCTTTATTTCCTTTGTGAGATCCACATACCCAATTGCCATTGACGTGACATCCAATATCGCTGCAGACGCAACATTCTCCATAATGATTGGGACTATCCCCCAGGACATCATCATTTCACTACTTACATTGACATATTCCACACTCCATCCTGCACGAGGATCAATCACCGCAATATACGGGCTTCCCAAAGTTACCACCAATTTCTCTCCGACATACTTGACGTGCCCTATTTTATTTGTCACTGAATTTTTCAGATGAATTCGTTTTATTTCTTTGACCTTCGACCCTTTAATCGCCACAATACGAACTATCTTATCATGAGATCCAAGCGCCACCATGTGTTTATCTTTAAATGCGTCAATTCCCATGGTATTAAGGAGAACCGTACTGCCACTAAGCTTCAATTTCGCTAGAATCATAGACTTCTGAGTTGTTGGTCTGTCTGAAATTTTCACAAGATAGAATGTAAGACTTGAATTGCAAAGCACGACGCATTGAAGCTGCTCATACCAAGTCATCGCTTGGCAAGCTGCGTGCTCTAGTTTTATGCTTTCTAAGGTGGTAGATTGAGAAATGGATAAAATATCTAATGCACCGAAATCTCCTGCTGCAAAGATTCTGTCTTTTAAATCAGTGTCAATACTGTAAATTTTTCCTTTCATATTCCATTTAGTCATGAGAGAGAATTCAGGTAGCTTCCATATTTTAACTGTGCGGTCGAAAGCACATGTGACTAGCAGACTGCTACCTAAAAACTTTGCGTGGTAGATCCAGTTTGAATGGATTGGGCCTGATTCTTTGATTATTATCTTTCCGAAAACATCAAGCAAGATGACATTGGAGTTGATTCCAACGCGGCAAGGAACTGCCATAATTTTTGTTGCACGATCAAAATCTCCGTGCCAGCAATCGTAATAAGCAAGGGACCAAGGCTCAAGTGAGGAACTCTCCATATGGTATCTGAGAAAACAAATAAAATCTATTTAGACTCGTCAAATTCAGCCGGACATTCACAGATAAAGTATTTGTCATGAGGAATTATTGTAAACTTCAACGAATAATTTAAAGGGCTGTGGGAGTTTCCAGTAAAAGGAGTGCTTGAACTCATGAGTAATCATGTGGTCAATCAGAATTGAAAAAAGAGAGGAGCGTTCTAATAATCGATTTCTAGATTGGTAATTTCTCATGAATAGTAAATATAGTTCGCACGTGTCTCGAAAATAAAAATCTGTAGTAGATATCGAGTTAAAATATTACTCTTATCGACTACTGTCAATATACTCTTCTTCACTGAAATAATTCGCATGACTAATTAGCACACGCGCTTTGCTCTGCCAAGTGTCTACATGGCCATTCCTTGCTGATAGTTGACCAAAGTAGTAATCCAGAAACACTGCCTCCAGCTACATTTTTTTTTCGAGGTATCATTTAATTAATTTCGACTTCACTTTTATTATAATTCAATTTTTAAATTGTTAATTGAAATTTTGAACTATGGTAAATGTAGAATTTCAAATTGACCGCTTTTGGAGTAGGGGTAAAGCGCTAACATAGCATTACGCTTCTGAATTTATATAAATAGAAAAATACAGAGAAATAAGTAACAGGTTAATATCTACGTTTTGATTTTAGGTATCGGTAGTTGTTTTGAATTGTAATTGTGAAAAGCTGCTGAGGTTATATCTGTCAGCAAATGGTACGGAAATATGCATCCTAAGACTGATTTTCGCTTAAGTTGTGGTATTTGATGGTATTGTAATATGTGAACGGATAATCATTATTCTTTTCAGAAATCCTTACATTACTTTTAAATGCAATGGAAATAAACAGAGCATAATAATAACTTGACCAAACAAGTTGCAAGCTGATCTTCAAAATAAGAAAAAGCTTAGACAATTAATTAAGCTAATCCGTAAAAATAAATAATTCATTCAGAAACTCGGATAATAATATTCAAGTGCGATTGAATATGTTGAATTTTAGAAATTCAAATCAAAAAGTTTATATCAAAAATCCTTAGAGAAACTTCTCACCTTTTCGTATTTTTATTTTTCTTTTTCTTTTTTCACCAGGCCTTTGCTTGTCATTGCTTATTTCAGTAAAGTCACGGAGGTAAAATCACTTGATGTAAACCAATCTGGGGCGGAAGCACAATCCTCTGAATCTTTTCGCGAAGTGTATGTATTTTGATTAATTTTTACTGAATCTTACTCAACTAAAATCTGACTTCTAGCTTTATTCATTTTAGGAAAAGGGAAAGAGAGCCATTTCTACGCCTTCATGGCTTTCATGGAATGAAAAATAAGTCATGATCTCTCATGAAGCATGTGGAAAAGCCGTGAAATCTGATCATCTGATTCGTGTTTGTATCTAGAAATCCATTGCGATAAGTTCTTGATATCTTACTATTAAGATTTGGTTTCTGAAGGAATCCATTCTAAATTATGGAGGCTCGTGATTACTTTGAGTTAAAATAGCATTAATATGTTCCATTACTTGTATTCTATTAGTTCTCATGATTTTCAATTGTAATAAAAAGAAGGGTGAATTGTTGAAAGTGCTTCGATTAGAAAGTGCGCCTAGTGCAGTAAATCTTAAGTTCCAGAAGACATGTTCGAATCGAATTACTGTTTTTGTCAAGCGTATCAGCAAGTACTGAGTGCACAAAAATGCTGAAAGCTTGAAAGCTGTGCCCATCAGCAAAACCCTTAAAACCCTTGATAAAATTTTCGCAAAAACCAAAATGGGACTTCCTCTCCTTTGCCTTTTTCTTCCTCCCCTTGTTGGATATGACTATTGATGTGACAATATTACTTTTTTTTTTTTATTTTAGTAATAATAATTTCCTTCTTGATTTCAGTAATTTTGTATAGCTGCTAAATCACCAGTATTTTAGAACCTCATTTCATTCCGCGTTAATTTTCAGTAACCTAGAAATTCAACCCCTAGCTCGGCTATTTCAACTCTCGGAAGAGGTGAATAATCATAGTGAAAGTCTTCAAGGAAACTATGGTCTCAAAATCAATATCAATGCAATCCTATCAGTTAATTATATATCTCTTTGCCTCTCTTGTTGGTATCTCAAACCCAGATAGCTCCTAATTACTTATTAACCAATCTTATTTCCTTCATTACATTAGTCAGTCATTGTCAAACAGTATATTATGTGGATGTCTTACAAGGAAGTGATTCTTCAATGGGTTCCAAAGACAGTCCCTTCAACACTCTCACATTTGCAATGTCTCAATCTACACAAGGAGAGGTCATAATCAATCTGAAGGCCAAGCACATTTTTTCAGATCTTCATGAAGCAGTCAGGGTAAGGCAGAATCTCACAATAAGGTAAAACCATTGATCCACTCACTCACTGCTTTCAACTCTATTTCTTAGATGTTGGATGGAAAAAGAAAAAATCCTGTCACCCGAATCATATGCCACGATCGTCCTTAATCAATCATCAAGTTTGTTTACTGTGGTTGCTAGTCTAGAATTAGTCGGGATCCGCTTCCAGCAAGCAGCCAATAGCTCAGATACAAATCTGATTAACAGATGGATTGGGAGCAAGCAAAAACAGTGCTTATAATCACGTGTCTCGTGACGTACTTCTACTACTGGCCTGGCATTATAAGCACGTCGTTTCAATCGTTAAACTGTATCGACATCGGACCTGAAGGAGCTAGCGACGTGAGGTTTTACGCTGATCCAGTTCTCAGCTGTTCATCTGGACGATACCACCTTATACGACGAGTTGGAATAGTGACATTGGTACTTTCAGGAGTTCTCTTTTGTGTCAAACTTCGCAGGAATAAGCATTCGCTGAACGATGAAAGATTTCTTAAAAGGTATGGGTTCATTTATCGAGGATACAAAGACGAGTACCATTGGTGGGAGTTTATGGTACTCATCAGAAAAAATTTTGGTTGCAACATCTGTATTTTTCGCACGCGACCTCTATCGTATGTGCATCACTCTCTCTCTCATTATTGCAATATCCAGTGCTTCGAGGCTGCTGCTCTATCCTTTTAAAAATCCAATCTTAAATAAATTGGAGCTGTTTTCGCTATCTTCTTTGTTTGCAGTTGTTTACGGCTGTTTGTATAACCTAAATACAAAGGAGACGTTTTGGGAGATAGTTTTTGTTGGGATAGTGACTTCAGCGAATGGCGCTTTTCTATTGTTTTGGATACAGGTCTCCAAGGAACTGCTATTAACGAAAATTCAACAAACTTGCACAGTTTTCAAACAACTGCTGAAAAAAAGTTGCCTTTGCTTGAAGAAACTAATTGGGTCTTGTTTCAGAAGATTATGTGTCTGTTGGTACAAAGATTGTCAAAATAACAATGAGAAGTTGATGGAAACCGACCCAGAAAATCATTTAGAAAACAGCAAGAAGAATCAGAACCAGGTATCAGGTTTATTCTTATTCTTTTAATATTATTCTTTTCACACAGGAAAGCACAGAGCAGTCGGAAGAAACAACACCTACAAATAGTTTTCTATTGACAGCACCTCTAATCGAAGTTGAATCACACAAAAAAAAATAGTGATTAAGGTAAAATTTATTTAGCTTATCATGTTCGTTATTTTGACGAATTTTCTTTGCAAAGAATGATCGCGCTTCAAAAATGAAGAGTATAAATTGGGACTAAATTGAAAAGAACGTTCACTGCATTATATCGATACTACCTGTAATCAACTTGCTGAATCCATTATCATCTAACAGCTGTTCATGTTACTTAAAAGTCGTATTAGGAGATGTGGTTGTATATTGACGAATTTTAAGAGCATGCTTTATTTATTTATATATTTACTCTGATAAAACAAAAACCTGGAATACGACTACTTTCTAATGAGCTCTGGCTTTTTTTAGTTAATAGCACCCTCTCTACATCTCCAAAGGAATGATAGACTCAACTAAGGAAAATAACAGAAAATTTTTTTTCGAAATATAGGATCAAATTTCTAACTGTGAGCTTCAAGCAAATTCTGCATTCGAGATGACTCCGCCTATGAAAGACGGATAGATTATTGGGAGTCTGATGCTTGAGTTTGCTCGACCGCAACTTACTATATGTAAAAACTTTGTCGTTAGAGTATACTCGTCAATCTTCAAAAATTCAATTATTTGTGCTGGTATCGGCTACTCTCGACAAATTGTTGCTAACCCTTACAACTTTGTGGTTTTTTGAGACAGAATTAAAACTTCAGTAGAAAGAACTTTGAATCTAGTGTCATTGAAACAGAGCTTTTTGTGAAATACTTCCAGATTGAGCCCTTTTTAATCAGAATTAATTTTTAAAATGCACATCTTAATTCGCAGTCTAACTGGAAAAAAATTAGCAAACGCACATCCGTAACCAGAAAAAATTTATAGTTGGTGCTTTGTTTAATCAAATTTATCAATTGATTCTCAAGATGGGAAATTGTCAGAATTCTCAAAGAGCGAGCTCTGGAAAGAACTCCTCAAAAGGCAACAGCAAAATCAAGTAATCATCCCTTTCACCCCATAGAGGACTCAAGCACTCTCTTCATGTAGTTTGTTCATAAGAGCGGCGACTTGGACGCGAGAGTCTCACGGGTTATTCGATTACGAAAGCAAAACACTCATCCGCAAGACAATAAAAACCTCTTTTCCTGGTAATTAATGAGTTGGACTTATCAAGTGTTATAAAATACGTATAGGAAGAATCGTCCGAGCCAGCAATGATGTGCATGTTGTCAAAGATACTGTATTTTCCTTTGCTTCTCCTCAATGAAAGACATTTTTCATTCCTTAGGCCTCTCAAGACGATAATGGAAGGTTGCCAACGTTAAACAACATTCCTTCAGAGAAAGAGCTCGCTCGGATCGTTTGCAAAGACGGAGATTTTTGGATTCAGGAATGTAAATCAAAACCAAAAGAATCCCCCGGAGCCGAGAGCAAGCACTCGGAAGATGGAGTATGGATGGTGGTGAAATCACTCAGAGCAAACAATCCAAACAAGGTGCCTTTTGATTTTCATTTTCGTTTTTTGAATGACAAAAAATTTGAAAATTAAGGGCTACAAACTCGAGGAAGGAGAAATAATCAAGCTTGGTCGTGTCAAATTCCAGGTCAAAGAGATGAGAAGTGGGCTTGGGGCGAGTCTAATAAAGAAATCTACAATTAAGCAGGTAGTAGAAGGCAAAAACCATGATTTTTTGAATGATTTTGTGAAAAATTAGGAGGATGAAGCACCTACAAAGCTCAATGCCGATGAGCAATCCAAGAGAAAATCATCAGTATTAACTGGCAAGGAGAAAGCTCAGAACGATGCTAATAAATCCCAGAGCCAGATTCTGAGCTGTAGAATATGCTTGTCTGAGGACGCAGAGGTTGACAATCCTTTCGTTACACCTTGCAATTGCACAGGAACCATGAAACTTGTCCACATCAAATGTCTGCAACATTGGCTTCGCAGTAAGCTTCATACAAAGCAAACAGGGGCGGCAATATCATACTATTGGAAATCATTCGAATGCGAGCTGTGTAAGTTCGCTTATCCAAGTATTTCGAGAACTATCAACTGTTGACTGAGTTTTGTCCTTTAATTAAGATCAATTTACGCAAGATGGAAAGAAATATGATCTTGTTGATATTCCACGACCTGATTCAGCGTATTTGATGCTTGAGATGCTCAGCAACAAAGACCATAAACCATCTCGAGGAATCCATTTGATCAATATGTCAACGAAAAATAATATTCGCTTGGTAATTTTCGATGTTCATTTGCCGTTCTCATTCATTGAACAGGGAAGAGGACATGATAGTGATATACGAATTACTGATATATCTGTATCCAGATATCATGGCATAATAAAATTGGAGCGAGGGAACTTTTACCTAGAAGATAATAATTCGAAGTTCGGGACACTTGTGCAAGTTAATGGTCCTTTGAGAATTACGAAGGATACTAAGGACGTTTCCCTCCAAATCGGTCGAACGTTGTTAAATTTCAATGTTCAACAGACTAAAAGCAAATTCATGAGCTGCTTCAGGTAGATCTGATTAATGTTCACTGTCGTTGATCACATCATAAATTGAATATAGAGGTGGGAATAATAGTGATGAGGAGGATCATAATGTTGAAGAAGCAGTCAATGAAAATTTTGGAGCAAACGAAGACTTTGTTCCAGAGGCTGGTATGCCGCAGCATGTAAACATTCAATATCAATAAATTAGTCCTCACTATTTATGTTTCATTCATTAGAGCTATCCTGATGAGATCGCTGAAGAGAACCCAGACGCTCCAGAAATAATAAGTAATGAGAATGTGAACATTCAGGTTCAAAATGGAGTCCAAATCCAAAACGTTGCGAACAATAACAATGCTCAGTGAGCTTCTCCTGGCCGATGCAATAAATAACCAGTATCAAAAAACACATTTATGTGGGGTTTTTTTTGTAACTTTTTTAGAGCTAATTTTTTGAGAGCTCTGTCATTAATAAAAGGCTTAGTACGTTTCGTCTTTGCCTTGTTTTACATTGTTAGTGAATGTATACTTCATAATAATAATGATAGTATGTCAATTGTGAAATAGAAATGCTCATTTCTATCTAAGCCAATAATAAAATATTTTGATAAAAGCTCATCTGATAGACTATGTTTCGAGATTTATGGATTTGAAGAATATCAAGCATCGACTGTCTTGCTTTGCAGCTGGGTAAATAGGGAGGAAGGAAAAAATGTTTTGGAATCTGTCTCATAAAAACATTGAATTTCGATCTTAAAGTCTGAAATATTTTATTGGTGTATTAATCAGACTCACCTGCTCCAAATAAATTATTGAGCCGAATCAGACAAAATTCATCCCCAATAATCAGTTCTATGATAGCTGCAAAACCTGACCTTTTGACCTTCTTTCGTGCATTGCATGACTCAAAAGAAAGTTTAAGTGACCACGAAGGTTCAGATCATCCTTATATCCCAAAAGCGGAGAGGATTGAATGTGAACATCAGAGACCTTCAATTGCTTCAAAAGGAGGAAAGAAGCAGCTGCGAAGGGAAAAAACATTCGATCTCAACAACCGCCCCATAGAAATCCAAGAAAAAGCAAAGAGAAGCTTCCCGGATAAGCGAATCACAACGAGCGCATTTGAAAAATTTTTACAAACGCTTTTAGAGAAGCAGACTCAGAGCGAAACAAGACCTACCCGCAAAAATAGAATTAAATGTTCTTCCTGCGACCCATATTTTGCTGTCGGAGATCTTTGCCTTCAGAAACCAATCAATTGCATACTCAAAGCCGATAAGAAATGGGTATGGCCTGTTAAGTTGCAACCTTTCTCAATGCACTTCGCATATTTAGGCGAATTACAATATATACATACTGATACTAAGAATCAAAAGGCTATATCAGCAGGATATCCCGGAAGAATCAGTATAATATCATATTTCCATTGATAATGTAACAGCTTTATTAGAAAACGCTCTTGTATAATCTAACCAAACTGCTGGCGCTCTTTGAAATTGCGGGAATTTACGATCTCAAGTACACTCAATGCAAGGTCTTGGTCTCAGAAATCGAAAAACTTGAGCGTTACTTGCAAGAGAGGTTCTTTGATAAAAGCAAGGCGCGAGGTTCGGAATCCTCTTCCAAAGGAGATGTTTCAGAGCCTACAGTGCGTTGGAACTTGGAAGAGAGCTCATCTCTTCTAAAAGATCAAGAGTGGGCAGAGTAACCTACTTGATTTTTTTTACGTTCCTAAAATCAATTGACCTGTCAGGCAAGTCGCGGATGTGATATTAAAAGCAAAATATGCAATATGCAAACTCGGTTCCAGTCTCAACTACGCGGAAATCAGTAATACTCAATTTTACAGGACTAGCATCAATGAAAACTGTGCTTAGCGAATTCTTTCAAGGGGAAACAGAAGCAAAAGCTGCTTAAGTATTTTGGTGAAGGTGACGTTAGCGAGACCCCTCATGCCAGAAACTTAAGAAAGAGATTGTCCAGTTCAGAATTTCAGCTACAAGAAGACTCATTGTCTCAGAAAAACCCAATTTCTGGTGAGGAGAATGATTTATTGGAATTTGATTATTCAGAAGTGTAGGTTTGAAGCATCTGCTAACTCTGAGACTTAATACACTGGAAGCGACCTCGAGCTTTACCGTGTTGCTTGAAAAAGAATTGAACGAGTTTGAAGAAAACTATTCTGATGTGGTGGACCAAAAGAAGTTCGAACTGCGGAGTTATCTCAATCAAAAGATCAAAAAATGGCTAAATGCCATGAAAAAGTAATACAACCTGTGCTTTTCATATGATACATGTTAACATAAATTTGATGCGTTTAGGAAAAGTATATTGATCAAGAAGAAAGAGTTGGAAGAATCGCTCATTTTAAAATTAAAAAGTTCGCTTATTCCTTGCAAAATTTGTACAAAACCAGTTGCTGCAGAAAAACTCACGGATCATTCGAAAAGTTGCCGTGCAAAAAATGAGATTCAGCACAAAATAATGAACGTGAATAATCTGATACAGGACGATATATTCCAAGCTTATCAAAAATCGAGAGAACTCGAAAATAAAAATTTCGTGTTAACGTAAAAATTCCTGTTATGTACAAATAAAGCCTACTCTAATCTTCCCAATAGACGTAACTTTCAAAAGCAGAAAAACAAGTTCATTTCAGATTTTAAATCTCAAAAGACAGAGCAAAAGCCGGTGAAAGAAAGTTTACCGAACAACACTATGGAGAGATCCTCCAAAGTGAAACCTTTGCAAAATTTCAACCCAATAGACCTAAAAGACGCCTCCTTTTTGGGTACGGTGAAATCTGAACCATACACTAAGCCTGCAAAAGAAGACCTTCTAGAGAAAAATGAAACCGCCGAACAGAATGCTGCTAATACTGATGTTAAACCAATAAAAAAGCCGGTTTTGCAAAAAGCTAAAACACTCCTTGTGGAGAATACAGACTTGTTTTCATTTCTTGAAAATTCAGAAGAAAGCAAAGCTCAGGAGTCTAAAATGATACCTCTTGAGATCTTTCGATCTGGATCAACGGACCAAGTCAGAAGATCTGTTATTAATGAGCTTGCTGAAGAAGAATTAATTATGCAAACACGTAAAATGGCTCAACACAACCGAGATGCTCTCGATTCGTTTGCAATGCTTCAGGAACAAGTTACCAATACTGAGAATCAGCGAAGATATTCGTTTGATGATCGGAATCCCGGATCCGCTACTCAGGCATCTTCCTTAAGAAAGACCAGGGGAAGTCTGGCGAGTATCGACTTTGAGAGATCAAAAAGTATGAAGGAAAGGAATAATCCAGGCACTTTGGAGCTTGCTAGCCAGGGCAGCTTAACGGAGAATCTTAGAGTTAGAAAAAGCATAAGTACAGCCTCTACGAAAACTCGGGACCTTCACAGTGGAGATAGTTCAGATCCGGTTCCTGAAAAATCGGATTTGAACCTGCATAAATCCAATCTCATTACAAACGCAACAGAAAGCAATCAGATTGATGTCGTTATTCCCTCAAAGGATAAACTTCTTCTTAATCAAAAACAAGAAGAACATGTGGATGAGAATGGGTCATTTAAGAGAGAAGCATCGATAGGAAGAAAGTCAAAGGTCCAGGGTGTATTCAACGCGGATCCTAATCTGAGCCCAGGAAAGACTGAAATGAAGAAGAAGATTTCAAAAGTTCAAATGAATCGAGAGCAGCCGGCCAAACCAGAAGATATTCACAAGCGACTGAAAGAAATTAAAGCTGAGATCGAACTGAATATTGTGATGATCGGAATTTTTGAAACGATTAAAGACCTGGGAAAATATATTCGCTCCGAAACCGAAAATGTCAACAGTAATAAGCCAGCTTCTATTGTATTCGTATTCTTACCTCATTATTCTGGAAAAAAAAGCAATGACTTTGAATTTGAATGAATTTAAACATCGAGTGACAGACTTCGACTCTGCTAATTCCAAAGCAAAACCCCTAAAGGTTGCTTTCAAGTTTATTGAGCACGTTGAGGTAAAAAAAGAGCTCTCGGATTGCCCCGGCTAATAACCCCTTGTAGACAAAACTTGAGCTTTGCAGGCAACTTATAGACGTTGAGCGAACCCTCGAGCTTGTAGAGGGGTCCCCAAGAAAGGGCACTCGAATAAACACTCTAAAACGAGTGTCTGATCACTTCAGGCAGAAACATCCTGAGATTGATGGACTGCAGTTAACTCCCTCACTGAAGAGTACTTTTTTGTCGGCGTTATCATTTTATTATAATTTTCCTCTTGAAAATAGCATCTCAATTTAATACAAAAGACTCCAACCTTCCGACTAGAAATAGCCAAGGCGAAATCGACCCCGCCTCCTTTACGTATATAGAAAATAATCCAAAAATCACAGTGGCACGAGGCGATATTAGCTCCAAGCAAAATAACAGCAGCAATGCAAGTTCAGAGGCGCAATCTAATACTAGTCAAGCAGGCTCTTTAACAAAATCTCTTACAACAGAAGAGAATACTAAAAAAACCGATGATGGGCTAACTAAAACCCCTTCATTGAAAAGTAATGTACCCTCAATAGCAGATCATGACAAAAAGTGTCACCATGACCATGACGAAGAAGAAAAATTTCCTCATTCATTACTATTTCTTGAACGCGAAGATTCAGAAGAGTTAATTGGATGCCAACTTAAAGCCTCCTACGGAAAAACACTCAATCTCTCGCAAGGGTCGTCAAATAAGCGCGTGGAAGAGCATGATCCCAAAACAGACACTGAAGGAAATGTGCCAAATATTTTGATTAGTCATCCGACTGAAAAGAATTTACAAAATCATCCGTTCGGTCTTGATCTGGATCAAAATCCATTCATGTTGCCTGGGACGCTTTTTATTCGTTCAATGAGCGCAACAAAGGGCGATTATAAGAAAAAGACGCTCAAAGCGCCCACCAACTTGTCAATTCCAGATTTAAGTTCAGAATCAAGTGCACCAGGAATATCTATCGGGGCGAAGACAAATAGCTCAATTCAGTTATCTCATAAAGATTCGTTTGAGCCAAAACCCGTAATGCATAAATCCTTGTCTGATGAGAATGAAACAAATCGGACGATGATCAAATGTCAAACTCGCTATATTTCTTCAATGGCGGAAATTTTTTCTGATGATGATAATAGATTAAGCAGGAAGCCAAGCTTCTCCACAAATGTGTTCACTCGAAAGCAAAAATCTATGACTGAAGACACTAAAAAAGTTGTGCTTGTGCAATCTGAAGAAACTCACAATAAAGATCAGAGAACAAGGCGCAAATCCACTGATCTAAAGAAACGTAATACTTCTGAAAGAACCAATTCACCCCCTTGCATTATTAACTCCTTTAGGTTTCACTGAAAAGATCGTTTTTAAAAGAAAAAGGAGTATTGTTAAAGAGTTAAAGAATCTGGAAGTGCCAGAAGCTGATATAGATGACGTAGAAAAAGGCTACTTGAGCGACTCACAAGTTCAATATACTTTTTCAGAAGAACCAGTAGAGTAATCAACCAGTTATTTTATTATTTTGGCTCAAACTCGAGGGTTTAGAAGTTTCATTGGTTTCAAAGACTTTCGATTCATTAAATTGATTGGAAAAGGCGCATATGGAAAAGTCTTCTTGGTTAAGAGAATTTCAACCAACGATATCTACGCTATGAAAGTGATTAACATTGCAGAGAATGTAACTCCCTCAATTTTTCCCAAAACTAATAACTTAACATTCTTATCCTCTCAAAAAACTTTAGAAAAATAAAAAATTTCATAACGTTGAGAACCTGCGAAAAGAAAAGAAAGTCTTCGACATGCTCTCAGGCGACTACGTTGTCAAAGCCATCTTTACTTTCGTTCATGAGCAGTTTATTTGTTTCGTAATGGAGTACATGATGGGAGGAGATTTTGCACATCTTTTGCAAGACTACGGCTACTTGGATGAAGAGGTTGCCAAATTTTACGTCGCTGAAATCGTCCTCGCGTTAGAGTACCTTCACGGACTTGGGATCGTCCACCGCGATTTAAAACCAGAAAATATATTGCTCGACCATCGCGGCCACATCAAGCTCACGGATTTCGGTCTCTCTGAAACGGGAGTGCAAAATGAACTGAGCAGAAGCGGTACTGGCTCTTATAAAATGGAGTCGTTGGGTAGCATAGGAGATAATGTTGACATCTCTAGGAGTATTATTTATAATGATAAATATGGCTCAATTCCAAAGTTGGAGAAACGAAATAGCCTGAGTCGCAAGGACTCGATATTTAATGAAGACGAGAATGAGGCAAAGATAATCGTAAAAACGAATAAGAAAGGGCCAATAAGACTAGTTGGAACCCCAGACTATATGGCTCCAGAGATTTTGAGAGGGATTTCAATTTCTCATAAGTCGCTAGACTGGTGGTCGTTGGGAGTTATGATCTTTGAATTTCTTACTGGTTTACCGCCGTTTAATGATGATACAGTGGAGAAAGTATATCAAAATATATTGGATCTTAAGATACCCTGGGATACGTTGCCTGAAGGTAATTGAGATTGGGTTTCGTGTGTAATAGTAGAGTAGGTTGGGAAAACATGATATCAGCGGACGCTGTCGATATCATAACGAAATTGTTGACAGCTGATCATGAGAAAAGACTTGGAGCGAACAATGTGAATGAGATAAAAAAGCATCCTTGGTTCAAAGGGGTCGACTGGGCGAATCTTCGAAAAAGAGAGGCTCCTATCCTTCCCGCGTTGGAAATAAACAGTCAACCTGTTTCCAAGGCTAATCTAGATTCAGAAGAAGTTCACGATCTTCTTGAGACGAACGAATCTGATGGAATTTCAACGCAAGAGCTCAAGGAAATAATGAAGCATCTAAAGGAGGAAACCACATCAAAATTTGAAACGAGCAGATTTGACATCCTTGATGCTGATAATCAAAGAGTTGCAGAAGAAATGAAGTAAATTAAGCAAGTTATTGGCAGAACGCGAATGTTTTTATTTGATGTATAGAGAACAGATTCAGAAAGAGATCGAAGAGAAACTCAAAAAATATAAAATAACTGTGGGATATATAGAAGAATCTGATGAATCTGATGATTCTGACGATGAATATATTAGCTTCAAAATCAAAAAGGCGAAAGTGTCCCCGACGAAGGTCTATGCTGAAAATGTTTACTTGGAAGAGTAATCCCATTGTCTTGTTGGTTGTTAATAATATATTTATTCTTTGCTTAAGGGAGTCTGCAATTTCAGATAAAGAAGCAGATCAAAATTAATTACAGGAGGGAAAGAATCAACTTTTCGGAGTTTTTTTGTCGGGAAGGTTCTACCAAATTCTTTCGTAGGGTATTTATGGATTGAATTTGTTCGTTGTGGGAATTACTTTTATTAGCAGCGATAAACCTTAACTCTTATTTATTTTTGTTGTCTGTAAGACCTTGAGTTGAATTGTATAAATTATTCTTTACAATTGTTAAACTTGGATCATCCAAATCCATTGCTATTCGGCCAATAGATGATATTAGACATTACGATAGAGTAGAGTTGAATCTAAATACTATGATATAGGTATTTGAGACGATAAAATTAAAAAATCGAAGGTTTATTGACAAAATAAAATACTGCTAGGACTGTTTGGAGATAATCAAGAAGATATTACGAACAAACCTTTCAGATCTAAGTATGCCGACCACTTTGGAGGCGCTAAGTAAAGAATTTTACTAGTTCATTGTATTTTCATTTGTGGCTTTATCGACTGGATCGATACGAAACAAAATTCACTCACTTGCAGTATAGTCACATCTCTTTTTAGTATATTATCAAAAGAATCATTTACGTTAAGTATGCTAGCAGGTCCTAAGCACTTTTTTTGTTTTTAAAGAACGCACAAGTACTTCGAAATATTTATGATTTTTCTATAAACATAATACCAAATATGACTTGAGGAATTAATTATTTTAGATTTCAAGAATCCTCTATTTTACGCATTACAACATCGAGTAGCGATAAGAGGTCATCAAAACTAACAATTTATTCTGAGCGTAGTTGAATTGAAATTTGATTAAATTATTATAAAACGGAATTCTAATTATGTTAGCAACTCCTTCAAATTAATTTGGCATACTCAAAATGCAAATCTGCAATTTCACATAACTAATTCGTATAGCTGCTGTAGGTGCTTAATCATATAAAAAATTATCAAGATCTTCTCCAGCACATCAAAAAATAGCCGCCTCAATGATTCACTATTAAGAACTCAACGGGCCTGCTAGGTGCCTAAGTTAATCCTATTGTGAAAGGCTCTGTCAGTGAAATTAGTAGTATTTCCAGAATTAGGTTTTTATGAACTGATATATATATACGGAGTATAGGATCGCCTATGATGGGTACCTACTTCGATTT
>ENA-UOTX01001125-UOTX01001125.1-compost-metagenome-genome-assembly--contig:-NODE-1125-length-22153-cov-17.323926_pt1 | contig 22153 bp, 22 predicted proteins | sample MGYA00238143_ERZ746982 | MGnify/ENA primary metagenome ERZ746982 (study PRJEB28758, sample SAMN06268862) | compost metagenome | isolation source: single cell | place: USA: California, Emeryville, Joint... | reverse complement strand
ATGCTGAGGAAACTACAGCTAGTTCAGCCAAGAATAATCATGGGGTTGGAAGGTGGTTATAACCTCGAAACGATATCCAGAGCTTCTGAAGCCTGCGTCAGAGTGCTGTTGGGAGAGCAACTACCTTTGAGTTGCGCTGATCGAAAGCTTAACTTGGAAGAATTAAAAGAAACAGCAATTCCGAATGTCACAGCTGATATATTGGTGGAAAAGGCTCTTAAAATCTTCGGGAAATATTGGCCTGAAATACTTGATTCAAAAGATCTGCTTGAGTATGAGAAATTCATCGCTGAAAACTTGAGGTATAACGCCCTTTATCGTCCTACAGGGCCAAAATTATTTAGGCTTGTTGGAGACAGATACTTGCGAGCTTATGAGGAGCTAGAAGAGGCATTTTTCAATATGGTCAGTAAAATTGATGAGACTTCACCCAATGAGCTTCAAAATATGAAGAAATGGATTGTGAAGTATTATGGCAAGGAAGTGTTAGACGGCAGGAAATACTTAACCTTTGAAAAGTACTTGCCTGATAGTTTGAAGGACTCTCAAGTCGTTATGATACAAGTGTATCCGCCAGAAAAAGCAAATTCCTTGAATGCATCTATTACATCTCAATCGGAATTTGACAGCAATGGGGAACTTGAAGCAGTATCACTTAAAGAAATAAAGGCTTCGTATGCAGATTTAGCTACCTTGACCGATTTGGCTATCTTGACCAAGATGGAAGGATTAGAATACGATCCGTTCGATTGGAGACAATTCTATGAAAACCATAAATCTTCTGAAGAGAGCCTCAAGGAACATGCGAAAATTGTTGGATGTGTGAGAACCGCAGAGCTAGTGCTCGAGAAATATTCCAATATAAAATCCGTGACAATACTGGTGATCACAACTGCCACTTCAGTACTCGATGTTAAGGTCACAAGTGGTGAGCTATTCATCCCTTCGGCTATTGACCCTTCAAAACAATGTAAATAAAGAGAACATTTATTGAAGCACAATTATATTGTACTGCCTCAACTACTAAAACATCTTTAGCAGAAATATCAGTAAAGTCTACTACGTATTGAGAAATATATATAGATCAGAAATCGATTTCGTTATTAATATTTAAGCTCGTTTTCGTGAGAAAAATTTGCATGATCAGATAGATTCCCGATGTGATGGAGTAAATAATTTAACAAAAACGATATCGCTTTGAACGGATTCAGCAATCAGAAATTTAAGTTTTTGTTGGCAGGATTGAACCAAGAGCATGATGAGTATTAAAGTCGCATTTAGAAAAACATTTTTAACTATCCAGCTAACTCAACTTAATCCTTCTCACCTGTCCAAACTTTCATGCTAGGCTTTTTCAAAGATCATTTGATTCCTAAGCAGAAGTCCAAAAGAGCCCAACTCTATCAACTCGAAGTACCCAATTAATACTCCTTTGTATCATTAACTTACGATTATAGAACCCAATGAAAAATCCTGAACAGCCTAAATCAAAGAAATTTACTATTGTTATTGAGATCGACGACGACTCATTTGCATCAGCAAATCCCACTAGTAACAAGATTGACAGTTTCAACTATAACACTGACGTAATACACTGTTTAATTTCCTCGTACTTAACCAATATTGGTGTAGACTATTAAGTACAGCAAAGAATTTGCTGAAATTGACAAAATTGCATCCACAATCAGAAAGCTTTCATTGGAGGACAGGTATCATCCACTTTCCAATCACGACTCTGATGATAAATATATTAGGATACTTACCGAGTTAACTTTCCTCAAAAAAACTTTCTACTTGCAAACTGATCAGAATTTTGCTATCGACGCTGATTGGGCATTGAATTACTCAGATTTTTTAGCAAAAAGAATTGCGGAGATACCTAAAGCTTTCAACAACCAAGCCGCAGCAAACGCACTTAATCGAGGTGAACCGCGTTACACTGCTTATTACAAGATAAACCGCATTGTTTGGACTTTTATCAAAAAAATATACGGAGCTTCCCCTGATGCAATTATTGAAGAGAATAACGTAATGACACAAAATAGCGTTCAGAATCCCGCTCATACCACCAATTTTATGGATCTAATTGTGCTTAAAGGCGCAAAGTTAAGTCCTGTGGGTATTACAAACGAGCATTTCTTCTGCTACTTAAACGCAGTCACGCAAGCCCTTCTGGGAGTCGAACCTTTCACTGATGCGCTAATTGAAAGACGGAAGCATGGAAAAATCGGTCCTTGTACAAACGCCTTGTTGGAAATTATCAATAGCCATAAGGCTCTGGAAGAAAGCGATGCGAAAGAGTTGAAAGAATTGGTGATGGAAACTTTCAATTACCGCAGTCAGCATGATGCTCATGAAGTGCTGATCCACATTCTTACTCACTTGAGAGGTGAGCTGAGACATTTGACAAAAAATTCAACGTCTCAGAAGCAGTATTACACCTCGTCCATTCTTGAGTCATTTATGGGTCTAGTGACGAATCAAATGACTTGCAGATCGTGCAAGTCGACCTTCCAAGCCCATGATCCTATTATAGACATTTCTCTGCCGATAAATAGCTCACATAAAACTCTAAACGACTGCATTGACTCCTATTTCGCCCCAGAGGAATTATCTGATCCATTTCAATGTCCAAGATGTAGAACAGCAACAAGGGCATATACCCAGCTTGTTTTCGAGAGAATACCCAAGGTGCTTATTCTTCACCTCAAAAGATTCCGGGAGTATCCAAAACGAGAAAAGATCTATGATGATATCGCGTTCCCTGTAGACTATTTAAACCTTACAAGGTATGCTTTCTTTCCTCACGAAATATTAAACAATGTCTTTTCAGGAAGGACAAGACCACCACAGAACAACTTAAATACACCCTCAAAGGGTTGGTGGTTCATTCAGGCAGTGTGCATGGAGGACACTACGTTGCGTATAGCAAACGAAACAATGATGTAAATATACTTTTCGTTCATTTCTCTGAATGAAAGCTGTAACATTAGTGGTATCTTTGCAATGATTCATTCGTAAGGAAAGTATCAGCACAAGAAGTTACCACCAAGGAAGCTTACATTATGATCTATCAAAGAGTCGAATAAGTTTCGCTAATTGTTTAATGTGCATAATTTCACATGGATAGTTTTTCAAATATTTGTGATTATCGCCTTTTATGTCTCGATTATTATTTTATCAATATATGACTTTATTTTCAGGGAGAATTTGTTGTGTCAAGGACTACCATAGGATTTTCTAACCTACAATAAGCTCCTAACTTTCCTATATTTACAGCAACTACTAGAACAATATTTCAAGTGATTCTAAAATGGGGTACTATGCAAATGATTTGTTAGTTTTTGGTTAAATATCAATTTGATTATGATATTGTATTTTTCTCAAGTGCAAACTACTCAATTAATTTGCTATGGCCCCGAAATTTTTATATATACTTGGGCGTTCAAATCTTATTAAATCATGTCCAACAACATTCTTCTTGGGTCTTCCACGGCTTGTCTAATTCTCTTCAAGAAGGTGACCGATTCTCTTCCGTCGATAATTCTATGATCATAAGTAAGCGCCAAGTACCTGTGTGATTTAAACATTAGCATCAAACTAACAAAAAAATCTGATTACATCATTGGTCTAGCGACGATTTGGTCTCCTCTGACAACAGGTCTGTTGACGATGGAGTGCATTCCCAAAATGGCAGATTGAGGAGGATTTAAAATTGGGGTAGAGAGGAGGGAGCCGAAAACACCACCTGACGATTCGCATCAGTAAAAAAGAAATTCATTCCTTTCATTACCGTTAGTAACAGTGAAGGTACCACCAGCCATCTCTTCAGCTGTGATCTTTCCTTCTTTTCCTCTGGCACCGAAATCCAAAATCGCTCTTTCGATATCAGCGAAGCTCATCGTTTCGACATTTCTGATAATTGGGGTCAACAAGCCGGTTGGAGTCGACACAGCGACAGAAATATCAACATAGTCTCTGTATTTGATATACTTATCTTCGATGACTAAAGCAGACGTTATTTCTCTATAGTGAGTGTTTTATATGTACCTGCGTTGACGATAGGTTGTTCTTGTAAGGCCATAGCAGCAGCTTTCAAGAAGAACGACATGAAACCTAATTTGACGCCGTGCTTCTTTTGGAATTCCTCTTGAAGTTCCTTTCTAACTTCATTGATGGCGCTCATGTCAGCCTAAATAGTCACACTCGAACAAATGTATTTTTTTTTTAACGAACCTCTTGGAATGTTGTCAAGAAAGCATTGATGTTTTGGGATTCTTTCAATCTCTGAGCGACTTTAATTCTGAGTCTGCTCATAGGCTCGAGTCTTTCCTCTCGGGAGCCAGCCGCAGGCTTTTTGGCTACAGAAATAAGCATGAAAAATTGACACAAAGTTTACTTGGTGCTGCTGGTTTTGTTGATGTAGGCTCAGCTTTCTTTGGAGGAGCGGCCTCGGTCTTCTTTGGTGGAGCAGCTTCAGTTTTAGGCTCAGCTTTTGGTTGTTCCTTTGGTGTTTCAGGCTTCTTTTCCTCGACCTTCTTTTCTGCTGGCTTCTCAGCTTTTTGAGGAGCAGCTTCAGGTGCTGCGTCAGTATCGATCTCGTAGAATGGTTTTCCGACCTTGGATTACATACATAAGCCCATTAACCGAAGATTTTTTATTTACTTCGACAGTGTCTCCTTCTTTGTGGAAGAATTTGAGGATTTTACCACCTTCTTGAGCTCTGATATCAACCTAAGCTGTTTTTAGAAGACTGTAGTAGGACCAAGGGCTACTTTGACTTTGTCAGTTTCAATAACTGCGATAATTTCATCCAAAGCGACAGTCTCGCCGTCCTCTATTGATATTAGCATGAATAATAGATTCTTAGAAGAGCCTTCTTACTTTTGAGCAATTCTTGAATGGTACCTTCGGTAATCGAATCTCCCATCTTTGGGACTTCAACGACGATTTCTTTGAAAGGTTAAAAGGGTAAGATGGATGCAAGAATTTCTATTTCATACTTCCTTTGCCGAAATTGAATTGAGATCTGTAATAAATCTGCATGACTCTTGGCTTCGCGCAGTTGCTGCCATATTTATTTATTGTGTGGAAGGCTCTCACAGAAGGAGAAGCGAATTGAGACAGGGCTTTGGCCACAGTTAAGGCTCCTTTCTTGATCATGTTCGATCTTAATTAAGTGAATCTTTTTTTTATTAATTGATTAAAAAAGTTTGAGGTAATACGTATGAACGCACCCACCCTCTGTGATTCTCTGAATTTAATCTGTGACTGTTCTAAAACCACGTTAATTCTGAGATGAAAATTGAATGAAAGGCCCTTTATTTTCCGGTGAATGCCAGAAATTGACACGGCTACTGAAATTGATATAGTTGTCGAGAACGCCACTCATTTAGAAGCGAATAACTAGCGATTATTATGAGAGCACATTTCGTAAGTGGTTAGCTGCCTCGAAGGATATTGGGCCTAAGCAGCAGGAGTCAAATATGGAAATTTTGCAGTGCTTTCAGAGCATAAAGGGCTTAGTTTTATTTATTTCTTATGAGAACGTTAAGGGTTTTTTGCTAGAGTCAAAAAACTCTGTATTTAATTTTTATGATTTTGCGCATTATGCTTTTTTAATGGGTTTTTCCTTATTATCTCAATGTAGGTTTAATCTTTGTCAATAATTAATTCAACTTTCTTATGAATAATAATGTCTTTTTAATCATTAGAGATAAAATATTAGAGGTCAAAGTCTTCGTCACCTGCTATAATCTCTTCCTCCTGCTTTTCTTGCCCCAGAGCAAGGTCGATTGCAGGCTTTATGAAATCTATTATTATCTCTGGTTCCTTGGTTCCTAGTTCTCCTTTGAAATACTTTGAATTTTTTGAATAGATCAGATTGTCGACGGTTATTGGTATCACCCTTGCATCTTGAGCTAGTCCTTCAAAAAGCCTATCTAGATCTATATAGTATGTATACGCATCTTTGATCTGATACTCGTCCCTTTCGATATTTGGGAATCGGCAATTCGCCGACCTCAACAACTCTAGCAAGCTTTTCAGTGATTCAAAAGCTTTTCCAAGGACATCCGATGCATCAAAGTTTGGCAAGCGCTGCGAAATGTCCAAACCCGTGTAAGCTTCGATAATCTCTGACAGCTCAGCCTTTTTCAGAGGCTCAATCTCGATAGTTTCAGCGGCTCTCAGCTTTTTTCGATGGGTGGGACTCTGCTCGTAGTCAGCTTCTGTTACAATTATCGTATTGATACTCTGATCGATAAGCACTTGGAGCACCGAGGCCGCGCCATCATTGTAATCATCGATAATGACGAGCATTTTTTTATCTCTGAAAATCGCATCGAGACTCTTCAGAGCCTGAGTTGAAGAGCTGAATGTCGATCTGATTGAGTCCACGAATGCTTCAATTTTCTTCTTACAAGAGAAATAGTAGATTCCATCCTCATATGGGTGATTCCGCTGGATAATATAGTTCGCCGCTTCCAGCATGAGTCGAGTTTTTCCACTTCCTTTTTTGCCGATAATCTGGATGAAACTCTCTTCAGACCTTTGAAGGGCTAGGCAGATTTTTTCCAACTCCTTCTGTCTTCCAATAAAGGGGAGGAAAATCTTCGGGATATTCGTCGAGCAGCGAGGCAAGCTAATGTCTTCCAATCGAATTGGCGTCGGCAGCCTCAGTTCAGGAAAGATAGCTTCTTCCTCTTTCTCTCCACTTTTAATCGAAGATTCAGTTGAATGACTGAGAGCTAATGAGTCTAATGTTTTCAGCTCCAGCTGCGGCAGCGTCGACGTTTCTAACCTGGCGATGTCAATTTCATCATCGAAAGACCTCCGTAAGAATATTTTCACGTCTCTTGCTGCTTCTTTAAAAGCCACTAGCGCATTATCTTTCGAAACCAAGTTTTGAATGAAACTTATCACAAACATTTGCTTGTATGACTCAAGGATGAGAAGTTGGTTATAACCTTGTTGTTGCAGAGATTTCCCATCAAACCACACGATATATTGAACCTTCAACGTTGTGAACAGCAATTCACGAAGCATGCCATCAGGTTCCGTGTCGATGATCACAACCTTGAGCTTATGAATCTCGGGAATAGAGTACTGTCGGACAGCAAATGAAATCTGTGATGTATTCGGATTTGTTAGGACCTCCGGCTGAATGCTTAGCAGCTCTTTCAAGATTTGGTAGTCCAGTACTTCAGATGCTCCAATACTCTCACCACTTTCAACAGCCAGCCCTTTCTTCGGTTCAAACATCGAGCCGAGGTATAGGACCTTGCAGCCAATTTTCATCGTTTCTCTGAGGGAGTTGGCGGTTAGCGTTTCATATTTTAGCCTAATCCTTTTTTTCATGTCAGGATTTTGAATGAAAATGTCATTAATCGAATCCCATAAATCCTCTTTGAACGTGGACGGTACAGTTGAGTGGTTTTTCTTTGATAAAGGCGCTGCGGTAAGCACTCCTAGTACATTGGAGTAGCTTTCTTGGAACAAGTCGTTGATTTCCTTGATAAGATTCATGACTTTGTTTTCGAGTCTCTTGTCGCCGAGCTAACGCAATGTTTTCATTTAGATATTAGAATAAAAGAACGCAATTTGTTACTTCTTTTAGGAAATTTCGAGTGTCTTTCCGGAGAATCTTCATCTTGAGCTCGTTTAGGTATAAATCCCAGTTGGCAATTCCTTTGAAGCTGCAAGTCAAAACAGAAAAATTACAAAGAGTCAATATTATTTAGATTACGTCTCATAAAATCTCGCGGTTAAACGCCAAGCCTTGAGCTCGAGCCATTTCCAATTGGGTTTAGATTCCAATATTTCTTGTTCAAATATCACAATGGCAGTACTCAGCTGCTTTTCCAGCTTAAGTTTCTCGATGTTATCTTTCTTTGTAAACGCAAACCAAAGTCGGCAGATCAACAACGTTATTCTTGCTTCCAATATCGACAGCTCTTCTTTTTGGTTTATTGACTTCTGGATTTGCTCCAATATTTCGATATCTGGGTGTTTTGTGTCTTGGCTCGGCATACTCTGCGTTTGGTCGTGATATTTATAATTTATATAGGATTGTGAGAATGTGAACTCAGCCTCTACAATCACTGAGCTCAAAGGATCTTTCACCTCTCGTTTTAGCCTATTCACCTCATTTAGCTTCGCCTGAATCATTTTAACGGTCTCAGCTGGGTTATTGATCCGGAAGCTGTGATGTATTCCAATAATGAGGAAATTCAACTTAATCTTCATTAGCAAAACGAATTCTTGAGTCAGCGCAGATTGATCAACTGACAAAGGTAGTTCCTCTAGATTACCCGACAAAGGTAGTTCCTCTAGATTACCCGACAAAGGTAGTTCCTCTAGATTATTTAAAATCGTTTCCACAACCATTCTAGCAGTGTTTGGGAGAAATATCTTATAGAGCGTTGGAATAGCGGTAAAAAGCGTCTCGATGACGTTCAAGAACTCTTTAATCTCTTTGAAAATTTTCTCATTTCTGATTTCTGCAGGAACATCTTGGTAGTTTTGCTGGGACTTTGCAATTTCTACAGCAGATTAGGATAAGACTACAAGGGGAAATGCGGAGTATTACTGTCTTTTATCAGATTTTTTAGTGCTTCTTGGTCAAGCCTATCGAAGATGCTGTTTAGATTCGATTTATGCTCGTCAAAAAGCTTCTGCAAGTCGTTGAGATTCGCCTTTGCTTTCGAGTCGGAAATGAAGTTCTTCTTAAGCTGGTTGTATTTCTTATCGAGAATACTCGGGTTCCAAAACTCCGAAGCGCAAATCAGGGAGTGCTCCATGAGTCTTTCGCTGCATCGGTTGTATGCTCTTGTCAGCTGGATGAGACTTACCGAAAACGCTGTGAGGAAATACAACTTATGTTCAAAGAGCTTCAGATTATGTTGAGTCGTATTCTCTGAAAGATAGTGTTGGACTGAAGATTTTAATTTGAAAACCTGGGTAGTATCCTCGCTGATGTCCTCTAATGGCTTCTCTATGATGAGATCACTTACGAGTTGGAAAGTGGACGAAGCAGTGATGTCCGTCATGGATTTGCCATTAATGTCCGTCATTGATTTCGTATTGGTCTCCTTCATGGACTTAGGCTCCTCATCTGGAGTGGTTATCTGGAGCAGAGGTTTCCAGTTGGGAGTAATCAACTCTGCTTTAGAAAGCGCTTCCAGGTCTTTCTTTCTCAAACCGAATGGGAAAAGCAATAAAATATTCACTAGATCATACTCTTCGAGGTTCTCTTGGTTTAGTTGTCTATGGAAAAGTTTAAGATGTGAGAAATAAATATATAGATTTTACTCTAGACTCTTCGAAATATTGGAAAAAAGCTCCCCTTCTTTATCTCCAGCCTCGCTGTTCATATTCCGTCGCTTTTTGATGGTTTCCACTAATCCTCCTTTATTTTTTCGTAATTCATGAGCAACCCAATAGATGTCTTGAAGTTTATAATACGTCGGTTGATTGAAACCGAGTGCAAGTTGACCCTTAGCTTTGGTCATATATTCAGGAGGCGCAATCTGATTGATAATCTTGAGGGCTTCTTCTATTTTGATGTTCGTGTTTATCGTCTTATAGACATGGAAGCACTCGGGTCTATTCTCCTTTGAGATCTCCTTTGAGACTGTAAAGAGGAATTTCAATTTGCTTGTCTTTCCAAGGATGTTGTCTATCAGCGCCACGAAGCTGTTATGAAACTTCGCGATGAAAGTGTCGCAATCCTCGAGAATGATCAAAATCTCCTTGTGCTTGATTATCTCGAGCAAGCCATTTAAATCCGTGAAGTCATAAATCTCGTACGGATTCAAGATTTTTGACGCGAGCTCGGATTTCAGCTGGTCAATGCTCCTGATTCCTCGCATCTCAATCATGCATATTCTATCATGGAAATGCGATCTGATGTTCAGATAATTCGCTAGTCGCTTGACTAACGTACTCTTCCCCGATCCCGGCTCTCCGGAGAGCACCATCGATCGGATCGATCCAGCCAGCAGATCATCCAATAGCGAAAATAGCTCTTTGTTTCTGCTCACAACCTGATTCACCGGGAAATCTGGCTTCAGGAACTTGTCATGGCTTTTTATTTGAGGAGGCCCTTGTCGCGCTTCTAACACGATAGAATGGTTGTATCCTTCCGGCATCATGATAAATTTGTTAATCTCGCTATGCAACAACTCTGGTGAGCAGCAGCAGGTTTGAATACAGTTTCCTCCTTCAACCATGCATTTATCAATGCTTGTGAGGAACTCATCTGCCCACATACAGAACGGGTCGTGTTCCTGAATATCCCGCTTTTCGCATTTACAATCAGGTGTATGATGGTTATGAGCGTTGGTGGAGTCCTCTTGGAAGTATTTTTTGTACCACACGCAGGTAGATTTATGCCCATGAGTACAGCAGCAACTTGAATAAGCGCTTCTCAATGTCTTTCTCGCTGTAACGAAAGCATCGTAGGGAGTAAGTCCTCTTACCAATATACTTTTGTAGAAAGATTTTGCAAACTCTTTGGCTGCCTGGTCATCAATTGCGTAGTTGGACTGAACCGCGACGACGCACGGGATGCCTGCGTCATAGAAGACCCTAGCGACTTGCTCGGAGTGGCAAGCATTTGTGAAGACTAATTTGGTTTCGAAGTTACAGTTCTTGAACCAAGCCTTCAACTCGGAGGAAGAGACGAGATCGGTGTTTCCTTTTTCGTCTTCGAAGCACAAGAAATAGTCTTTCCTCTCTTTGATGTAGACGCCGTGGCAGATTACATGAAGGATTTTGGGTCCTTTTTGGATGATTTGAAGGAAGTTTTCTCGAGTTCCAATTTCGATTTGAATGGAGATGTTGATGTTTGCGATTTCAAGGTCTTTGACGATTTTATAGCACTCTGTTTCATAGTCGAGAGTTTCAACTGGCATAGAGAAGTTCTCTTTCCTGAGGTTCAGAGGCTCAGCGTAGATGATCGCGACATCTAGTTGCGAGTTTCCAAACTCTTTCTTGCTGTCCGGTACGATTTTGGTGGTCATTTGTCGTTCCATCTCTTTGAACTGCTTTTGCATTGCTTCAACCATTCTTTGGGTTTCTTCAAGCACTTTTTGCATGGTGTTATATCGCAAAGTGCACTCTTCACTGCAGATTCGACATAGACGAAGCTTGATCTCATCACGATCGGTGAAAAGCGCAACTAAATTAGTCTCTGAGGTGAGTAGTAGGTAGCTATTGGACTCAGGTTGGTACAAAAACACTGATTTCTTATCGAAATCGATTTTCTGGTGTTCCAACGCGCGAACTAAGTCATCAAAAGTCTGAGGTTTGTCAGCTTGGATTGTATGGGATTGCTGAGTGCCGTCTTCGGAGTTGATCCGGCAGGTATTCTCATACGTATAAGAGATAGTAAAAGGAGACACTTTCATTCAAGATCTCAAAATCGCTGAAGAAAGCAATAGATTTTTGGGAATAGTTTTAAAATAAATTAATCAAGCCACAGAGAAACTCTAGCAAATAGCTTTGCTTTCGTTAATATGTGAAAATAACCGTTAGGAAGTCAAAAACAGATAGCAGCGCTTCTGGTTTCCGAGTGCTTCTGAAGTGATCAGAGTTTCTCTTCGGATCGATGATATCAAGTACAAATTCGGACTCAACTGATATAAAGAAGCTTTAATGCATATATCAATTAAATTAATTCTCAGAACTATCAAGTTCTGGCCTGCTTTCCGTTGCTCAATATAACAAAGAACGATTTTCTTAGCTTTGCTTCTATTCTCTCAGTAAATGCTCAAACTATTTTCACGCGTTTCTCACATTTGATAATCATTTTACAGAAGTCGGCTCCGTGGCGATATAATTCATAAAAATTCACAATGCTTCTTTAGAGGTGATACTACTACACATCAATCAATTAAATGATTAAGGAATGATGGAGAGCACTAAAGAAGACATTTCAAGGTGCTATAAGAAGTAATTTCATAAAATAATAAAACAGAGGAAAACAAAAATTTTTAATCGTCTTTTAGCTTGATTTTGTCTAGCCTCGCTTTCAGCTTCGCCGTCGAATTTTCCAGCATCATATTCAGCACTTGATTTGCATTTCTCGCCGCAGCCGCTGATGACGCTCCCATATCTTTCCGGCGATCCACACGTTGTTTTCTAGTCTCGTGCCAATTCTTCATCAGTTCCGCCCCGCTAAAATCCCTAATTTCATTACATCCATATAACATTTCAACAATAATAAAACAATCTTACTTCCACAGGTTAGCTCCCACGTGAACTCCGTCGGTATCTTTATGAAGCAGCTCTCTCTGTTTATACTCCATCATTTCTAAAGTGCTAAAGAAAAGCGCTTTTGCCTCTTTCTGGATCTTTACTGCATCATTCGGATAATCTATCAGCAATAGGAGAAAGTCTTCTCGGTTAAGCGCGAAGCAGTGACAAAACATTCTCGATATCACCGTCGCTGTGCGCTTTTCCGATTTTAACAATAGTCCTATTGTCCCAAAGAAGCTCCCATCTTTTAGGATTCTAATCCAGTTGCCGTGGATGTAAACATTCATCCACCCGCTCACAAGAAAGTAGCACTCAGTTGCTTTCTCGCCTTCTTCAACCAACAGCTCGTTCGGCATCACAATCTTGGTCTTTAGCTTCGAGAGCAGTCTCTCGATGAATGGGAAACTCAAAGGGTCTTTCGAAAGGAGAGTCATTGCTGAGGGGACGTAAATGTTAGCGTTGACCTTCTTGCCTAGTCCTAAAGAAAGATCGATAAATAGCTTTTCTCCATAGACCAAATCTCGTGTCCTAATGCTCAAATACTCGTAGAAATTACGCACTTGCTCCTGCAAACCCGGTTCCAACTCCAGGTAGTACAGATGCTCGTTGATAAGGTCCATTTTATCCACATAAATCGATTTAGCTGCATCAAACTCTTGGATTTCAATAGCAATATTACTGAAAATCGACGCGTTGACGCACTGAATAATTGCGATCACAACCACTGAATATATCCTCTGGGAATCGCTGTCAATATTTACGACTTTTCCAATCATAAGATATGCGCCAATGTTAAGGTAATAGACATATCTCTCCAACATTGTAGCTTCTGGGACGTCATCCACTTCTTCGAAATAATACTCGAAGCAGCCGATAAAATGCGCGATGATGAAGTAAATCAGGAAAAGCTTGACGATTCTCATGATTTTCGCATACTTGAACCTCTCTAAGTATTTAAATAGTCTTGAAACACGGAATACCCGAGACAATTTGAAAATTTGGAAAATAGCTAATTCACCCGAAACGCCTAGTAAATTTGTGTGAGAAAACCACGATTTCAAGGTTCAGTTACTCGGAATGTTAGCAGATAGTGCCTCGAAAGGAAACGTTGCAATCAAGTCGAGTAAAAACCTGCCGAAGATGTATTTCCGTGCGATTACTTTGAGACTGGTTTCTAAATACCCTCGTTCTTTTGTGACTGGTGTCAGGAAGGAGACGATGATGTCAAGGAAAAAAATAAAGTCCACTGTGTAGTCAAAGTAGATCCAATTGCTGATGGTGATTTGAAATCTCATCCCGACTTGCAAAGGAACAACGAAGGTTGAGTATAGCACGAGGAGGACGATGAGAACGTCCCAAATTCGGTGGAAAACGCCGTTCTGAGGTATAAGGTACCATTTCAATGGAGTATCCTCGAAATAACCTCTGGTGGAGATAGTTTGTCGGATATATCTTGCTTGATCCTGAAAAATTAAAGGTGAGTTGCATCAAAAAGAGGAAGTTACCTCATTAGGAACGCTGTGTTTGTAGAGAGACTCATAGCGAAACTCTAGCGAGGAGTCTTTCATTTTTACATCAGGTGATTTGTACCTTGACATGGAAGGTCAAGAATACTTAAATTTTTTTATTCAAACACAAAGAGCTGATAAGGATCAAAATAAGTATTGTAACAGATTAGTTAACTGAGGAGTCGAGTGAAAAGATCTGCACACAACGGTCTTGAATTTTTACATGCAAGGGCGAATCGTGAATTAAATTCTCTCATTCTTTCACTTCTGTGTAGGAAAAATTTCTCGAATGTAGTTTCCAATATTCATCTAAAATCAGCCCTTATCGACGAAAGAATGGTAATCCGAGTTATGAAGATCGTCAGACATTGTGCGCTTGCCACGTCGATCGAAACCGATATAATTTTTTCTCGATAAACTGAATAATTTGGTCACATAGGTCTGCTAAGATCTAATCTGCACTCAGGCTAATTTATTCTAAAGTATAGTAGATCCAGTACCGTTTATTTGACAAAATCAACGTCAACACCAAAATCCAGCAAAAAACAGAACCATCATGATCATATGCCGCGCTCATGAAGATACGACCTACCATTCTTAGTTGGAAAGTCTGCAATTTCAGAAAGTCACTTTCAAACCTGAAATATCTAGAAACAAGCATATGTTGTTCTCTTCTTCTCAATATTTCATCAATAAACATATCCGCTGGTCAGTATACACGACATACTTTGATAACTCGAGAAAAATTGATAGCGCTCGATCATTTTCACCAATAAAAAATCAATTTACTAGCCTCACATAACCGTTATTAAAAATAAATAATCCAGAAAAAGCAGGACTTGACGAAACTTCGAAGGTTTCCGGTAACCGGTAACTATTCCCAAAGAATCCGTTGAAAGCTTATTAACTTCTCCAAGCAAAGGTCAGTCAGCACGTTCATTTTGCCTTTCAGGCCATTTGCTTACAACCTGATAATAACCTCGAATTCCGATTACTGACTGAGATGCAGCGCAAATACTGATTCCTCGATTAAATTGACAAAAAAAATAATTTCTCATCGTTTAACTTAAAAAAAAGAGCTGGTTATTCCTGAATTAGCAGTTACCTGGAAAATTAGAAATTTCTGTGATCTGCTTTAATTTGCGTCGAAAAATTTAAGATATCATAATATTTAATTCAATCAGCCGATGCAAAAGAAATACTTGGCTCTGCCACTCGCATTAATATGTCTCAGTGCTATCATGACACTATCCTCTGCGCAAGATGAATGGTGGAAAGAATGCAAGGTAATTTTAACACAGTCCACTCGTTTTTCCTAATTTTTGCAAATTACAGGCAAAAGAACTCACCACTCAAAACTGGCATGATTACGTTGGTAAAGATAAGTACGTATTCCTCGACTTTTACACCACGTACTGCATCTGGTGCAAACGATTGGTTCCTGAATATAACAAACTCTGGGAAATGTTCCATGGAAAGAGAGCAAAGCGATCTGACGTCCTTATTGCTAAAATCAATGGAGGTGACCACCGTGAAATCGCCTACGCTTACGGAGTCACTATTTTCCCCTCTTTGATCCTCATCGAAAAAGGCACAAGCCAAATGAAAGCCTTCTACAACCAAGAAAGAACCGCTGAGGCCATGTATAACTGGATCGAGAGCGTCTTGCCTCCTGAAAAGAAGCCCACTCAAAAGCCTGCTGCTAAGGAAACTCCAAAGGCAGCTACTAAGCAAGAACCTAGAAAGACCACGACTCAACCTAAGCAAGAAGCACCAAGACAAGAAACTAGATACACTCCTCAGCCAGAAAACACATACAATAACCGCATTGAGGAGGAATTACGTCAGCAAATCAAACAGCTCAAGTTTGAACTCGCGGACTTGGTCAAAACAAAAGCGCAGCATGAAGAAACGATCACTAGCCATAAAGCCACAATCGAAGACTTGCAAACTAACCTTCAAACCGTTAGTGACACGTTGGAAGAGAAGAACAAAGAACATCATCCAGAAGGGTTTGGCTTCGGTACTCTCGCCAGCAGTTTCGTGCTGGGAGGAGTTATGGGCGCTGGAGTTGGTATTGTGTATAAGACGCTTAATCATATTCACGTCAAAAACTAACTTTTCATAACTGCATGCTATAAAAGATCCGTTTTTATACGCTTGTATGCGCATGAGTGTTTATTTGTATAGCAAGTTGCATAATTCGAAACAGTCAGTTCTCACTGAATACCTTGATATTGCATCAAACTACTGAAAACGGCATTTATTTATTTTTCAAAGAATTATGGGAGTCCAAAATCACGCTTTGAGGATAAGTTTAAGGGAAATATGTAACACCAATCATTTGATTAATAGAACAACATCGTCAATAGCGTAACTAACTTCACAAGGGTCTCTTTCTAACGTCGAACCGAAGGTCAGTTTAAGGTCTTTGCCTTGATGGGGCAGAGTGAATTCAGCATGTCTAGTTTCAGTAATGTTAAATCAGTAGCAAGATGTTAGAAAATTACAAATTGTAATGAGGATCAGAGCCTGCGCCACCGCAGAGGTTGATCGAGTGGTCTTCGCTGTGGGATGTGATGTTTTTGCTCCAGACTTGTTGATGGTGTTAGCAGAGAGTTGGTAATGTGTGCAAGGGGTACCTGTGTGTCCATCGGCCTTAATATAAATAGCTTCCCCTCTCCAGTCGTCGAAAAGGTGGAATTTGGCTTGCACTTTTATGCTTTTGTGAGGTGGAAGGCTGTCATATTGCTTTGAAACCTAAAGAAAGAATTATTGGTAACAAAATTTGGACATAGAAGGCTACCTCTTGGTAAGAAAGAGCGCAATGGCCTCCCAAGAATCTGTTTTTATGGATCATTTCGTGCTCACATTCGTTAAAAATATCAGTGTCCCAGCCTACCAAAACCATGTTAAATTGATGAATTCTATCCTAGTTTACCCAAAGAGTCGCTTTGTTCACCTTCGGTTTCATCATCCTGTTCGAAAGTTTCAATTGAATGCATATACCAGCTGGAAGAGCCTATAACAATGTTTTTAAGTCCATATCACTTCTACTTTTCTCTCACCTTTTTCCAAAAAGCTTGAAGAAGCTGTCGATGACGATGATGAAGAAGCTGGCTTAATTATGAGATTTCCTTGGACATTGAGGAGGTTCTGAGAAGGAAGATTAATCAGTTCAAGAATTTCTAATTTGCTTTTACTCCTTTAGCAACGACCTTGTTAACAGTCAAGGATGTGATCGTGGCACTGTCAAACGACAAGACATCTGTGGTGATGCTTCCGGTAACCTGAATAAGTGGTTTTTCTCTTAGATTCTGAATGAAGTGTTGATTAATACTGTTGTGCCTTCCAAAACATCAATGGTGTTTCCGACGATTTCGTTGGCGGTAACTGAGCCTGTAAATATTGCGTTTCCATCGACAACAATTTGGCCTAAGCAGAGGAAGCATTGAGCGATCATGGAGTAGAACCAGATTAATTACTTGTATTGGTTGTGGTGTCACTCGCAATTTCGGAAAGCACTGAAGAGCCGCTCTTTTTGGCTACCTATGTGAGTGTGGATAAAGCTGTTGGTTCATTTGGTGGGATCTTACTGCGGTGATTGCGAGCAGGAAGGTGAGGTATAGGATTGCTTTACTGTTTCTATTCATGTTTTGGGTTGAAAAACGTATAACTTTCCAATAAATAATTTGAGTTAACTCAAATGATATAGAGTTAGGAGAGTCGGGTTACGTAAAAGAACTGATGAAGGCCAATAAATTTCGTTATTGAGTTGAAATGAGAGGCCATTTAGAATGAATGCGTTGAATGAGGAGCTCTTTGATGTATTATATTCAATTTCTCTGTCAATAATCAGAAATTGCTTATAATACAGTCTTAAGAAGCCAAAATACCCGTCTTAAGTTAAAGAGAGAGTCGCAATCCTCGTAGTGAGAAATAACTTTTGAAAGAAGCTCTATTAACACTGATTACAGCCAAGATAATGGTGTTTTTGATTTCCTCAGATTTCAAGGATTATGCAACACAGTATTGTGTATTAAATCTTCAGGAGATGTTTCACACGTATTAATTTTCTTCACTACTGAGCCGTAGGCAGCAATTTGACAATTGTATATAATTATGATTGGATTCTGACTTAAATTATCCAAGCTTATAAAATTGAGAGAAACTTACTGATCGTTTTAAAAAAGTACAAAGAAAAAACACTCTCAAACACATTCTATAACACCGATGCTTATTTCGTTGCTGTTTTTGGAAGAAGAAGAAAGTGGAAATTTCTTCTATCCACTTCCACAAAGTTGTGCTTACTCACCCTGTTTATACCAATATAAATGCAACAAAACTGACTGATCAATTAAAACACTCCTTCTCCATTAAATTTCACAGCGCTCTATACCTTTTTCTCATAAAAGATCTCCTTAATGACTCCTATTGCTTTCATAGTCGAATCATTAACAAAAATTTTTTGTCCTGGCGTAATGTATTCAGGATGATATTTAAACCTGAGCCTCAACACCCTGCTCTTGCTGGACTCTATCTTCAAGTGCCTCAGACTCTTCTTCTTTTTGAAGAACAAATCCTCTAACCCCTTAAACGCGTTCTTTTTCAGATCCTTGACTTTCTCTTCAAACGTAACTTTCGTTTTAGCTCCACCCTCACTGTTTTCAGTATGTTGTGGCAAATTAACCTTGCTAATGGGCTTCGCAACCTCATCGACCATTGAATTCTTCTTCTTCGGTTCTTTTATCTTAGCAGAAGGCAGGTCCTCCGCTATTGGCGTGAATTTTTTGACGATCTTATCATCTTGAGAGCGAGATTTGCCCTTTTTAAGCGGAATAGATCCAAGCAGATAGTCATCCTTTTTGTGCTCTTCATCAGCTTTATTCGCATCGAAGTATTTCTTCGCAGAGCGTAAATCAGCGAATTCTGAGGCGTTGAGCTCTTCAACGGACTTTTCGTCGTCTAACACCAGGGTGCAGACCTGGTTCGTCGTCCTGGAGATGATTACTGGTTCGTAGTTTTCCCAAAGTATTATTTTCTTCCCAACTTCCTCTAAAGGAGTGATTTCAGCCGTGAATTCGATTGCTGCTTGAGGATTCGCCTTTCCGTCGACCAGTACCATTCCTGGAAATATCGTTATGAGAACTGACTCACCTCACCAAGCAAAATACCTCTTCTAATCGCGTTTTTATTTGAATCATACCAGGCCTGCGCAAATTTGCCTAATTTGATCCAAACCGAGCAAGTTTGGCCGCAAGTTGCAGCTCTCACATCGACTTTCTTGCAGTGGATGTTTGCGACCTCAACATTTCTGTTTACATGGGAAGAAAAAAAGTTAAATGATAGCAAACGAGTGATACTCGTACCTGAACGCGCCTTTCTCGTCTGGCCCGATATTCAGTATTTGATGCCGCCGCAGAGACCCTTTGATCACTGTGCCGGCGACAATGATTTTTCCACTCTTCTCGTAAGTGGTGTGGATATAGAACTAGGAAAAGTCCATGATGAGTCGTTTGATTGAGTAAGGGGACTTACCTCAGTATGTAGATTTTTATTTGAGAGAAGTTGATTATTCACAGGTAATAAGTTTAAAAAATTGCTAAATAGGTCAAGATTCATCCCAGTGACACTTGAAATCTTTGAATGAGAAAGGGTAATCATCATTCTCAGGTAACAAAACAATGAAGTTACTTTGAAAATTGGAGTTATATCCTCCTCTTTAATAACTCTCGAAAGAAAGACCACGTCTTCATTGTTATTCACAATCGTTGGGATTTTGCCACTGGCCGTCAAAGAAAGAGTGGTTTGCAGCTAAAAGTAATGGTCTAAGCTGGTTTCTAACATAAAGAGGAATGTTACATGTGTCGTAAAGCTGTCGAGTTCGCTTTCTGTCAGCAGATCTGCGTGAGTGATGATAATGATGATTGGCACCTGGAACAAGACAGCCAGTCTGAAATGCTCCTCAGTGACTTTTGTAATTCCTTGGACTGCAGAAACCACAACCAAGGTGTAATCAGGATACATGGAGCAGAGATTGGTAACGATCTTCGACGTATAACGCTGATGACCTCCGATGTCAATGAAAGTGAGGATCTTTGTGCTCATATCGACAATTTGTTCCCATGAAGGGTTCCCAAAATCACAGTGATTGGTAACGTTTCCCTGACTATCAAAACCAAGGATCTATTGATTCGAATGTGATGTGAATGAATGAGTTATATCAGGTTATTCATACGTGATGGGACACCGCAGAAGTCTGGCCTGTTAGTACCTCATGCTTATGGCTAAAGACATGAGTTCTTGCCGATCCATTGCCGTTGTCACTCTGACCTGATGTTAGCACACCAATCTAAGCATTTGATTAGGAACATATAACAAAGGTTTGAAACCAAAGTGCTTTTTCCGGCTCGGTTATCGCCAAGAAGCATAATTTTGATATCCAGCTTGATTCCGTCCTTCAAATTATTTCTTCGGACCATAATCTGCGCAAGTTTCCCACTGTTTCCCTGGTGCAGAGGTGGAATAATGACATCTGCATTCAATGTAGACGCCATCGTACACAACGTTTCTAAAAAATGACGCTCAGAATGAAATTTCTCCAACCAAACTCATACTCAAAGATTCTAGCATCTCAGTCATACCAAGACCGGTCGGAGTGCCATCATCTTCGACACCAATCACGTATTTTGCCTCTCCATGGCCTTCATTCAATCGGAATTTCATCTGCGTCGTTAAATGCTCCAGTCTCTCCTTTGACGGGTTCACTAACTTCAATTTGTACTCCGTGCTGCCATAATCATCCTCTGGGTCTAGTTCCTCTATGCGGTTTTTTGCCTCAGTACTATACTCTCTCTGGATAAACGCCTCGAGGCCTATCTCGAATGGAGTTTCATCCTCTATTTGAAAATTACATGAGCGATCATGAATCCAACTGTTATTTAATACCATGATTTGTCGTTTTAATTAAGAAAGGCTTTTCGGCCTGTCTGAATACATTATCATTGGGATTCGATTTTTCTTCCTCAGGTTTTTTACTATCAATAGTGTTCTCTCCACCCTTCTGTCCTTTTCTTTGCTCTTTACGACGCTGTTTACGTGTAATCATTTCTCCTTGCTGAAAGGGTTTCTTTGGTGCAGGGGTTCCGTTAGAATTGCTCGGACTACATATTTTCATGATCAGAAGGCGTCACTATTATGGTTTTTTTACTTTTTCGGTTTGCTGATTGGAGGCTGCCGGTCATTATCGTCCTCGTCATCACCTCCAAATAGATCTGTCACTTTAGAGTTCATACTCTGAGACTCTTTAAGAAAATTTCTGAGCACTCAATATGCCACAAATCGAAGGCGATTTAAATATTATTCCTATCTTTTTTGAACATACACTCTTTAATTTAACTAGGAATTAGCAAATGAAAATCCAGGAAATTGAAATCAACGAAAGGTTGCGTTTTTCCTCAGAAAAAGATTTATTCGATTCAGAGTCAAGTTAGAAGGGGCCAGATCACTCCAAAAATAGCCGCAGAAATTTTCGGTTAGAGATTCGTTTTAAGGATTTTACGAAGCAAGCCAAAACTCCTGAAATAGGTTAATTGAGTTTGGAAGAGATGCAAGTAGCCTTTCTTATGTTCATGCCACATAACTCTACTATCGGATTTGGAAAAACAATCTAAACTAGCTTAAAGAGTCATTTTCTTATGTGGGATAATGATTTTTTAAATCATGTTTTGAATTTCCAGCAAAAGAAGAGTATGGAGGTTTAGACTTGCGAAATATAATTAATATATCGTATCATTGAACGTTACGAAAAGAGAAGGCTTATCTGATTGCTCTGATGTCATTGCATTTATCGTATTCATCATCGCAAAGGTACTTTGTATTTATTCTATTGAAGTAATAGTATATCTGTTTAACAGCAGTTCGATAACTAAACTTTTGTCTTCAGCAAACTGCTAATATATCTTGAACTGATTTGAAAAATGAGAGATACCAAGTTTCTGGAGTGTATAATTAGAATTTTTTTCAGCTACGATAAATTGCTTGCTCAGACATATGAAAATTCCATTTGTGACATTTAGATTATGTAGTTGAGGTACTAAGGATCTCGTCATCCTGATTTTCTACCTCAATGAAATAAAAACTCAATATATTGTGAATGTACCTACTTATTTATCGAAATAAATAAGCTGAAGATTTTAATCGAGCACAGAGTCAAAATTTTTTCATCTACTAAATAGAGAGGAGTCAGATTTCAAGACTGTATCAATTGTAGGATTGATGAATAAATTCAGTTTCAAATTCATTTTAGTGATATACGATAAATTTCATACTTATTATCATGATCATATTCTTTAATGGATCCATTGTTATATTAATATAAAGCT
>ENA-UOTX01001124-UOTX01001124.1-compost-metagenome-genome-assembly--contig:-NODE-1124-length-22189-cov-8.863468_pt1 | contig 22189 bp, 19 predicted proteins | sample MGYA00238143_ERZ746982 | MGnify/ENA primary metagenome ERZ746982 (study PRJEB28758, sample SAMN06268862) | compost metagenome | isolation source: single cell | place: USA: California, Emeryville, Joint... | reverse complement strand
AAAAAGAAACAGAAGAAGGCCGCCCAGAAGAAAGCCCAAGAAGATACTAAGGCCGAAACCCCAGCCACTGATGCAACAAGCACACAAGCTACCGACGGGACTGCTACCACCGAGTCGAAAGAGAAGACTGAAGTGAAAGCCGAACCAACTCAAACCTCTGCCAAAGGAGATGAAGTGAAGACCTCCGACGGAACGACTGCGGCCACGACTACAGAGGAGAAAAGCCAGGAAGCGACTCAAAAACAAGGAGAAAACACTGAAAAGCCTAAGGAGTTGGAAGAGGAAAAGAAAGTCGAATCTGAAGTTAAGAGAAAAAGACGTGACGAGGAAGACGCAGCTCAGGAAGAGGCTGAAGACGAAGACCGCACGAAGCCATCTGATCACAAGCATCATCGAAAGGAACATAAAGAAGGCGAGAGCGGCACTGCGAATTACGTGATGAAATGGAAGGACAAAATAAACGTGAAAATTGATGAAAATATCAAAGTTAGAATCGTCGATTTCGGCAATGGGTGCTGGGTTGACAAGCATTTTACCGATAACATCCAAACTCGTGAATATAGATCCCCTGAGGTCATCTTGGGGCTCCCGTATAAAGCCAACACTGATATATGGTCGCTCGCTTGCGTTATTTTCGAAATGTTGGCCTCGAACTATTTGTTTAAGCCAAGAAAGGGCAAATCGTATGATAAGAACGACGATCACCTCGCCTTAATGATGGAGCATTTGGGCAAGATGCCAAAGCACATGACTACGAATGGAAAGTACAGCCGTGATTATTTCAATAAGAACGGACAGCTATTGAGAATCAAAGATCTTCGCGAGACCAGCCTCGTAGAGCCACTGCTCAAGGAAACCGACATGTCGATAAGCGAAGCGAAAGAGATTGAAGAGTTTTTGTTACCAATGCTTGAGTTTGATCCTGAGAAAAGAATCAGCGCTAGAGAAGCACTTCAATCCAAATGGCTTTGGACTTAGGTGTAGACAGTTCTCTCAGGAGTTATCCTTCTTTATTTTATGAGTGAATCAGAAATGCATGTGTTAGTGAGGGTGATGTAGCTTTGTTAATGCAAAATTTTCATTTAGTCACAGAAAAAACAAATATGAAATTTTGAAAATCACGTTTCTATTCATTGAAAGACTAATTTGAATTTTGAATAAAGAGAGAGCTGAAAGCAGCAGATCCTCTTTTCTCTTGGCATGATGTCAATAGCGCTGTCTCTTTCTTCCCCGAGCGTGAATTCTGACTTGATACTCAAGAGATAAATGATTTTCCTTAAACTAATTAAGGCAACAATTAGGAATTTATTGAGGTTTTTGTAATGAAGAAGAAAAGTACCAAAGAAAAGAAGCTTCCTAGCTACGCGCTTGAGGAGGAATCAAAGAAAGAAACAGCATCAGCTATTCGGCACCACTATGTTGAGCTGGGCGTTGAGGGCTATTATTCATCAAAAGGATCTGAATATATCAATCCTCATGAAGAGCGAGTTCGTGAAATACTTAAACAAGGCTTTAAAAAATGGACACCTCCTACAACTCGCGTGTTGGACCTGGCCTGTGGAAGCGGAGAGGTCACGCTTATTTTGCGAGAGCTTGGGGTAAAAGAAATTGAAGGGATGGATCCATATACATGTGAGGCTTTTGAGAAACGAACGAAACTGAAATGCAAGTCTATCAGTTTTGAGGATATTACTCAGGGGAAACTGGGTTCAGAGAAATATAGTCTTGTTGTTTGTAGTTATGCGATGCATTTGGCGTCGGAGGGGTTGCTGCCTGTACTATGTATGCAGCTAGCTATGAGTGCAGAAACTTTGATTATTATCACGCCACATAAAAGACCCGAAATCAGCTCAGAATGGGGATGGGATCTTGTTGAAGAAATTAAATATGATAAAACGAAAGCGAGGTACTATAAATCATCGCTTTTTTCTGAGTAGAGGTTGTTCAACGGAGCGTATACTCAATGATTAGTGTGCATTTCTATTATTGTAAAAAAATTGTTTGCAATGAATCCTCTTTTGCTTGAATACATCCTCAAGTCTTCTAAATGAAAAAGTTTTTTCTCAATTCCCGGGTCTTCAAGGAGTATTGAGAATGAGAAGAAGCTCTCGATTCTCGGTGATTGAGAAATTTATACGTATTGTATAAGCTCTTCTTTTGAAATCAAGATTTCATCTAGCAATCCATCCATCGTTGGATAGTGGACTAATGTACTTTATGTGCTTTTTTATTTGATAAAAAAATCTTATCTATTGAAACGTTTAACATGAATCTTATCTCCAATATTAACTGGATCAACCTTATACAAAAGCTGAGCTTGCACTTATGTTTTTCTGTTGCTAATATTATCTTTTGGAGTGACTTGAGTTCGTATTTAAAACAATTTCCACTAATTTTCATCAGCAGTCCTTGAGATAGATAGTAATTTGATAGAGTTTCTGAAAGTAAGCCAACTCAGAATCCAAGAAATCAGTAATTCTTCGTATTTCTTCAGCACATAAAGGCAATGTGTTTAGCAAAATTCGTGAAAGAACCGAAAAAACAACTGAAATCAATTAATTATAGATTAGCATAATAAAAAAACACATAATGTCCCGAGTTTTCAAACCCGTTCAGATTCCAAATAGGAAACCCGACGAAGCCACCCAACAAGTCGGAAGAAGCCTTGGAGGGACTCTCAAACCTCAGCGACTAAATGTGAAAGTCCGATTCAATTTTGCCTATAGAAATATTCATTCTCAATATTTTTTAGAAAAGCGCCCATGCAGGTCCTCAAATCCAAGCAAAGGTCCATTGAGAGCCATTTATCAGATTACTTACTCTATATTTTAAAGGAATCAGAGGCAGTTCAGAAAGATAACTTCAGCAATCCATTCGATACAGTCGTTACACCACAAACAGTCTCAATGAATCTTCTAAGTGATCTCTAACAAAATTTCTCTTGTTAAATTAACATTCAAATCAACAGAGGAAGGCTTTGTGCAGTCATACATTGATTTCTTCTACCTCGTGAGTGACACATTACCCATTATCATCGAGCCTTCGGCAAAATACTTGGAAGAGCTGGAAAACCACAAGCGCCTGAAGAAAACAATTGGTGAAGCACCAGATAAACTGCTTGAGTTAAAGCGAAGTTTGATTATCGCTGAAGAAAACGCTAGGTAGATTAATTCAAATTCTGGGCATGTTTTGGTAATCTGGTTAGGTATCCGGACAAAGGCCAGGCGATATTGAACTACAATCAGCTCGCAGAGACATTTTTGGAAGAAGATATGATCCAAGCAGCTGCTTATTTCTATAAAAAATGCGTCCGATTGGCAAAAGAATCAAACGTAATATATTTTTTTTTCCGTCATGAGAAACGTCTATAAAACCGACGGTTAGAATTATACTTGGGAAGCGAAGGCTACAATGGGCTTGGGCAAGTGTTACTATCGCTTTGATCGTCTTGACAAGGCTATTCAAGCTAATGAATTCGCAATGTTGAAGGTAGGTGCAATTTGCTTATTGAATGTAATATATTTTTCAAAGGCGAAAGAAAACGATTTATTTGCGCTGACCAGGGAAGTTTCACGGTCATTGGTAGAGATTTATAAACAAATGGCGAATTCTTTCCTCAAAAGCAAAGACCCTGACGCGGAGAGATCCGCACTGGTCTATCTAGACAAATGTCTTGATGTAATCTCGAATCCTTCTGGGACATTATCGAGTCATTTTAGGCTGCTGTTACCGCCGCTGACGCCAAAGGCGAGGGAGAAATTTGCCATAAAATTGGTAACTTGTATCTACAAAGAGGAGAATACGAAAAGGCTCTGAAATATCAACTCAGAGACCTTGAGCTTGCCAAAAAAGCTGACGAGGTAACTAAAGGATATCTCTGGACTTTGAATTTGAATGGCTTTCTGGGATTTAGAAAAGCAAAATTAGTGAGATAGAAGCCAACGCTTCGCTTGCAAAAACCTATATGCAGCTTGGTAGAATGGCTGAAGCGCATCAATATTTAGAACAATACTGGCATCTGTCGAAAGATAATAAGAAACTGAATTATCAGGTAACAGAGCGCATTGGGCGTGTGATAGATTTATCACATTATAGGCTGACGCAGCAAGGCAATTAGCGAAAATGTATCAACAGCAAGGAGACGTTAAGAAGGCGTTGGAGTATTATCAGCATTATTTTGAGTGTGCAAGGAGCGAGAAAGAGAACAAAAAACGTAAATTAATCGATCAAGCGAGAGTGATTGTCGGAATTGCTAAAGCTGACCTCACGATGGGTATCGTCTTGATTTTATTTCTCGGGTTACCTAATTTATTACTTGTTTGCATAGAGGATCATATCAAAAAAACCATTAACTCGTTCCAGAACATAAAGCCATTGATTGACTGGAAATCGAAGACGGGCGACAAGAAGTAATCAGGGGAGCGACGGAAGGAAGTTCTTCATGAGAGGTTAAAATGATGACTCTAACGTAGTGGTATAGGGGTTTCACTTTAAGCTTCGTATTGTTGGATTTACATTCCGTAAATTTGTAAGTGCACTTAAGATTTGCTTTGCTATAATGAATAAATCTCGATTACAAGCATGAAAGAGATGTATGGAATTTCTCAGTTGCTTCAGGGAAAGCGATACTCCTAGATGCTATTCTTTAATCCTTAAGAAATTATCTCTATTGTTTCCCGGTTTTTTGAGAACAAATGAAAATTAGTGTTTTTGTCAGCGACATGGTCAACCTAGTAGTTAATACTGAAGTTATATAAGCAGCAGCAAGCGGTTTCAATTCTATCGTGTAGCTGTTTTTCAATAGAATCATTGCTTGACAATGCAAAGAACTACGAGTCATAAGCCATAATGTAAACTAATACATATTATGCTCGGAAGTGATAAATAAATCACAGAAAATTCGAGTATTATTCGCATATTGAAGAAAAAAAAATGTAATTGGATGCACGCGTGAAACTTATTTTATAGTTTTCTATTGTGGATCCGGACTACTCAGGACTCGGAGTTTGTGAACTGATGGGTTAAACGTATTTGTTGGAGTACTGCACTCTTCTCCTTCTGTTGACTCTGTCGTTTTCTTATTCAAATATCGCAGCTGATCGTCTTGCGTTTCAATTAATTTTTTCTCAGATCTCTTTGATTGATTTTCTAGTGGTTTCAGCTTTGCTTGGAAAGGCACTCTGTTTTTAAATGTTTCCGAAAATAAGTCTGGAATTGGGTTATTCTCGGGTCCCAGACTTCCCACTGTTTTCAAATCAAGTAACTCAAAGTTTGGGGTCAACATTTCATAGTTCGGTGATTGAGTTTCAAGAAGGTACTGGCTAAACTTTTCTTGAACAGAAACGATTTGTCCTTTCTCCTCCTGGAAATAAATTGAATAAATTATTCAGGTGAAAGGGAGTAGGTCGTTGTGTTACTTGATATTTAAAATCTCGAGAAAGGAAATCTGTGATACAAATGAGAGTTTGATCGAATTCTTCATCTTCATAGGCTTTAATACTGAGCAAACTCGATGATTGATAAGGGAACAATCTGATAGATTCAGGAGACTAATATTCGTTAAATCTTATATAAAGTGGCAGAGAGGGTACCGTAAGAAAGATCATGTTAAGCACTGAATAGTCAACAACTCTCTTGGCTCTAGATTCTTCGAGAGTGTGGCTTCTTGATTTTTTATATGAATAGATAGAGCTCACGAATTCCAGTACTCCTTCAGTTTTCAGCGTTTCAATTACGATCTTTGGAACGTAAGATTTGGGATTCTGATTGCTTAATTTACTTCTGGAGAGACATTGCTTACGATAATGATGGTGTAATCTTGGGAAAGTATCTGAAAAAATCGTTTCATCCCAGGCCGTTTAGAAACCTTCAACAATGTATCAGCTTTTCCGTCCTTTGGATAAATTCGCTGGTTGGACTTGAAATTTTGTTGAAAAACCGGCACTTCATTTGTTGTCGGTGTAACGTTCACCAATACTCCTTCGAACACAACAATTAGATACATCGTTGGCTATGAGCAATTAAAAGGGTTCGGAAAATCGAGAAATAACACCTACTTGTAATTTTTCGAAGGATCCAATAGGAATTTGAGATCTTAAGCTATGGATACAAGTCCAAACTTCTTTATTCATGAGGAATTCAATACTCATGTGCTCAGTTGACTTGAAACTAAATGTATATTAGAGAGCATCGAATGAGTGAAGAGTACTCGGGAGTTTCAGGAGATCTTGACCTTCTCATTTTTAAATTCAGGAAGAGCTTTGGAAAATTTTTTATTAAACAGCGAACCTTTCTGGCCTTTTTAAGGGGTTTTATTCCAAGAAGTTCGAGAAGCTGAAAAATTAATTACAGATTATAATTTTGGTAAAATTTCGGAAATAATTTTACAAGAGCAATTTCGAAAGTTTTTGTGAAGGATGAAACTGAGCACCATAATTCTACTCTAATCGCTGTGAAACAAACTGCTATGAGAGGCGAGTTGGTTTAGCGTTCATGGCATCTGCTTGTTAGAGACTAAGAACATTATAAGTGATTAATACAATCGTAAGTGCTTCAAGTTAAAAACTCGGAATATCTGCTACTCTTTCCAAGCACTTATTGGTAAATCTAATAAATTAATCTACTGTAATAAAAATTTGATTCGTAGTAGATTAAGGAAAAAACCTTGAATTTATGCTCGAATGATTAATAATAATGAGATTTTATTCAACTGATGATAATTTACGAAGCTTGTTCGTGACCTCGAAATTCTAAATTTTAATAATTTGTACGTAAACTAACTTGTTAAAATAGTAGGATATTCCAAACCTGCTGGAATTTGCTACAAGGACAGGCTAGAGAAACTCCTGTTGATGCTCGTGTTATTAAGAATTCGCTCAATTCTTGTGTTTACGAAAGCTTTTTGAGCTGTAGACTCAAGTGAGTGTCTTAATTCTGTTTCGTGTTCCCGCCTACAGATTAGATCAATCATATAGCAGGCGTGCATTATTCAATTTTGATAACAAACTAAGTAAGGCCATGTGCTCGAATTCTTATGCTTAATCTTTTTCTTTGGAATGGTTCAGTAATGTCTCTTCAAAGTACGAAATTTTATTTAGTGAAGGATCCATTCTCTTGTGCTTTTACTAGAGGTCTTTTCTCAATGCCAGTAATAAAATTTGCAAGTCATCATCTGTCGCAAATTCCGCTGATAAGTACTTCGGAAAATCCCCGTTATTGAACTTCTTTTGAAGACTCGCTTTTAATTTTTTTTTTTATTTACCAGAGAATCAGAATTAAGCTAATTATATTCATCCGCCTTTTAACTCTACCATACTGTATTCAGAATGAAGGGATTTGGCCGATTGATGTGTGTCCAAATTCTATTGCTAAACAAATAACTACAAATGGTGTATAAATATAATCATGAATCCGATTTTATATGCAATTTTTTTCTGTAAACAAGAAAAATAAAACATGAAATATTCTCAGAGTTCTCTGCAAATCTCAAACCTGCATTACGGTTTTAGCTTCTGTTCCTTGAATTTCTTTTTCACAGCATCCATCTCTTGAAAGAAGATTAGACGATAGTGTGCACAAGTTCATACGCTTAAAATGGTGAGTGAGAGCTATTCCAGCAATAACTCCAATTATATTGGCTACTAGATTGACGAAATAGCCGAACAATGGCTGATTATAAGTCCCTCTAATCTCTGCATCTACGTAAATGTAGAATTGGACGCATAAAGTGATCGTCAATGACACCTTTGCACCAGTTCGCAAATTCACAAGGCAAGGTTTTCTGAAATAATAAGCAATGAAATCTAAAAGGGCCTGGATCAGCTGCATTAATGGAGAATAGAATGAAACTGGTGATGATGAGTCAAACACGCTTCTGAATATTGTAAAGAATAGAGTTATAGCTTGCATTTGCTTTTCATTGGCAATAGGATTAACACATGTGAGCAATACATTCTTACTAAGACATATCCCGAAGTGAAGAGGTAGATGTTGGGCCACCATCTCAAGGAAAGGTCTTCATTGAGCCTTTGATATAAGGTCTTTAATTTCTTTTTATCTTCCTCTAGTGTATTGGATAAAGTAATTGGTAGCTAAAAGATATTATACCTAGCAGCACTCTCTTTCCAACAACACTGAAAGACATTCTACCAGTGTCCATTCCCAACCGACGTGACAGATTTTTTCTACTATAGTTAGCTGGATCATGCTGTTGAAGCTTGCCGTGTTCGTTTAAATACACTAATACTTCGATATACTTTTTTTTCTCATCTTTTTCGTTTTTCAAATTTAGTTTGTCGACAGCCTTGTAGATCTCCTGCGCATTGACCTCATGGAAAGGCTGCGAAAAATCGATAAAACTGATCGAACGGTCTTTTGTATTCAGTCCAGAGTAGAGGAAGTGATGAAATGGCATAATGAAGGCGATAGGAGACATAATCAGCGCAAGAAGGATAGAATAGAGACTTCCCATGAGCAAAATATATTTCATAAATAACTGAATGAATGAAGTTTGGGACGCAGGAAAGGGATGATCCGTGAAAAATACATTTTTCCCGTTCCATTTGCCGACATATTGAGGATAACTACCAATTGTACAGGTAGCTCCAACAGCAAGTCCCAATATCATTCCAAAAAACGCAAATGTATATTTATTCGATCTATTGCATTTCACGATTATCTTATATGGAATCATCTGGACAGCTAATTTAGCATCTTGAAGAAGCCTCGAGATGATATAAAATCCGAAAATGAACGTGATTGCACCAATAACGGTTTTTGTGAGATTGAAGGATCTATATAATTTGGTCGTGATGTTGACAGTTTTGTTGTTACTCTCGATGCAGGCTGACACGTCGATTGGTTTCCAATTTGATATATTATAAGAGTCGGAAGATGATGACCCGTAAACAAAACAGTGTCGGATTGATGTATCAGAGAGGTAAAACATGGAAATACTCAATAGAATAGGCGCCAAGGCCAGGAACATTTTGAAAAGGATTGAAGTCCGGATCCTGCTGAGCTGAGCAAAAGCAGTTCGGATTTCTTTCGAAGCAGGCTCAAAAGGGCTTTTCACGTCGTTGAGTTGAGAAAGGCGGTTTTCATCGTTATCAGGAAAGTCGGTTTCGATAGGATTGATCTCGAAACCAGCCTCGATGGTCAAGCTGTGTTCAGGATCTAATAGAATATCAGGAAGGCATCAGTTTGAAGTTTTACTTTCAAAGGACAGGTTCATGAGTTTGCTTACAATCTTTATCTTATCGTTTTTGCAGAAATAAACCCTGCGCGTGATGGATGTATTAAAAATAAAAATCAAGAATCTGTCAGATTGGGTCGGAATCGAATGTCTTCTCTAAAATTAGTTCTGAGAAGCCGAAGAGCGCAAGTTGGTTCACCACAGAAACAGGAAGCCAAAAATGGGAATCGGGCGATAATGACAAAAAGTGCTCTAATTACGAAAATAATTAAGGCTTCATAGCAAGGCAGCAAATCTACCTAAAAAAATAGACTGCTCTGAACATTGAAAGCATGAAAGGAAACGAGAGAGGCCGCAGAAAATTGTCGTATTCAATTAGAGGTTTTACTCTTGTGATTTTGCTTCTATGGAAGTCTCTTTTGGAGGATCTCAAATCCACTCTCAAACTATCCTTTCGTGAAATTCAAGGGCTTGTTATATTTCAATTAAAGCGACTGGGCTATAAGACCATAACCTCAATTTCTTTTTGATTTTTGGGGGCGGGACTTTGGACCTAATTAGAAGCAAGAAAGTAATTTTAATTCATGTGTTCTTTGGGTTCCGTGTAAATATTTTGTTGGAGAGCAAAAAAAGAAGAAATTTGGCTCACAGCTATTGTTTAAATGGAAAATGAAGAATATTTCTGATACAATTGCTTTATGGTATGTTACTCAAGAAAGTTGCGAGAACAACTTCACAATAAGCTTAGAAGTGAAGCAGGAGTACGTTTTGTGCACACTTGAAATACTATTTTTTATATGTACCATATTCCCTCTACAATTTTGCTGATCTAAAGAATGTTGTTCGCGAGTCAAATCGACGAGCCCCTCAGAATTTTGCTGGACAATATTTTCAAGGGAAAATTGGTTTGAAAACTACCTCTCTGTTATCGAATTTCTCCTTGGAAGATTGAGCAGAAGTTCTTTTATTTTAATGAGAGAATATCACTCCTTAAACTTTCAGAATCTGAAAAGTTAATTTTTAGATGGAAGACAAGAGAAAGACATTTTCAAAATGAATCAATAATTCTCGATATTACAGATATTATTTTCTATTAGCGAATGATAATTGTTGTTGCTTGAAAAATGCTTCCTTCGAAATGAATTCTGCACTATTTCCATTGGCCATTTGTTGCTTGAATTTCTCTGATTCTAATATGTGTTTTGTAATTTTCAAATTGCAGACTGGACAACTAAAACAAATAATATTATGATTCGAATTATTACACGAGATATTTATACTTCTTTTTTTGATCGAATTTTGTATGATGAAGAAAGTCGATCGCTGTGATGGCATGTATTTGTTGATATCTGCCAGAGTGAAGGTATTGGGAGGCTGATTACCAGGTTGCAGAGCGACTTGGATTCGGATTTGCTGCTGTTGTTGTTGGGGATCTGGAGCTAGGACTTGCGGTCGTTGCTATAAAAAAGATATTTTATTATGAACGCTATACCTATTTATACTTGTAAGTTCGTTACGTCGGCTGCTCCTTGCTGATTTCTATTTCTGAGGCTTCGTTGTTTAGCTTAGATCCATAATCAAACTGATTTTCAACAATGATATGGCTACCAGAAATAGAGGGAACCAAGATTGCAATGGGAGGGGCTTAAAAGAACAAATTATTCCAATAGACAGCAAATTGTACGTGGAGTATAGATTCCTGAGGTTAATTTGTATGATACTGAGCACTCGTCAAAATAATTGATGATAGCTTTAGTGGCAGGTAAGAGATCTATTTTAAGAAGTAAAAAGGTGTTACCAACCATCATGACATCGCTGCTGGTTGAATGATAATATCGGTCGGCTTGAACAACTGTGTACTCATCGCTGTATGAATACCATATTGAACTGGTAGTAAAGTAATTATGGGAGTTCGGAGGATATGAAATGCCATTGTCAGGCATCCTCTTTCTCACTGCGAGGTCACATGACGGTTGTATTTCAAGATAATAGTCATTATCCAGTCCTGTTAATATTGATTGATTAATAAAGGAGAAAACATGTTCTCTACCCGGATACAATAATTCAATATAGAAAGTTGTCTTCGACGCTATTGCTTGACGAGTCCAGTCATCAGTTACTTTTGATAATGCAACAGCGGCTGTTGTATTTCAAATTAATCAAATTTTCAGCTTTTATAATTACATATTCCACAATCGTCGTTAATAAATCCGATATTGCATTTACATTGGCCTTCGATCAATAAATCAATCTCCTCAAAAATGTTCTAATAATTAATAAAAAATAACCTTCACAAAAATTTTTGGAAATCACAAGATTAGAAAATTTAGCACTCTATTTCGAATAAAACTGATTCAAATAAATTTTAATCTTTTTCTCTTTCTTAATAACATTTCTTTACTTTAATTTGTTATGTCGTATATATCGAATCGGTATGTAGCCGAAGCTATTATGGAGAAATGTTTTCGAAGCCAAATCTGATTAGTGTTCACCATTTCAACTTGGATTTACCGCTGCCCGTCACTGCAAGTCACCACTATTTGTTGGTTACTTGGCACTCCGTGCTGGATATTGATCATTTGGTGCTGATTATTGAGCTTGCGTCGTTTTGCTTATATATACAATGAACATTGCACAAAACTGTAAAGGTTTACCTTTCTGTATACAGATGCAAATTGTAATAATAGTGACAATTAAAAAGAGGGGGACAAGAATGACAGGGAGCAAAACCGCGAGGTACCGTCCGGTGTCCCAGCAAACGTCAGTACCTAGAAAGAATAATTTAATACCAGGTTTTTCACTTGAAAAACTCACAATAAAAGCCTGAGACTAATTTGTACGATATATTTCTCTGCTCATTAGCTGTATTTGTGAGAGCTTTGTACATATCAGATGAGAGGTTGATTGCAATGCGAGTGTAGCTACCAACTGTCATAATATCATTGCTCGTTAAAAAATCAGACGGGGTGACTTTAAAATTCACAGATGAACTCCTTGTGTATGATACATCGAATTGACTTCCATTATGTGGCGGATATGCGGTTCCATTTCCCATCATTCTCGCCTTAGCTGATAGGTTGGTTCCTCCGATGTCAAGATACGAGTAGGTCTCAAATCCTTTTGTCGTATTAAAGTTGTGAGGTTAAGGTAATATTTCTTACCTGGATACAGTACTTGGAGATAGAAGGTTGCACCTGCTGCTGCCGTTTGGTATGCTACTTCAGTTGTAGCTATCGTAGCGGCTATATTCAGACTTAAATTAATCAGGTTAATACTATTATATTTACTTAATCCGCAATCGTCGTTGAGATACCCCTTATTACAAATACAGGCCACTTAAAACCAATAATACTTTCAAAAATTAAAATATGCCTTACATGAGGTTGTGTTGCAGGTTCCATGACCATTACAACTTTGTGGGCATACTGGGCTGCCTAAATATCAATTACTCAGCCGTAAAACTTGAGATATCATGGCTTTTTTACTTGATGCAGTTACACTAATCGAGTAGCGTGTGACCTCTCCGTAGGGCGGTGAATCGAAGAGATACATCGCGAAGTATATATCAGTCGTTGTACTACAAAGAAAACGGTAAGCTGATTTTGTGTGAGAATGAGATTGCCTGGCTGCATCAGGGTTTCCTATGAGGATATCAGAAGGGCTTATGATGAAGTGGTGGTAGTCATACTTGATTCCAAATGCTTGTTATTTAGATAGAGAATATGATTAAAATTTTCACCTAAATTAAAAGTTTACCATTGAAGTCAAATTGAACAGAATCATATTTTATCTTCAAGTCGCTATCATAGGTCATGAGTGGAGGGCTTCCGATTTTGTAAGCAAATAAAGGAGAAACTTTATGACTTGAAGGAGTGCTTGTAATTTTGACATCCACACTAATATACTTCACACTTTCAGCACTACTCAGCTGCAATTTGTAAAACTCCACACAGTCCACTTGAGGGTAAGATATTGAACTTTGACCCACAATTAGAGCCGTTGGGACACCGGAATCTGCAAACACTGTAGATTGATATTTCTGACAATAGTAGTCTCCCTCTACACTATCATTAGTTTCTGACTCATAGAATCCGTTGCCATTGAGAGATCCGCTGCCGACAGTGTATTTACCATTGCAGATGTAGAACAGAACCACAAAAGCGAGCGATGTAAAAGCTAAATAATTTTTCATCTCAGAAATTAATTCAATTAATCTCAATCTTAATACTTATAGTATATTAAATGAGTCCATTTATTCTATTTATCACAATCGAAACCTGGCCAAAGAGAGATCATTCCATTTAGTTGTCTTTCTTCGATAGATTTGGGGTTGTAGCAGTCAGAAAAAAGATTGAAACTAAAAGTAACAAGTTCTACGAGAATCTTATTCAAACAAGATTGTTAAAAAAAAAAATAAATTCCGGCAAAGGAAGTTCCAGGGCCCTTTAGTAAGTGGAGAAAGGATGATTTGAAGGTCGTCAAGGAAGCAGGTCTTCGCTTTTGTTTTCATTTTTAAATTAGCTTTGTTGTTTATGTACTTCCTCAATTTTACAATCACTATATAAATTCAAGAGATCAGATTTTTCAGCATACGATCCGAATTCTCCTCTGAACCTATCAAGGAAATCACACTAGAGACGCCCTTTAAGCGAACAGAAAACAGCTACTGGATATCAGCACTGCTGCGGACAGATAGCATAAAATATAAACAAGAGGTGTTTTCTGAGTTTAATCCCAAAACCAATTAAATTGAAAAGGAGATAGCAGGTCACACACAGATCCAATGATCAAGAATAGGATAAAAATATTGATCTGGATAGAATCAGCGATTGTGACTTCTTTATGGTTTATTTTTGTGAATGTGCATTATGGTAAGACAAGATCTCTAGTTATTAAGGAAACAGCTGAGAATGCCAGCGCCTGTGATTAACTTCTGGGCAAGGTATCTATTCTTCAGTGAACGGGTCTACTTTTGTTGAATTTTAGATTTTGAAATTTTCGGACCATGATATTAAGAGCAAATGTTATTCCCCCTTACTTACTGCATTATCAACATCAGTACTGGCAAGTTTGAATAAGTAGTTTTTAGGAGTAACTTAATCGAAAACGTGGCCACAAGTGCAAAGGAGCAAGATCCACAGAATTATTTATCAAATAACAAATTTTGAATCATCGAAAAGGAACCGAAAATAAAACTAATCTAATAATTCCACTTTCTATTCCGTTTTCATTCAAACTTAACTTTGTGAGTGTTGGCATAGAAACTAAAATTATTATGAAACACGATAATGATAAGTTTCAACTATTAATACTTATTAACATGTAACAGCATTTGAAAGCGATTTTTGAAGTTATCCTGCTCCCATTTAGAAATTGTAAGTTTTTTTTTAGAAAGTCAAAAAAGAAGACCCAATTAAATAAAGAACAGCTCTCGGCATGTGCTACTACTCAACTCTATGTTGAGAATTGCCTCTATCAAGCACCCACAAGTGCAAAACATTGAATATAAATACAAATTATTTGAAACGGTAATTTTTTGGAATTTTGTGATCTCCTCCTTTCCTTTCTAAAAATTTTAAATTTTAGAACATGATATCAATACTTTAAGTTAGCACGGGAGATCAGAATTCAGATATATTCTAATATTCAGATTTATTCAAATTCATTTTGAAGATGCTTCCTAAATTCTTAGATTTTTCATTATGGCAGGCTTTCTGGACTGCGCTCACTTTCCTTGTCCTGCTCGCCGTGGCCAAATTCATCATCCAACCCTTCCGAACGTTAGACATCTACTCCAAACTTCCAGGATCAAAAGTCACATACAAAATCGGAAACAAAACCGTCAGAACAAAGAGTAACGTGAAGGAAGTCATTCGTGAGCCTTCGAAGAAATACCCTTATATTTCCAGTACCTATTACGACCAGTATTTAAACTATCCAGATCTCAGATTCACAGCTGAGAATATTCTCCACATACCGTTAGTAATCCTAACCGATCACGAGCTAGTCGGTGAATTTTACAAGAACCATAAGTACTATCAGAAGTACCAGATAAAAACCCTGTTCAAAAGGTACCTGAGACACAGTCTCGGCGGCAGCGACGGAGAAACTTGGAAAAACTTTAAAAAAATAATTTCTCAAGCGTTCCAGTTTGAAAACCTTCAAAGAGTTATACCAATCATCGAAGACACGATCGTTGAGCAGTTTGGAAACTTCAAGCCTCATCAAACAGACGTGAATTTGCTTCAGCACCTGCAAATTCTGTCCGGTGAGGCTACAGCTCGCTCTTTCTTTGGTGAGAGCCTCAAAGACACCACAATCAACGGCAGATCGATTATTCTGGAGCTTGCTGACCTGTACACACGAAATAGTAAGTTGTACCATGAAACGCTCTACCAAATCTTCGGAGATATCTCAATGATGTGGTCCTCTGAGTTCCGCAAGCTGAAACGAGAGACTATCGCTTTTGGAGAGTTTTCTCGAGGTTTAGTTAGAAGGATGATCGAGAGAATCAAGAAAGGCGAAACTGATAATTCTGACGGAAGGAAGGGAATTCTACAACTGCTGATGGAGAGTGATCATGGAGAGGGAATTATGGGAGAAAGAGAGTACCTCGGAAACTTTATCAACTTTTTCTTTGCTGGGACAGACACAACAAGCCATTTCCTCCAGACTCTTTTCTATTTCGTGTCTCAAGAGCCGGAAGTGCGAAAGAAGCTAATGGAGCAAATTGACGCGAACTGGGATGGGAAATCGCGATTGACATTTGATAAGATCCAGAAAATGGAATATTTGCAAGCCGTCGTTGATGAAACTTTCAGAATGGCAAACCCTGGGCAATCAAGCTGGCCGCGGATAACTCTCGCAGACCATTACTTGAAAGACGTGCTTATTAAGAAAGGCACATGGGTAGCAGGATTATTCATGAAATCGAATTTCAATCCGAGGTTGTACACTGATGTCAACTCATTTAAACCAGAGCGATGGCTGAGAGATAGTGGCAGCTTTGAAAGGCCTCAGGATCCTTTCGCTTACACTCCTTTCTCAGCGGGGCCGAGAGTCTGCATGGGTCAGAATTTCGCAGTGCTGGAAGCGAAAATTATAACGTGCTATTTCATGAAGAACTTTGACTTTGAACTGACCTCAGATCCGAATTTCGAAATGGTGTTCAAGCACCTTGTCGAGCCAAAGACACCGCTTTTATTCGAGATACGCAGGAAGAAGATTTAGAACGCAGTAATTTGCTCATAAATAATAATCTAAGGATAATTAATGTCATGAGAGTAAGAACTTTGTTGCATTTCATAAAATTGGAGTTGCCTCTCAAAATAATTTGAAAATTGGGATTTGCATAAATTAACTGAAAAATAATATAGTAGCATTTCGAATCAATATGCATACACGCAGAGAATCTAGTTTATTTATGACATAACACGACCATTATAAAAAATGAACTGTCAAGCGGAAAACGAACCACTTTGTGGACATCCAGAGCGAAATTCCGCTAAACCAAATCATTCTAATCATTTTTGATTTCCTCCAAATTAGCTGAATCGTGGTTGTTAAATTCCTGCTGTTCGAGACAAGGGTTGGCTTCCGAAACCCATTCTAAATTATGCCAAGAGGAATGTTTCTCGAAAGAGCTTTTTCGATTCAATTTTATCGCTGTCAATTCAAGATGGCAGCTTGCAATTTGTTTAAAAATCCATTCATATTTGCCTCTGTAAAAACGCCTCATTCATGATGGTGAATGTTTGTCCATCTTTCATTACAATTCCAGCTGTTTTAATAATCTATTGATCCTTTACTTAAGCTTGCAAAAAATCACTCTCGTATTCTTTGAGCTCAACCAAATAGCAAGGGCAAATTTTCAAACTAGATTTTAAAGTATGCTCGGTCATTCTCTCAAATTCAACAAAATCCGTTTTGTCTTTTTCTTTATCTCAAGATATGAATATTTTTCTTTTTTTTAAGACTGAATAATTCCATGCAATTATAACTTAGAGTTTTAACTTTTCAAACTAATCACCATTAGCAAGTGACAGTTTTTTTGAGTTATGAAACTGGAAGAAACAGCCTCTAAAAAGCTCTATCAGTATCTTGACCACACAATCAAGGAATAGTAAAGAAAATCTGCTAGTCTTCTTCGGTTCTAAGCGGCATTTTAGTTCTTCAGACAATTTCGATTTTAATGATTTCTTCCAAACTCTCTCCACGCTAATCACTTCTTCAGAAAACTGGAGCAAGTTCTCAGAGGTAGCTCAAAGTGACCTGGCAGAGTACCTTAATGACAGTAAACCCTATCTTCCTGGCAACTTTTTCAAATGCTATTTTAATAATAAATCAAGACACTCAGAGATTCGTGGACGACTTGGAAAAATTTTTCACAGCGAACTTTGGACGACAGTTCTTGGAAGGAAAAGAACCAAAGTTAGGAGGAAGCGAGGATGGAAGCAATAAAGCAGATGAAGAAGATAAAATGGAACAAGAAGAAGAGGAGGAAGAAAACCAAGGAGTCTACGGCGATTTGTAAGTGACTACTGATCCGCTTTTAATTACGAAATTTGCATTTAGTGAATCTGATGAAGATATTTACGCTGAGAAGGATTATCGTAGGGAGCGTGATACCAAGACTAGGGTGGAAGAGGAAGAGGACGAAGAAGAAAACCAGAAGAGCCCTCGAAAATTAGTGAATAAAGGCCATATACAGCGAGCCGTTGTGAATGATAGAACACAGAACAAACAAGGTCCGCCTCCGCCTCAAACGTTCAGATTTAACAAAACCAGCGGACAGCAACAGTCTACTCCATATCAGCCTTTTCCTCAGCAGCCAGATTCTCAGACGAAACATGGTCACCCTCAGAGTGGAAAAATGCCGCAACCTGGAATTCCTTCAATGCCCACCGGTATGCCTCCCGGAATGCCGACAGGCAATCAGCCGATGATGCCTTATCCTTACCCTTATCCGGACTATAGGTACTTTTTAACTTTTTCGAGCTTTGTTTAAGTAATTTTTTTTAAATTCTCTTCAGAGCGTACCCAATGATGTATCCTCCGATGCCTTACCCTCAAATGTCGATGATGCCACCAGTTAATATGTACCATCCGATGGATCCACAGCTAATTAAACCTCCAGTGATGCCCACGGAATACGACCCTTTAGGTGGCGGCCAAAAGAAAGCTCCTCCGGAAATCGTAAAGCCTCCTACCGTGAAACCCACAATCGAACCAAAACCTAACACTCCAACAAATAAAACCCGAGAACCTCCAAAAAAGCCAGAAATTACGCCGGTTGAAGAGGATAAGGTGCAGCATCATCAGCCATCAAAATCACCGCACAACAGTAATAAAACTCGCCATCAGCGGCCTCATGGAGCTGGAGGACATCAGCACACATCAGAGAATAGTTTAGCTGAAGCTAAAAATATTATCTATGTCAAGAATATCCCTTCATATTATAACACTGTTGATGCTCTCAGCAAATTCTTTAAGAGATTTGGTTCAATTGTGAATGTTAAAGTCGATTATTCTCGAAAAATGGCGTCTGTAGAATTTCAAAAAGAAACTGAGGCCGTCAAAGCACTTAACAATCGCAAACCTCTTTTTGGAGATAAGAACATTTTCATCACTAAGGACCCCGATGCTACTGGACCAGAAGCCCCAGCAAACGGCAAGAACGGAGCTGGAGATGACGCTGCGGCCGCTACGTTGAAATTGAATGAGTCGCTTACGGAAAAATTGAAATTCCTCATCTCGTTGAAAAATTTCGTCATTGATAAAGATAAAAAGGCGGAACTTATGAACAGAATGAACGAGATCAAAGCCGCCCAAAAGTCAAATAAGGTGAGTGATAATCTCCACAAACTACTTGAGACGGAGAATTATAACCTTAAATTTGACTATACTCTAATCGTTAGCGATATTTCGAAAGAAATCCTCGAAAGCAAAACCCTGAATGCAAAACTTGAGGTAACAAAAATAATAGAAATCGTTACTAAAATGAGGTCTCATCCTTCATTATTTCAGAAATATGGGAAAATAGAGAAGTTGAAAATCAATCCGAAAGATCTTACAGCAGAGCTCAAGTATTTTGCTCCTGAAAGCGCAAGAAGGGTAAGTGTCTTTAATTTTTATTAATAAAAGATTAAACCATGCGGATTTAACAGGCTTTGGCTGAATGCACTGAAGTGAAGCTGAAATTTGCGAAGGAAGAGGCCAATGCGCAAATGGAGAAGATCAAAAACTTTGAAGACATTTTTCTGGTTTCAAAGGTTTAGGTTAAAGAGGAACAACGGAGCATCCGAGAGGATTGAGGCGGGTGAGAAAGCGCTCGCTTTTTTTGTAGATAATTGTCCAATAAGAGACCGTGCATAACAGTGTCGATTTAGATCTCATTCCGCTTACAAGCGTGAGAAAAATTACCTATTCTTTGTTTGTTGTATTCCATTTCATTTTGCATGTTTTTGAGTTCTCTTATTGCTGTATCTTTACATCATCATGAACACAAACTACTTGATTGGGTATATTTTCCAATTAACTTAATACCCTAACTCCCCGCGAACCTATGTTTTCCTCTTTTGAATTTAGTTCTTATTAATTATTGCAAAAGAAAAGTCAAGTAATTAAGTCTTAATTCTGTTCAATTAAGTCTTTGAGTTCACTGTAATTTTTTAAAAGGCATTTTTTTGTATTGAGAAGAGGCTAAGTGAGTAATTGTGTCATAGGCAGATTCGAATGGAGACATTCGTTTGATTTAACTAGCAGTCCATTAACCACACTAAACTTGGAATACAACGTTAGCTTCAATGATCGAAATAGTAAAATTTCTTTTACTTAATTGCCTTTATGTGGAAAGAGGATGTACAATAGATGAATGATTTTGAGAGATTGATTTTGCTTTATCAATTCATAATCTAAAACTTGAAAATTGCCCTTCTATTAATAAAGTAGCATACAGCAAGCAAAAACTAATGTTCACTTTTCAACAAAACATCTTCGCTAAAGGCTTATTAGCTTGATTTATAATAGCGTTTTGGCATGTAATATCAAATCTAGATACTGATGCTTGGAAATATTGCTACAAATTTAGTGTAAATCATGGATAAGGTACTTAATTATTTTCATTTACTTTGCCTTTTTCAGTGAAAGAAGATGAAATTAATCCTCTAATCGTTTCGTTAGTAATATTGGTGTTTCAGAAAAAATAACTTCTACAAATGGAGCACGAATATCGGTGAGCCCTTCGTATTTATAAATCTCTCCTTAATGTTTTTGACGTTGAGAAGGAAGCTTAGAAACTAAAAGAAGCATTTCAAATTAACTCTTGGTCGCATAATTCTTTGAAACGTATTGGATACGGATGTGTGCCCGAACGACGGAAATTTAGTGGCCATGGCTGGAGAGACTCGGGGCTATTAGAATTTATGAATGATGTCGAATGGAAAATGTGACAAGTATTAATAATATTTACTCAGGTAAAAAAACAATAATATTTTTAATCAATTTTATCAGCTGTATGTGTGATAGGGTCCAAGTGGAATTTTCTGCTTTGTACGGCGTCCTGGGACTCGAGAGTGAGAATGTTCGATTTCAAAAGTGGGAGATTTATTTCCGTTCAATATTAGATCGGGCTAGTTCAGTTGATTTTCTGGAGAAAAGAAAAATTTGGAACATACAGAACATCCACTTCTTGTCATTTCATTATTTAAACTTGATAATATTTAACCTGTCAAGATTGGACATATTGGATTGATGTATGCCAAAACGATGGGAATCTACTAGCTTCTGGTGGGACCGATCAGAATATCAAGATATTTGATAAGCGAGAATCGAAGATTATCAAAACTTTTGATGGCGTTCACTCAGGTAATAATTTGAATTTGTTTAAACAGAGATTTAACGTTTGAATATAACCTCTAGGAAATATTTACTGTGTGCGATGGAGTCCGAGTGGCGATAAGCTCGCGAGTGCTTCAGGTGATAAAACAGTAAAACTGTTGGACTTCAAAACAGGAAAAGTGCTCTATACTTCAGATGAAAGTAAATTATCTAAATCAGAATGCATGATCGTCATTCAACAATTATATAGATTCCGCCTATTCAGTGTGCTTCATCTAGATAAACATGAAACGAAAAGGACCGAGAACAAGAAATACTCTCAAGAATGTCGGCCAAGCAGCACAATTCAGATAATGAGTCCGTGAATTAGATTAAGTAATCCTGACCATAGGACTTCTAATCATTCTTGAGTCTGAATATTTTGTTCTCATTCGTGCTTTTCGTAAGTAAGAAATCTAAGAATTGTCGAACTATAAACAAACAGATCACAAAGTTGAATCATTAGCATAGGGCGATGTAACACAAATTACATCTCCAGTAATAATAACAATAATTATTCTATACAGCTTCGGGGCTGATACTTGTATCCAACACATTACATTATCAACCACAAAGGTTCTCTGACTTCTCCCAAGGGCAGGCATATTATCATAGTTTCCAAATATCCACTGATAAGTTAATCACTTTTAACCCATTAATGAAAAAAGATCCATTTCTCCCTTTCTCACGATATTCACAAGTTCGATTACTTTAATTGCGTTCGTTAAACGACAGGCGAATATAATTCATGAAAAACAACAAATCGTGAAGTGGCTCGAGAACCTTCTCGATATGATTGATTTCTTGATGCCTTATTTTTTCAGGCACCTGTATATAAGTAGCTCAGGCTTCAAGGTGTTCACTAATAATTGAAAAGTTGGGTTCGCATTTTGCGATAAAGCAAACTTCAGACTTAAGAAAATATCATTTTCTGCTTGTTCTGTGAATGTTTAGTTTTCCTTCACCAAAAGTTTTGTTGTTCAGATAGGGAGAATGCATGATATGCTGAATAATAAGGGAGAATAGCTGATAATGGCTATGCTAACTAGTTCTAAACGTTTTTATTTATTGTGCCTGATGATTATTCTCCCAAATTGCTTCTTCTTGTGGTTGCTTTCT